>Ga0307515_10000193_pt1 | contig 148602 bp, 120 predicted proteins | sample 17_EM_MG_FD_194513 | JGI IMG/M metagenome (GOLD analysis project Ga0307515, IMG submission 194513) | Populus trichocarpa ectomycorrhiza microbial communities from riparian zone in the Pacific Northwest, United States - 17_EM | ecosystem: Host-associated > Plants > Roots > Unclassified... | reverse complement strand
ATAACAAACATGAAAATCTGCGTTCCATCAGATCGGCATGACTTGCGCTTAGATATACCGGCAGAGGCAAACCCTGCCCTAAGCTCATATTTTATCATAACAACCATGAAAATCTGCGTTCCATCAGACAGGCCTCTTAGCGTATTGGCGTATAAACTAAATTTTAATGCCGCTTTAATCTGCTGACACAGATAAATCCTGGTAATTACTAATAGGAAACACCTATAAGCGCTATTTAAAATCAAATATTTATTTTCTGCACAATACTATTTCCCGAACTTTAAAATATCATCTATCATTCAAATCAGTATAATAAACAGAACCTGCGTATTTGCGCTGTTGCCGTATCGTTTATACCAGTGCAGTTACACGGGGACCATGTTAGCAGAATCTAATATTTTAATGATAATATGACCCTTCAAACTATTAACTGCGCGCCCCGGCGAACGTTGTGTTGCCTGCTATTCCTTGCGTCCACCCTGTTTTTACCCCATTACGGTTTTTCCCAAAACTCCGACAGCAGCAGGTATTCTATCCAGGCATTAAAAAAACTCAGCATCGAGGAGCTCATGAACATTGAAGTGAGTTCTGTGTCCAAACACGCGGAAAAATTAATACAGGCGGCTTCTGCTGTTCAGGTTATCACGCAAAGTGATATCCGCAATGCCGGTGTTAAAACAGTTCCCGAAGCACTGCGTCTTGCCAGCAATCTCCAGGTTGCACAGGTTAATTCCAGCCAGTGGGCCATTAGTGCACGTGGGTTTAATAATGTACTTGCCAATAAACTGCTTGTACTTATAGACGGCCGCACGGTGTATACCCCCATGTACGCCGGTGTATTCTGGGATGTGCAGAACGTACCACTGGAAGATGTTGATCATATTGAGGTAATCAGTGGCCCGGGGGGCGCACTCTGGGGTGCCAATGCGGTGAACGGGGTGATCAATATAATCACAAAAAAATCTGGTGAGACCAAAGGCTTATATGCGGAAGCTGCCGCCGGTAAAGCCCTTCCCGGTTCGGGAACCATCCGTTACGGAGGCCAGGCTGGTAAAAATATTTCATACCGCGTGTATGCTATGGGATTCAAACTCCCCAGTACCATTGATACCTTCGGTAAAAAAGCCAACGACCAGTGGCATATGCTGAACGGTGGGTTCCGGTTCGACTGGATTGCGTCTCAAAAAGACAATGTATTTTTTGAAGGGAATATTTACCGCGGCAGACCCAACCCCACCGGAGATACATCTATTCCTATTATCGCCAGGGGAGAGAATATTGTTGCGCGCTGGGAACACCATGCAGCCGGAAAAAAGGAGTTCCAGCTGCAGGGTTATTATGATCACACCTGGAGGGACTTTAGCAATGGCTTTACAGAAGATTTAAAAACCTATGACCTTGATTTCCATTATAGGTTACCGTTAGGAAGCCGCCATACCTTTGCAACCGGATTTAACGGGCGGCTGATGGACCATACTGTGACCAACCTTACATTATTCGCTTTCCAGCCCGGGCAAAAAACACTCTGGTTGTACAGTGCCTTTGTTCAGGATGAGGTGATGCTGATCCGGGAGCGGTTGCGTATGAGCGTTGGTATTAAAGCAGAACACAACAGTTATACCGGTTTTGAATATCAGCCCGATGCAAGGCTCAGCTGGACACCTTCAGAGGCGCAAACCATCTGGGGAGCCGTATCACGTGCGGTGCGCACACCCGCCAGGATTGACCGCGATTTCTTTTTATATATAGCACCGAATATTCCGTTGATTGGGGGCAGCCAGCATTTTGTTTCAGAAACCGTGATTGCTTATGAACTCGGCTGGCGTTGGCAACCGGTAAAAAAATTGTCCGGCTCGGTATCTGTTTTCTACAATCGTTATGATAATATCAGGAGCGCCGAACCAGGTCCTCCCCCGTTTGGTATACCCATTACTTTTGCCAACGGGGTGAAGGGTGAAACATTTGGTGCTGAGCTGAATGCCAACTACCAGCTATTGTCGTGGTGGGCGCTGCGTGGCGGTTATACCTGGCTCAGAAAAAATCTTTCTGTGAAACCGGGCAGCAAAGACATGAATGGCGGCCGCGCTGAATCTGATGATCCTTCCCACCAGTTTCTTATCCAGTCCACGGTTAGCATACCAGGCGGAATTGATTTCGGAACCGTGATCCGGTATATCAGTAAATTACCAAAACCGGTTGTCCCGGCCTATACGCAGGTGGATATCCATATAGGCTGGAAACTGAACCACATAATAGAGCTTAGCGTTACAGGGCAAAACCTGTTAGAAAGCTGGCACCCGGAATTCGTTCCTTCATCGCCCCGCCCGAAAGAAATAGAAAGATGTATCTATGGAAAAATAATTTGCAGGTTATAAAAAGCACTGTACACCATATACGATTTTTTATGTTTAGCCTGGCGGTGCTGGGTCATTTCAGCATGTATGCGCAACCGGCACCCTCAAGAGAATACCAGCTAAAAGCGGTGTTCCTTTTTAATTTCACCCAATTTGTAGACTGGCCGCCGGATGCTTTCGTTAATGACCAGGCACCCCTTGTCATTGGTATATTGGGCAACAATCCCTTCGGGCCCTTCCTGGAATCGACCGTATCGGGTGAAACCGTAAAGGGTCACCCGGTGATCATCAGGCAATACACCAATGCCGGTGAGATAAAAGATTGCCATATACTCTTCGTCAATATCGAAGAACAAAAAAAACGGGAAGACATCATCTCCGCTGTTAAAGGACGCAATATCCTGACCGTGAGTGATGCACCCGGTTTTGCCCAACAGGGCGGCATCGTATGCTTTGTAAATGCGGATAATAAGATAAAACTCCAGATAAATGCTGGTGCATCGAAGACCGCCAACCTGGTTATCAGTTCAAAGTTGCTCCGGCTGGCAGAGATATTCAACTATTAAAGAAAACAACTGAACATGTTACTCAGGAATCTACCGATACGAAAAAAGCTGATGAGGATCATCTTCCTCATCAACGGGATTGTATTGCTGGTTACCTGTGTCAGCTTTTTTTTGTACGAGTACTATATATTCCGGAAAACAAGCACAGAAAAACTCGCTACTATCGGCAAAATCATTGCTGCCAACAGCACTGCATCGCTTTCCTTTGATAACCCGGACGATGCGAAAGAAACACTGGCCGCATTAAAAACGGAACCGCATATTGCCGCTGCGGCATTGTATGATACCTCCGGGCATATTTTCTCTTACTATACAGCCGAAGGAACAGGCAAAGAGTCATTGCCGGATACAGCCTCAGCACAGGGTTACCGTTTTATCCATTCCCACCTGGAGGGTTATGAACCTGTTATTCTTGATAAAAAACAGCTGGGTTTACTTTACCTGAAAGCGGATTTGGGTGATATGTACAGCCGCTTCCGCCTGTATGGTATTGTCTGCGGCCTGGTAATAGCATTGTCTACCGTACTTGCCTGGTTGCTTTCCAGCAGGCTCACACAGACCATTACAAAACCCATTCTTGATTTGGCAGGCACGGCGAAAATCATTTCAGAACAAAATGATTATTCAGTGCGGGCAGTTAAACAGGGCACCGATGAAATTGGATCGCTTACCGGGGCGTTTAACCAGATGCTGGAACAAATTCATTTGCAAAATCACCGGCTGGAAGAATTCAACCAGAACCTTGAACAAAAAGTGACCGAACGGACAGCGCAGCTGGAATCGGCCAACCGTGAAATGGAAGCCTTTTCATATTCTATCTCCCATGATCTGCGTGCGCCTTTGCGTGCTGTTATCGGGTTCACCAGTATTCTTGAGGAAGATTATGCCAGTAAACTGGATGCAGAAGCGCAACGTGTAACAGCCGTCATCAAAAACAACACCCTGAAAATGGGACAACTAATAGATGACCTGCTGGCTTTTTCCAGGACAGGAAAGCTCGAAATAATGAAAACAGATGTTGATACCAACGAACTGCTTAAAGAAGTTATCAGCGAAAGTATCCGGACCAATCAATCTACCACCATTCGCTGGGAGGTGAACCGCCTTCCGTCAGTGAAAGCTGATGCGAATGCCATCCGCCAGGTTTGGGTAAACCTCGTTGGCAATGCAGTGAAATATTCCGCTAAAAAACAATGTCCGCAAATTGAAATAGGATCATTTGTAAAGGGCGATCAAACCGTATTTTTTGTGAAAGACAATGGCGCCGGTTTTGACCAGCAATACCAACATAAATTATTCAGGGTATTTCAGCGGCTGCACAGTGCAGACGAATTTGAAGGCACGGGTGTGGGCCTTGCACTGGTAGAAAAGATTGTTTCAAAGCATATGGGCAAGGTATGGGCGGAAGGGATCGTAGACAAGGGTGCCAGTTTTTATTTCAGCCTGCCCAGCCAATAACTATAAAACTGTACATGATGAATAACTCGATCGACCTTTTACTTGTTGAAGACAATATCAACGACGCCGAGATGACCATCCGGCAGTTGAAAAAAAACAATATGGCCAATAATCTTATCCATGTTAAAGATGGTGAAGAAGCGCTTGCTTTTATTTTCGGGACGGACAAATTTGAAGGACAAATTGCTCTCCCTAATCATCCCAAACTGATATTGCTCGATATCCAGATGCCAAAAGTAAACGGCATCGAGGTATTGCAAAAACTAAAATCCGATCCATCTACGCGTTCCATACCGGTGGTGATTTTGACTTCTTCCAAAGAAGACCCCGATATTCAGCAATGTTATGCGCTGGGTGTTAACAGTTATATTATTAAACCCGTGAACTTTGACCGGTTTTGTGAAGCCATTCGGAGCCTTGGACTATACTGGCTCCTGTTTAACCAACCCCCTCTAAATTGATTATGGGTGCACATTTAAAAATATTATTGCTTGAAGACAGTATTGAAGATGCTGAACTGGTACAACGCCTGCTGTGCAAACACAATCCCAACTTCCGGTTCCTGCTAGCCGCGAATAAAAATGCATACCTGCAGGGACTGGATACATTTGTACCTGATATTATCTTATCGGATAATTCATTGCCGCAGTTCAGTGCGCTGGCTGCTTTGAAAATAGTAAGGGAGCGATCGCTTTATATTCCGTTTATACTGGTAACGGGTACCGTATCGGACGAATATGCCGCCAGCATCATTAAATCGGGCGCGGATGATTATATCATCAAAGACCGGCTTACGCGGTTGCCCGCGGCCGTTGATGCGGCCATACAAAAAAGGCAATCAGAAATAGCTATCCGCGACAGTGAAGAGATGAGAAAGCTGATCATGAACGCTTCCCTCGATGCAATTGTTTGCGCAGATACAAAAGGCCGTATTACAATTTGGAATCCACAGGCAGAGAAAATGTTCGGCTGGAAACAGGAAGAGATAACAGGGCAAATGCTGGATATCATCATACCGGAGCAGTACCGGGGAAGACATGGTTATAAATTTGGACCCTGGCTGCAAAAAAACAAATCTCCCCTGCTCAATACGCTGATTGAACTATTGGCATTGCACCGGAACGGGTATGAGTTTCCCGTTGAACTTGCCATTGTTCCCATCCGGCAGGACAACCATTTATTTTACTGCGCTTTTATCCGGGATATCAGCGTCCGGAAAAAAGCGGAAGATGCGATGCGCGCGATGGAACTGGAAATACTGGATCAAAAAGTTCAGGAACAAAAAAAAATATCGAGGGCCATTATCCGGGCACAGGAGCGGGAAAGAAATCATATCGGCCAGGAACTTCATGATAATGTGAACCAGCTGCTGGCCAGCACCAAAATATTCCTTTCCTCTGCAGGTAAAAAAACGCCTGCAATCCGCGAATTGCTGCAATATCCAATGGAGCTCATCGATGATACGATCACAGAAATCCGGGCATTGACCAGCAGGCATGTGACACCAACAAAAAATGTGGATTTGCAGGACCTCGTTCAGTTATTGCTTGACAAGCTGCGTGACAACAGTACAACAGAAATTATTTTTGTTTATCATGTAGACAGAGCTGTGCTGGATGATGAACTGAAACTTAATATTTACCGTATCATACAGGAACAGATCAATAATATCATAAAACATGCTGCCGCATTAAATGTTATTGTGGAAATAGAGTTGGACGATACTAACGTGAACATTCGTGTAATTGACGACGGCAAAGGTTTTGATCCTTATAAAAAAAGAAAGGGTATTGGTATTTCCAATATGATAAACAGGATAGAATCCTTTAATGGCCGCGTAAAAATTGATAGTTCACCCGGTAATGGTTGCCGGATAAGTATTAGTATGCCTGTTGGTTGAATACTGAAAGTTGAAATAACAACTTCGAACCTGGCAATGTTGAAATATTAATAGTTCGTAGCGAGCAATACTTCAACGCAACTATATATTGATACCGGATTGTTATACCTGCTATCTTTCAATTCAGCAATCAAATAAGGAATAAAATTAATTTCTCTTTTATTTTGCAATTCAATGGTCACGGTCTTTTTATCTTCTTTATCTGCATTCCATTTGCCGGGAAACGATTTCAGGATTATTGTTCCACAATATACAGACAGTTGCGCGATATAACTTTTGTTAAACTGTTCATCGCAAAAATATGATTTTAATTTTTCATCTACTTCCAGTAAAGCAGCCTTCCAGTTTGTTTCGTCCTCTTTTAAAGAAAATACCTCCCGAAATTTCGTATTCTCATACTCGTAATTACTAAGGAGATCAGAGATTGACTTCTTAAGATTACTAAACTCTTTGCTTCCCGTTTCTCTCAAAAGCAAATCGACGTTATCACAGTACCTCAGTTTATCAGCAAGGTTATTAAATAATAAATAAATGTCGTCATTGTATTTATAAAAACACCGCCCGTTACCCAATTCAAATTCTTTTTCATTTATTCATCAGAAACATTGTCTTCCAGGCCATCTAAAACGGCGTCTTCCAAAGTATTATATACAAAACAATCTAAATAATTGGCATTTTCATAGTCAGACAAAGTCTCCTTAAACTTCGCCAGCATTTCTTTTGTCACTATCGGTAGCATCCCGTCAAAATAATCTATTGTGGATTTTATGCACATTCCATCCTGGGTTAGATATACTTTCGAATTATAATCAGAAAATCTTTTTAACTCGACCGGGTTTTTCTTAACCATAAATTTTTTTATATCTGCGTTGTTGGTTGAATAACTCTGGGTTATCAAATGCCCGCCTACATAATATATATAAAAATGGGCGTTTATAAATGCAAAATCGTCCTCTGATTTACAAATAAAATATCGTTTTCTTACTAGATTGTCCTCTCCAACAAGAAGAATTTTATTTTTTAGATAGTAAAACGTCCGTGTGTCTGTCTTTTTAATGCCGCCTGTAATTTGCCCATTATATTTTGAAAGTAATTCAGTAAAAGATGCTGAATCTTCAAAATATATTAATTCTAATGTCCTTTCAGAGAAGGGGTATTTTAAAATCACCAGTTTCCCAAATGACAAAAGCGACGACCAATCTTCGTGCATTAAATTATGTTGTTTGATATTTTGACAAAATACGTTTATAGCAAACCTTTTTTTAACTAACTACTCATACCAGAAAGCACTTGCCGATTGAATTATCTCAAATTAACTACTATCAGGCCCGTTAACAATTCCAAAGAAACTGCCGGACTTCATCGCAATCCGAAAAGTTTTAATATACTTTTTGTTCGCAATGGTCAAATTTAGTGTGTCAACTCTTATTGAACACTTTTGCCGATGGTTATTGAACCGAAATTCAATTTCATATCATTAATCTGATAACCCTCTATCGACAAATTTGCATAACCAAGTTCATCAATTGTTGTTAAACATCGTTCCTTAAATACAATGCAATTATTGACTTCAAATGTAATCGAGTCACCCCGAAATCCAGTTTGAAAATCAAATGTTATGATCGGCCCTGGTTCAGGCAATTTTATGCTGACTGCAGTTTGATACAATGCTGAAACGATAAATATAATTAGCAGGCAAGTTTTAAGCATACATATTCAATTTTCGAATTCCTCTATTTAATTTATCACTATCTGGGCTTCTTCCAAAAATCGGACAACTATAAAGTCGAAAGATCGGCCAAAATTTGATAAATTAGAATTTGAAATATTGATAGCGCATCAATGGGTTTTAAAAGATAGTCAGCCGCAATCGCAGAGATTTCCCACTCACTTATCCTTTCTATAACCAAAACACCCAAATACCATAAATTGAATTAAAAGAAAGAATGGTTATTTTTAATGGTGACAGGATAATTAAGCGATAGTTAATCCTAACGGCATATTAATACCAGGTTATACAATGAAAGCGGCTGTTTATACAATATATGGTTTGCCAGGTGATCTGAGCATCAAAGAAGTACCGGTGCCAACTCCAAAAGAAAACGAGGTGCTGATAAGGGTCTATGCAGCCAGTGTAAACCGGAGCGATTGCCATGTGTTGACAGGCCGGCCCTTTTTAATGCGGTTGTTTACTGGTTTATTCAAACCCAGGCGGACCATTACCGGGTCAGACTTCGCCGGCCAGGTAACAGCAACGGGTTCGGCGGTACAGTCATTTAAAACTGGTGACAGGGTAATGGGCTTTGGTGGCGGTTTTGGTATTGGCTCACATGCTGAATATGTAACCTTTCCGGCAACAAAAAGAATCGTATCAATGCCTGTTGGTATAACCTATGAACAGGCCGCCGCCTGCCTGGAAGGTGCTTATTATGCCGCTACCGGCATACGGCTGTTACAACCACGGGCCGGGCAAAAAGCATTGGTGTACGGAGCTACAGGCGCTATCGGTTCCGCCTATACGCAGTTTCTCACACATTATGGAGTGTCCGTTACAGCAGTCTGCGCTGGTGAAAACAGTGCATTGGTAAAATCATTGGGCGCTGACAGGATAATTGATTACAAAAAAGAAGATTTCACCAGGGACCATGAGCAATATGATTTTGTTATAGACGCCATAGGCAAAAGCAGTTTTGTAAAATGCAACCGGCTATTAAAAAAGAATGGCGTATACGCACCATCCGGCGGAGCGGAGAACCTGCTGCTGGTATTGATGGGACCGCTATTGGGTGGAAAAAAAGTCTTGTTCCCCAAAGACAGTAAAGGCAACCTCAATTTTATCAGGGATCTGATTGAAAAAGGGAGCTTTAAACCGGTAACCGACAGAACATATCCAATTGAAAAAATAGTGGACGCATTTTTATACGTGGCAACCGGTCAGAAAATTGGCAATGTCATTATTACAATGAATGACTGATTAAACAATATCTATTTGCCTTTATTGTTTATTGGCCGAACGCCATATCGGAAAAGACAATAGCAAAATAATGCCTCCCACTATCAGCGCCACATGTCCCCTGCTGGCAAAAGCGCCCAGCAAAGCAACACCAGCGCCTACCACCGCAATGGCCGCAGCTATAATCTTTATACCAAATACATTTTGCTGATGTGCGCCTTCCTTTTTTTGCAGATGTTGACTTGCCTGTATTGCATCGGGCACCACAAATGAATGAACCGCCATTTTTTTAACGGCTGCATAATACAGTTCCCAAAAAAGTAATACCATCAGCGGTATGCCAACGCCCAGTGATGTCTCCAGTACGCGATCCAATTTATACCCCAGCAATTGCACACTAAACAATTTTAAGCAAAGGCTGATGATCAGTCCGCACAATGATGCACTGATGACCGAAGCTGCGGTTTGTCTTTTTGAATACAGCGTCCAGATAACCGGTGCAAACAAAGCGCCGCCGGCTATGGAAGCGGTACTCAACACCATCTCCACAATGCCGCCAATCATGGGCACCAGCATAGCAATGCCAATGGTCATACATCCAAACAGCACCGTAAAAAACCGGGCTGCTTTTATCAGCGTTTTTTCAGTTGCGCCGGTATTAAATACTTTGCGGTATACATCATGGGCAAATACAATGGCCATCATGTTAATTGTGGTATTGGCCTTGCTGGCGCTGGCTGAAATCATGCCTGAAAGCACCAGCCCTATTAAACCCGCAGGCAATACGCGCTGACATAACATCATATAAGCACCTTCTGCCTGCAATCCCTCCAGGTGAGGGTTAATGACACGATAAATCATCGGCGGCAACATCCATATAAACGGGCTGACGAGGTACAATACCGAAAACAGGTAAGCCACTTTTTTTGAATTGCGCTCGCCCGAGACACTGGTATAACGCTGCACGTATGCCCAGTTGCCCCCGATATACACGGTTTGATAAGCGAGGAAAGCAAGAAAAAATCCGAAAGAATACTCGCTGTTGAAGAAATTAAAAAAACCGTTGGGGGATTTGCTTACAAAATTATTGACACCACCGGCTTCTTCAAATGCCATGGGTATCACAATCATGACTGCAGCGGTAAGAATAACAAACTGTACCACATCGGTTACCAGCACGGCCCATAATCCACCAGCGGCGGTATACAATATTATGATACCACCAATGATCATTATGCAGGTATTTAAAGAAAGTGGCGTAGCCACGCTTACCATTTTACCCACCGGGTATAAAACCGAGGCGGTGGTAAACAAACCATGCAGCATGATCAGCAAAGTATAGAACTGTTGTGTTTTTGCGCCGAGCCTTTTTCCTATATAATCGGCTGCCGTTACCGCACCCGTACGTTTCCATTTGGCAGCAATAAATAATCCGACCAGCAATCCGCCCAGTGCCATGGTAAGCTGAATGCCATTTGCAACAAATCCGCTTTTATAAGCAATCGATCCCCATACTACAAACGTACCTGCAGAAAAATAACTGATGAATAAAGAAATGCTGTTTATCCACCAGGGAGTGGAACCGCCCGCTTCGAAAAACGCTGCCGAGTTTTTACTTCCCATCCGCGTAAACATCATGCCAATGCCCAATATCAGCAACGCAAACACCGCCATTACAATAAAATCCAGTTGCCCCATTCGTTCAGATTTAATAGTTACCTGTTTAATAAACGGGGCAGACAGTAAAGTCCGCCCCCTGCCTGTCTGTTGCCTGTGAAACGGCGGCGCTGCCACGCCAACGCCGGCAACCCGTACGACCACTTTTCTATTCAATTGTAAATACCTGCATGCCGTATCCTTTTATCGTGGTATTAAATGAACGGCCGGCAGTCATTTTTTTACATTCGGGCATTTGCGTGATCGTTTTAACCGATACAGCATTTGCGCCGGGCAATTGCTGTATGTTCAATTGTACGCTGGCTGTCATGGGTACTCCTTTATCATTGAGCAATACCACAAACAGTTTTTTCTTATCAGTAGATTGTGCCAGCACATATTCTATGTTTGGATTGTTACACCCCACCAGACCTTCCCGTATCAGCAGGCTGGCCGGTTCTCCATAAATAGTGCCGGGTGCAAAACCATATGATTCGTGCGGCCCCACCTTTGGCGTCACAAAACCTCTTGGAAAGATAATTTTATTACCGGAACGCATCTGTGCTTCCGACATCAGGTAATCCGTTATCCATCCAATCTGCCACCAGGCATGGTGCGGATAAGGCCCTGCACCTTTGTTCATGGCGTTCCAATAATACGATGCCACGCTGGTTTTACTGTCTACAAATGCGTCTCTGCCAATAGCTGCCGCCCTGGCCATTTCAATGAACAAGCTATCTCCTGTAAGGCCAAACATACGCACAAACAAACCTGCATGGCTGCACAACATAATGGGTCCGCCACCATTGGCAGAACCAATGATGCCGCCATGTTCAAAGCTAAGACCCGATTGCGCAATCTCCCAATCTTCCCGCTTTACCCCATTGACTGTTTTTATATTAACAGATGCCACCGGCTGTGTGTATATTGAAGTAAGGTACATTCTTGCTGTGGCGATAGCGGCTGTTTCATATTTCTTATCACCCGTCATATCGTACAAATCAAGGAGTGCCTGTGCAGACTGGCCGGTGGCAAAATCAGGCGCATAACGTGCATCACCGCAAACGCCAATAAAATTTCCTTTGTCAACGGCATTTTTTATAAACCAATCAGCACCTTTTTTTGCAGCATCCAGGTACAACGGATCTTTCAGTATGCGATAAGCTACCATCAACCCATAAAATGTAGGGCGCAGGTCTTTTATATCAGTAAAAAGCGGCTGGTTGGTAAATTTATCATAACCCACTTCCCAACTGCCATCCGGTTTCTGCCATTTGAGTAATAATTTTGCGCCAAGTGTAAGGCGTTCCTTTAGTGTAACATTATTGGGTTCAAACAACAGTATATTGCCCAGGTCAAGCATGATGTAATAGGTAAGGCCCACCGGTTCTACAAACTCTCCCCATTCTTCGGTAAACCGTTTGCTGCGTGCCAGGTAATACTGGCCAATAGCGGCACCCTGAAAAAATCCATCGGCTGTTTGCTGCTGGGCCAATTTAAAATTAAGGGCAAAAGGTAATACACTATCTTTTAGAAAGGCATCATGACTTGTATTGGCCAGCATCCACATTGCGCCATAATCAGAATTTTTAATGGCATCGTGATTGGAACCTACTACGCCACCCAGGTACGACTGTCCTCCAATTTTTACACCATTAAAATCTTCAATATTCCATAAAGAAGTTGTACGGTCAGATAAATAGCCCTGCATTTTTTCTATCCTGCTGGTGAGCGACTGGGTATTGGTGCGCAAAGCGAGCGTTTTGTTAAACTGATAAATATCATTGACTGCATGAGTCAATGCCTGGTACCATTTGCCTTTCAACAGGCTGTAACGGAAACCATAACTGATCTTACCGGCTGCTTCCAATTTTGATTTCGGTTCACCCAATACGGGATAATACAGCGTAGGAGTAAGTTGTGATTTTCTGTTTTTATGAGAGATGGCTACAAACCAATCCTGGTGCGAGTATTTATCTACTGCCCAGGGATCTCTGCCGAGACCGGGGTTTGCAATGACCGACAAAGAAATATCATCTTTTGATGTAATGATGGGGCACAAAGAACTGGCGCAACGTTCACGATAGATCACGGGCAGTGCAGGAATGCCCTGGCCATAAGCATACGACAGAATAAAATTTGGCTGCATTTCTTTTCCCTGGAAATATCCCGGCACTGTTGCCCACTCCAGTTCATTTTCATGGATGGTTGCCAGCGACGGACTGGCCAGCGAATAATAGCCCGCTTTTTTTGTTACCAGGTTTTGAGATACCTGTATGTCACCGGCATATTTTTCGTCCAGTTGCCATTCGGAAGTAATAGTAGCCAGCGGCGTTTCCTGTGTAAATACAATTTTGTTTTTACCAACGGCCTTCGCGATAGCCGGATAAAAATAATAGGCCTGGCCAGCACTGTTGAGTGATACCGGCGAAGTAGCCTGTTTCCAGACATTGACCTGGTATTTATAAACGGTATCGGGCCATGGTTTACCGGTGATGGTGGTGAATACCGTATCCGGCGTGGTGGCGGGCTTTTCTTCGGCATACAATAAAGTATATTCTCCTGAAGGATGAGGAAGCGTTTGCCAGTTGTTACCGGTGTGCAATTGCACTTCATTTATTTTCCAGCCTTCATTTGTATTGATCCATGTTAGGCGTACACGGTTATTTTCCAACCGCATGGTTTCATTGTTGGCAAAAGCCACCAACTGTATCAATGCCAACAATAAAAGAAGTTCTATTTTTTTCATATACACTTGTAATTAACTGAAACAACGGATATCAAAGATAGCCGCGGGTGTTAAAGGTGAAGGATGTTCTGCTTCAATGGTAAGACGGGTGGTAATCAGTGGTTCTCTGAGAACAACCCGGTTCCTGCTTTGGTAATTGCCGTTCTTTTCAGCCACCATGTTTCCTTTATCGTCATAGATACGATAATTACGCACACAGAAAGGCATGATGTTTTCGGGGTGATGCATTAATACAGATTCCATGGGGTGATCAAAATCAGTATCAAAACTCAGCTGGATGGTATGAATGGTTTGCGGCTGATTCCATTGTATGACAAGCGTTGGATGTTTATCTTTAAAATCTGCTACCCATGCATTGGGGCCCAGCACAGGTCTGGCAATACCGTTCTTTATATTGGCGGCCGCAAACCCAGGAAGCGGTGCAGCAAATTTCATAGACAGGTTCTGCCCGGCAGGCCTTCGTTGCGGGCACCAGAATTCAAAACTGTCCATACCAATGCCTTCCGGGGCTTCCTGTTTGCCATAGTTGGAAACAGCAGGGTTGATGGTATTAAAAACCGCAAGCAGGCCCGTAATGCGACTGGAACACCGGGCAATTTTCACTGCCGGATTCTTATGCAGCAACACAAATACATATTGAGCGCTGGCAATGATAGCATCCGAAAGTATATGCAGGCAGTTTTTACCTGGCTGAACCGCCAGTTCAAATGATGCAATGGACTCATCGGGTGTATAACTACCGGTGCGTGAACAGATGCGCAGTTCCGCCGTTAATTTCGTTTGTATATCACTGTAAGCATGTATGGTGATGGATGGAATCTTTCCCGCAGCCACCGGAATCATTTGTGCAGAAGACAATTCCAAGGCAACAGGTGCTTCATCTTCTGTTAACTCGGCAAGCTGCAGTTCGCTGCTGGCGCTGACAGCCGCTTTTTGTACCAGGTCATGATCATTTTTTATTGCCATGCCAGGTATATATTGTCCGGCACTGCTTAACCGTTGCTGCAGTTCAGTTATTTTATCATGGTTGTACAAATCTGCCGGCAGGCAATTGTATTGATGACACAATACGGCCCCCATGGCTGCTGCCTGGGATACATAGGCGCTGGTAGCCATGACCCTTGAACTGCCAAATGCTACATGCGATGCGCTGATGATGCGGCCGGCCAAAAAAAGGTTCCTGATATTTTTGGAATACAGGCTGCGGTAAGGCACCTGGTAAATACCTTTGCTATGCCATTGGTTACAACCGGGCAGATCGGTATATACGCCGTCGGAAGGATGCAGGTCAACACTCCAACCTCCAAATGCTACTGCGTCATCATGCATCCGTTGTTCAATAATATCCTGCTGTTTCAGCATCACATCGCCTTCAAAACGCCGGCTCTCGCGTTTACCGGGTATCATACCTACCCATTCCAGTGTAAGGTTTCCGGCTTCGGGAAAGTTGCCGGAATTTTTGATATGATTCCAGACTCCATAAACAATCTTCCACAGTTCCCATTTTATTTTTTCGGTATCAAATACCGTATCCAGCCGGCCTCCATACTCTATCCACCACAACTTGCAACCATATTCCTGCGAATTGAAGCTCCTGAACTTCGGGATCTTTGTAATATCCTCCAGCGCAAAAGAGGGGGCTACAAATTTTACGGGCTTGCCGGTATCTTTTGAATAGAAATACAATGAATGGCCCAGCAGTTCACCGTATTCTTTTGTGGGGGCAAACAATTCGCCAAATTCTTCCCGGCTTTCCGCACCCATCCTGAATGCGGCGCCAGATAGAAATCCTACCACGCCATCTCCCGAAGCGTCGCAAAACAGCGGGGCGGTTAATTCATATATTGTCTGGTTCTGGCTGCACCAGGCATGCAGCGAAGCAATGGTATCTGCATCCTTCTTTTGCACTTCATAGACGGATGTATTCAGCAGTAAACTGATATTGGGTTCGCTCACCACTTTATCCAGCAGCAGGGCATCCATGATAATGGGGTTGCCTTCAGGATTGCGGTAGGTGTTCTCTACCAGTATTTCATCAATAACACCACCCTCTCTTGCCCAGCGGTTGTTATTGCCCATATGCGAGGTGGCGCCCAGTACCCACAATCTCACTTCGCTGCTGGCATTGCCGCCCAGTACACTTCTGTCCTGCACCAGTATCACCTTCAGTCCTTCCCTGGCTGCGGTAATGGCGCAGCATACACCAGACAAACCACCTCCGGTTATCACCAGGCCGGCTTCCATGCGCACCAGCGGTAAGGATCGGCCTTCACTGCTTTCTGATTTTATCATTCTTTTCTTTTTATGGGCTTTTATTGTATGTGCTATGCCTCAGCGCAGCACAGTTTTCATGATCACAAAACCTCCTGGTTTTATTAATTCTACTTCGGCAGCGCCTCCGGGTATGGCAATGTTTACCTGCTGCTGCTCACCCGGTTTCAATGTATTTAATGCAATAATGTGTTGGTTGATTTTAACCTTGTATCCGCGGAGGATATAAGATGGGAAATCATTCCTGGCGGTGATGCGCAGCACTGCCTGTCCGTCTTTTTTATCGAGCAGTTCAACAACCGCCGGGGCAAACTCTTCCTGCCAGGCTTTGTACATGCCGCGCGGTTCCCTTTGCGGAGACACCAGCCCCCATGGACGGTAACCATTGGCGTTAGTGCCGGGAAAACGGCTGAAATAATCATTGAAGGTCCATACACAGGCCCCAACCACGTAATCGCATTGCCGAAAATCTTTCATCGCATTCCTTAAATGCAGTACACGCTCGTCTTCCGTTTTCACAGCGTCTGCACGTATTCCAAACTCGCTGATGTATATCGGTTTGCCCGGGTATAGGTCATGTATATGCCGTATGCGGGCCAGGTAATCTCCATAAATATTAGCGCTGACAAAATCAACGTACTGAGATGCTTCATCTTCCGGTTTTTTAATAACATCGCGCCAAACCATCATGCTGGCAAATGTGATGAGCCTCGATTTATCCATCGATTTTACAAAACTGCTCATATCGCGCACCCATGCTTTTCCTTCTTCGGTTTGCGATTGAAACTCGTTGCCCACGCTATAAGCTATTAAAGACGGGTGGTTCCAGTCGCGTTCCACCATCTCCCTCATCTGTTGCTGAAACTTGCGGCGCATCATGGTATCATTCATTTGCCTGGGCGTCATTTGCCAGTTGCCGGCTTCTTCAATGATAAGCAGACCATGTTCATCGGCCCAGTCAAGCAAATATTCCGGTACGGGATAATGATTGATGCGCGATAATTCCATGGTGCCGCATTTGATAAGGTCCAGGTCCTGATCCAATACCTGCCTGGGATCCATGGAACCATAACCGGGGTAATCCAGCGGACGGTTGCAACCACCCATTTTTACAGGCTCACCATTTAATAGTAACTGTGTACCGCTGACCTCAAATTTGCGGATGCCAAATTTCCTGGACAGCGTATCGGTGCCCAATACAGCTTCGGCGGAATACAAATGTGGTGCATCCTGGTTCCATAATTTTACTTCCGCTGCCGGTAATATGTTTTCAAATACCAGGCTGGCTTCTTCACCGGGTGCTATGGTAACATTTACCGGCCTGAACCGCAGGCTTGTTTTTTTGTCTTCACCGGCAATGTTTATGTTGACCGCCGGTTTTACTGCAACGGAAGAAAGGTTTTTAACCAGGGCCGTAACATGAATGGCGGCAGTGCCTTTTGCAAGATCGGGTTCGGCAACTACTTTTATATTTTTTATATAAACTCCGGGCCTTGTAATCAGGTGCACCGGGCGGGTAATGCCGCCGTAATTTATCCATGGAAACCACTGCGCCGAATTGGGTGTTTCAAAACCACTGGTTGTCTTGGCCCCCGGAATGGTAGTAGTATCCCAACCATTATCTACCTGTATGGCCAAGATATTCTCCGCGGCCAGTTGTTGGGTTATATCTGCTTCAAATGGCGTGTATCCGCCCTCATGCGTAGCAGTTAGTACGCCGTTGAGCCATATTTTAGCACGGTAGAATACGGCATCAAACCGCAGAAATACACGCTGTCCGCCGGCCGGTGTTGTATTGAATTTTTTAAAATACCAGGCAGTGCCGGTATAAAACATATAACGCGGGTCCACCGAAAAACAATGCGGTACTATAACTTTGTCAAATTTTGCAGAGGGAAAATCGGGGCCATACCATTTATTCTGTTCGCCCACCTTGACCGGGTCGGTAGCAAATGTCCATTCACCACCGAGGCTTTCGGAGTTAGTGATTTGTGAAAAAGCCGCTATTGGTATGCTTATCAGCAGGGTAAGTATAAATTTTCCGATCATAATTATTTTTTTTCTATCAGTATAATTTTCCTTGCTATTGTTTGCCCAATGTCGTTGAGGGCTGCCTGGTTATAATGTATTTCATCTTTCATCCAGCCTTTGCCTTCAAATCTGCCGGTTTGGTTATAAACAATATAAACTCCTTTTACCCGGCGGGCAATGTTTTCCTGTGCTGCGCGCACCTGGTTAAACCCTGCTTCCGGATGGTGCAGGTAGTATCCCGTCTGAATGATGTAAAAGCTAACGGTAACGCCTAGCGCCTTCCTGAAACGTTCAATCAATGTCTCCATGGTTGCCTGGTATTCTTCCTGCGTGAGTTGCCCGGCGTTGATGGCATTGGCATCGCGTTCGCCCTGGCTCCAGATGATGCCGCTCACCGGTATGCCGGTTTTTTTTTGGGCGGCTTTTATTTTTATAATGGCGCTGTCGAACAAAGGAAGGTGGGCCACGGTATCCCAGCAGCCATAGTTGTTTAACTCTGCTTTGTTACTGCATGAGCTGCCGCCGCGTGCCGCCTGTACAATGATTACCTGTTTGCCGGTTGTATTGCTGTAGGTTGCCGCAAATGACGGCCACGCACTGCCTTTATTGGCTTTATGAAATTGCAGTTCATAACTGCCTACCGGGTCTGCCAGTGTAATAAGCGAGTCTCCTGTATAACGGTATTCAAATGTGGCAGCGCCGGAATAATTTTTCGACAGGGCACTATCGCCCATACCCACGGCATTGCTTTGTCCGGCGGCAACAAACAATTTTTTTTGTTGCGCAAACGAAGGCATCAGCATGCAAACAAAACACAAATGCAATAGTAATTTCATGGGATTATTTCCAGTCGGGATTTTGTTCCAGCTTGCTGTTGGCATTTATCTCGTCGAGCGGTATCGGAAAATAACGGTTTCTTGCTTTGGGCGATCGCACTGGAAACACATCGCTTACGCAGGCGGAAGCTACCGCAATAAATGTGTTGGTGCGGGTAAGATCATACCACCTGTCTCCTTCGCCAAACAGTTCCCAGCTGCGTTCCTGTAACACGGCGGCAATAAACTGATCCTGGCTGAGACCCGGGGTAAGATCGGGTAAGCCCGCCCTGTCTCTTACCGCTTTTATAAAACCGTAGGCTTCTGCTGTGGCACCATTGGTCCTGGCAGCTGCTTCTGCCGCAATGAGGTAAACATCTGCCAACCGCAATATGGGTATATTAATGGCGAGACTGGGCGGTGTTGGATCCATAAACTTTTTAACCAGCACACCTTTGGGTGTAATGGGTGTAACATCTTTCTGTGCTACTGTTTGTCCCAGTTTATTTACATAGGTAGTATCCAGCAACTGGCGTCTTTTATCGGTTGGACTGAAAGAATTAAAAAACGATTGGTACGCAAATGCTGAGCCAAAGGAGGTAGATCCATACGCCGGCCCGTCACTGTTTTTAGGCCCGTACAGGCTGATGATCTGTGTACTGCTGCCGGGTGATGTACTTTCGCATTCAAGCGCCCACATATTCTCCTGCCTGGCGGCATCTTCTTTTGCAACATTGTACACATCCAGCACATTGGGCATGAGCGAATATTTGCCCGAACTGATAACCTGTTTTGCTTTATCCAGCGCCAATGCCCAACTGTTGTTGTACAATGCTGCTTTGGCATAGAGCGCCAATGCTACCTCTTTTGACGGCCTGCCTTTCTGAATGGATGCTGAATAGGAAGGCAGTTTGCTGATGGCCTGGTCCAGATCCGCAAAGATTTGTTTGTACACACCGGCCTGCGGTGTTTTACCAATGATAGCAGAGTCAATGCTGATGCTGGGCGTAGTCTTCACCACCACATCGCCAAAGTTTTTTGCAAGCGTCCAGTGATAAAAGGCGCGCAGGTAAAATGCTTCTCCCAGGATGGCCGATCTTCTTGCCGTATCCATATTGGTGGTGGGCACTTTTAATAAAATCCAGTTGGATTTTTCAATGCCTGAGTAACATGACTGCCATATCTGCTGGGGCGATTCGAACTGGCGGCTGAAACTTTTCTGCGTGGTATAATTGGCGTCATAACTGAAAAGGGTGTACGTATCCCTGCCAACCACCGGACGGGGATAGATTTGATCTGCGCTAAAGTCTGATGCAAAAGTGCCGGCGGTGTTGTACAGATCCACCATGGGGCCATAAGCCGCTGTAAGGCCGGCTTCTGCATCGGATGCTGTTTTATAAAATGCATCGGTAAAAATGGAAGAGTATGGTTTTTCAGTAAGTTTATTGCAGGCGCTGAGCAGCAAAACAACCATCAGCACACTGAATGTATAAAATATATTTCTGCCTGTTTGCATAATTAAATTGTTTGAATAATTGAAAAGAGCAATCGTTTTTATAAACCTATTTGCAAGCCTGCCAGGAATGTTCTTGCAAGAGGGTATACCAGGTTGTCTACACCTACCAGCACATTAGACCCGCCAAAAGAATTTACTTCGGGGTCGTAACCGCTGTATTTGGTAATGGTAAAGAGGTTATTGCCACTTACATACAGGCGGATGCTGCTAAACCCTTTTATTTTCGGGAACTTATAACCCAGTGTAATATTTTTCATGCGCACAAATGAACCGTCTTCAACAAACCGGTCGCTCACCGGTATCCTGCCGCCCTGGAAACCGCTGGCATATTCATTGTTGGGGTTTGTAGCCGACCAGCGGTTAGCCATACCCGCTACAGCGTTTCTTCCGCCAAGTCCGTTTTCAAATGTGTAGCGGCTCAGGTTAAATAGCTGGTTGCCCTGTACACCGGAAAGAAATGCCGAGAGATCAAAATTCTTATAGGCAAGACTGGTAGAGAAACCGAATATATAAGAGGGATTGGCATTGCCTGTAAGGCGCTGATCATCTGCCGTGATTTGGTTGTCTTTATTCAGGTCGGCCACTTTTACGCCGCCCGTTCTGCTGCCGGAACCGGGCAGAATGGCTTCACCTGTTTGATATATACCGTTGAAGACATAGGTTTTAAAAATGCCCAGTGGCTCCCCTACCCGCAATACAGCGTATGGGTTCTGCACATATTCTTTGAGGTTGCCTTCGAGGCTCAGCAGTTCGTTGCGGTTAAAAGAGATATTGGCATTCACATTCCATTTTAATTTACCGGTAAGGATCTTTGCATCGGCGCCAATTTCTATTCCTTTGTTCCTGATGCTGGCAAAATTGCCTGTTACGGAACTATACCCGGAAGAAAGCGGCAGGTTTTTTATAAATAGCAGGTCCTGTGTTTTCTTATTGTAATAATCCACCACAAAATTCAGCCTGTTGTGCAACAAGCCTATATCGAGGCCGATATTCATTTGTTTCGATTTTTCCCAGCGCAGATCGTTATTGGGGATAGCAGATGGACTGATGCCCACTGTATAGATATGATTGAACTGGTAATTGCTGCCAGAAGTTTCAAGGGCAAGCGATTGGTAGGGCCCAATGGCTGCGGCATTACCGGTAGTGCCATAACTGCCCCTTAATTTCAAATCGCTGAATAATTTATTTCCTTTCAGGAACTTTTCCTCAATGATGCGCCAGGCGCCGGCTACAGCAGGAAAGAATCCCCATTTGTGGTTCTCACCAAATTTGGAGGCACCATCGCGCCGTGCGGTAATATCAATAAAATATTTGTTCGCAAAGCCATAGTTGATACGGCCCATATAAGAATTGAGTGCATCGCGGGTGCGGCTGCTGCCCACCGTTCTGTTAACCGCCAATCCCAATGCTTCATTGGTGGTGGCATCATTGGGAAAACCACTGGCGCTAATGGAATTGGCATTGTACAAATTGGTCTGAATGGCATACACACCGGTAAATTTCAATGAATGGTCTCCAAATGAATGATTGTATGTGAGGATGCTTTCATGCAACCACGAGGTGGTATTTACATTTCCCTTGCTGCCGCTTCCGGAATTGGCGCTTATTTCTGCTTTCCCTAAAATATACAGCGGCGAATAATAATCGTTTAACGTATTGCTTACATCCACATTAAAAGAGGCGCGGTAGTTAAGGCCTTCAATGATATTTGCTTCCGCATAGATATTGGCGAGTGTGCGTTTGATGGTATTGCGGTTCAGGATGCGTGCAAGACCGGCCGGATTGGCCACTTCGCGGTAACGTCCGTTGAACTGATCAGCAAAAGGAAAAATAGTTCCATCCGCTTTATATGGTACCAGCGTGGGGGGAGCGCCAAGTGCAGCGCCCACAATACCTTGTGTAACCACGGGCCCGTCTATTGAATTGATACCAGTGGGTATATTGCTGTTGGTGGTATAACTACCCAGGATGCTGGTACCTACTTTAAAACGGCTGCTGATGGTATGATCGAGCGTTGCCCTTAATGAATAACGGTTAAAATTTGAATTGATAATGATTCCATCCTGGTTAAAATAATTACCCGACAGAGAGAAAACGGTTTTATCTGAACCACCGCTTACCGCCGCCTGGTAGTTTTGAATTTTAGCCTGGCGGTACACAATATCCTGCCACTCTGTTCCCTTGCCCAGTGATGCCGGATCGGTGTAAATATTTGAATTGTAAATATCGTTCTCCAGTTTCGCAAACTGCGAGGCATCCAGCATTTTTAGTTTTTTGGTAATGTTCTGGATGCCCTGGTAAGTATCCAGTTGCACGCGTGTTGCGCCGCTTTTGCCGCGTTTGGTGGTAATCAATACTACCCCGTTGGCGCCACGTGCGCCATAGATAGCGGTGGCCGATGCGTCTTTGAGGATATCCACCGATTCTATGTCATTGGGATTGATGGTGGAAAGCGGGCTCACATCTGTTACGGCGCCACCATTCGATATCTGTATACCGTCTATAATATATAACGGTTCTGAGGAACCGTTTATTGAATTGGTACCGCGGATGCGTACGCTGATATTGCCGCCCGGTGCCGCATTGTTTTGTGTGATCTGTACACCCGGCACCCTTGCCGCCAGGCCCTGTGCCACGTTGGTGACAGGTGTCTGTGTAATATCAGCCGCCTTTATAGAAGCAATAGCGCCGGTGGACGCAATTTTTTTCTGCGTGCCATAACCCACTACCACCACTTCATTGAGTTTGTTAAAACTCTGGCGCATGGTAATGCTGAAAACCGTATTGGCCGCTGCATTGATGCTGGTATCCTCATAACCCTGGAAACTGATGACCAGCACCGCACCCGGCTTTACGGCTTTTACAATAAATTCGCCGGCATTGTTGCTGACAGCACCCTTGGAAGTGCCCCTGACTGTTATACCAGCGCCGGCCAACGGCTTGCCCGCTTCATCCAGTATTTTACCAGATACATCGGTTGAAGGCTGCGCATGCACAGCCAAAGAGAACATCAATAAAAAAAACGGTAATAAAATACGGTAGCATGGGAATGACAAAACAACGAAACATTTCTTCATATGCAGGCAATTTTAAGATAGTGATCAATGGACCCGGTGTTGGTTAATCCGTCCGCAACATTAGAAAAAAAATAAAATACAAACCATAGCAACCATTGATTTCTGTGAACGGAATCTACCGGGAACGATACCGCAAACGATCCCGGTAGTTTTTTAGAAAATCCCGCCTGCATTTTTGGACAACAAACTATCCTAAAAAAATCATTTCAGTCGATGGCCGGCGGTTATTGCTTCGTTGTTCCCGAGGGTTGACACAGAAAGCAAATTGTTGTATAATAGTGGCGTAATAGTGAGGTGACGATTGAAATCTGGCAATTGATTGCTACATTTATCCGCATAATAAACAAGTTTGCGAAGCCTATGATTCGTTGTACGAAGTGTAACCAGGTAGATGCCATCAGCAGGTCGGGCATTGTAAGAGGAAAGCAACGGTACTACTGCAAAAGCTGCAAAACATATTTCACACTGCCGGCTGGAGAGAAGATGTCCGTTGCGGGAACCAACCGCAAGCATATGGCTACCATAGTAGACATCGCCAAGGCGCTGAACATCTCAAAGTCCACGGTCTCAAGGGCTTTGCATGAGCACAGCGATATTAACCCCCGTACCAGGGAAGCCGTATTAAAAGTAGCCAGGGAACTGGATTACCAGCCCAACCAGCACGCGCAGAGCCTGGTAAATAGTAAAACCAACACCATCGGCATTATTGTGCCGGAGTTCATGACCTATTTTTTTCCAACTGTAATCATTGGTGCGCAGGAAGTAGCGGCGGCGGCTGGGTACAATGTAATCATCTGCCAGAGCCAGGAATCGTACAAAACAGAAATTGCCAACGCACACGTATTGCTGTCCGGCCGTGTAGACGGCGTACTTATTTCCATGACCCGGGAAACGAAAAAATTCGAGCATTTCAGGGCTTTCGAGCGCTATTGCATACCGGTAGTGTTTTTTAACCGCGTATGCGAGGAAATGGATACCTCTAAAGTGCTGGTGAACGATTATGAAGGTGCTTTCAAAGCCGTGGAGCATTTAATTCTGAGCGGGTATAAAAACATTGCGCATATTGGCGGACCCCCGGTATTGCGTATCACCTATAACCGCCTCAACGGTTACAAGGATGCGCTGAAAAAATATAAACTGCCCATAAAAAAAGACATGATAGTACACAGTGATCTTTCCGTAAAAGCTGCTGTGCAATGTGCCACCAAATTACTGTCGCGCAAGGAAAGACCCGATGCTGTGTTTTGCGTAAATGATCCCACCGCCATACAACTGATGCTGTATGCAAAAAAGCTGGGCATACTAATTCCGGAAGAACTGGGTATTGTTGGGTTCAGTAATGACCCGATGGCCGCGGTAATTGAACCTTCTTTAACCACTGTTGAACAACCAGTAGCTGATATGGGGCGTGCGGCTATGCGAACATTGCTGGACGCAGTAAAAACCGGCGTAAACGATTTTTCTCCGGTCCGCCTTTCACTCCAGACCAAACTGATTGTGAGGCAATCTTCGGTGAGAAAGAAAGGCAAGCGTTAGGGGTAAGGGAATGGCGCGGTGGAAAAGATTGGGAAGGTGATTTGTCAAAGGTCATCAATGAATGCCCCATGGCGCATACACCGATCTCAAACTGATCGGATACAGGATACGCTTACACTGAAAGACCCATATTACTTAAGTTATTAGAAATAAATCAACCCAACATTTGTAATAAAATAGGCTTTGAAGTTCTTTTTAAGATGCCAACACTCATAACCCACGCCTCAATCTTGCGCCAGTTTGGGTCGCTGACTTTAACAGCATTACCGGGCTGAAGCTCATTAACCCCTGGGATAAATAGAAAACCACCAGTCTTTTACAACTGATGGCGTTAGTCTTTTACCTTCTCGCTCCGATGCACAAGCTGATGCTTGCGCCTGGCTCCACGATATGCTTGCGACTATTGGAGGAAATCAATCCCATAATCTTAAATCTGGTGAACAATATCCAACAATAACATCCATTAAATTAAGTAACATTTCCTCTTGCTCATTAGTAATACTTAATTTTCGTAGTTGATTAAGCACTCCATAAGCCACCTGCTTTTCAATATTATTATTTTTCATTTGTACAAGAACTTTGTATAATTCATTGAAAGAAGCATCTTTTTGAACCAATTTTAATTTAAATTCATTGTACAATATTTCAAATTCGTTATTCATTTTTTGTTTATTGGTTCCCACAAATTTTGAGTATTTTCTAGTGCATATCTGTATTGTTCATAAGTCGTTCCTTGTGCAGGTTGAATTGTTCCGTGACCTGGCCTATCTGGAAACCACAATCATACGCTATACCCATAATGGTTAGGTTTGAATGCAGGCCAGCTGCCAGTTTATCCTTCACATCCGCTACACGGTAATCATTTATCAGATCAGTGTAGCTTTTACCAAAATGACGGTTTAGCACATACGATAACTGCTTTGGCGGAATAGTAGCCTTGGCGGCAAGCGCATTTAAACTAAGGTCCGGATCGAGGTGTATTTTGTCTTTATCAAACAACGCTGCTATCTTAAAGCATTGGGCACCAAGTTCGTGATCTTTAATACTTGGCTGTGAGGGTTTTAACAATGCTAAACCTTTTATGCCCAACCAGTACAACAATACGGCCATCAGCAAGTGAATAAGAGTATAAATAGCATGTGCTATGCCGTGAGCGACCGGAAGTAAGTGAAAAATCAACAGGTAAACAGCCCATATAGCCGTAATTAAACCGATAGCGATAAACAGGACGGTCAATAATTTAATGGAAGCGGGATGTATATAGCTCATTGATTTTTTATACTTTCTGATGAAAGCCATGAAAAAAAACAGGTAACCGAATACCGAAATCACCAATAGCACATCTCCAATATTGTTCATTGCACGCCCAAGGGTTAAGCCATCCCAAAGGATCGGGTTAAAGCCGAAACCTGATTGATAGTTGAGCATATCTATCAGAATAACTGTGTAATGCAAACAATATACAGGCTTGAAAACAAAATCGGGTTGAATAAGCGAACGGGTATAAAAATAAATGGATGGCCCTAATCCTAAAGCGAAAGAAAAGTTCAGATAGGTCATATAAGGCACTAATCTGAACAGGGAAGCATCCCAAATAAATGAAACGAAACTATCTACTGCCAAAATACCAAGAATGACAATTAGAAGTATACGGTGAAGATGGCAACCCTTCTTAATAGCAATAAGAACAGACTGTATAGCGGCCTGTATCGAACTCGTAATGAATAGCAGGTTGAAAATGGTAAGATGGATCATTTCGGTTTATTTGGCGTGCCTGATAGTATAAATAAAAGTAAGATTTTTTTGTTAGGGGTTGAATTAGTTAAATAGCCGGGACAGGCTAATTATTTTTGAACCAAAGACAGTTTAACACGATCATAGACAACAAATAGCAAAAAAACATAAAATGCTAACTCGCGGATGCACACAACTGCAAACTACTTTGTAGTATCCCAATAAACTTATGTCTCCTTTTTCATCATTATGATATTTTGGTCCAGTCCCTGACTTACTCATAACACCTTGATCTTACGGATATGCATGTACGTTGAAGATAACATTTCTGAAATCAGCCATTTTTGATTTCGTACATTAACTCCCCGGAAGTTAAAAGCTGTACCGATCAAAAATATACCTTGTTTTTATACAATTGATTATTAGAGACCTGTGTTTTTAAACAAAAATGGAAACTGTCCGAAAATGGTACAGTAGATCGTACAACGCGGACAGTGAGATACCCATACACCTTATGCGCGTTCAACCCTTCCATATTCTATTAGCGTTATTGCTGCCAACCAGGTTATCCGTGCGCCTTTGTTTTTATGGAGTCTGTTCGTTAACATATCATTTCCAAAAGTCAGCATTGGGATTTAATTTTGAACAAATTTTACATTCAAGACCAAAGTTAAAAACCAATTCCCCCTCGTCTGAAAATGTGTAAGCACCTTGTTCATAGCATTTCAAGGTAGAAGCGAAAAAAGCCTGGATAGAATCGTACTTGGTTACAATTACGTCGATTTCTATATCGCCAACAGAATGAAAATATATCATTCCGAAATTCTTATTGTCCGGATCGCACTCCAATAAATAAAACTCTCCTCCTCCGCTGACGAATAAAGGGAATTTCGACTTATCCCATTTTTCAACATTATTTACCCCATCACTGTAAAGTTTTACCGCTTCAGACAACGGCAGAAAAGCACCAAAGTCAAATAACCATAATATACCAAATGAATCCTCTGGCAAAATATTTGTTCCATTTTTCCAGCTATACAATGTGTTTACTTCCGGTGGTAAGCTTAAATTGCCAATCAGGTCGAGTTGTTCTTTTACTTTGATACCAGGATTCAGTTTTTTTAAAATTGGCGCATTAATTTTTTTCAAGTATGCCTCAAACCCGGTCAAAATTTGTGCAAGTTGGTCCATATTACTTTTATTTTTTTTAATCGATATAATAACCAGGCCATATTCTTCCCGGAGGCATCCATAATTCAGAATCAAGTATTGGAATTTTTATCGGACCTATTGATTTCATTACTTCTTTTATCAGGTCATAGCTGAATACAACGGTAAAATTTCGAATCAAACAATACCCTTCAAACGAAGACACACTACTCCCCTGCCTTACCACTGTTGAATGATAATGCCGATCTGACCATCCATCAATGCAAATTCTTTTGCACCCCAGGGGCGCAACTGAATGGTGGCAAGGTTTGGGTGTAATAATTCAGGAAATTTTTGGGAAACCTGTTCGTAGACTTCTTCAATATTATCTGTTACCAGCCTGAATTCGGGGTTGTCTTTTTTGGCAAGTGCCGCATTTTGAAAAAGATTTACCCGCAGTCCATTCTTTTCAACTACGCAAAACGGGGTTTTTGTGTCAATTTCATTATGGCCCATCGTAAACTCAAGGCAATTGATAAACATTTTTATGCCCGATTGAATGTCGCAGTAGAAGATGTTCGGAACCAGTTTTGTAAAATTCATTGACCACCAGTTTATAATACCCGTAAGTTAATGCAATTTTTGTTTTAACGTAATTGACTGCGAACTTATAGGCGGTCAGCTGCGTAATCGCCCGCTACTTTGTTGTAACAATTAATTATATTTTCTTTTGACTGCATTTAAGCATTATTCAGGTTAATGACTGTTTTCCAACACCAGTTTTGTAACAAGCTTTTTTGCCCTGACCATTTCTATGGCTTCATTCATTTGATGAAATGGCAATGACTGTGCTGCACTTTCAATACCATGTTTTGCAGAAAAAGTCAGCATATCCTTCATATCCCGGCGGCTACCGGTGTAGTTTCCGTAAATAGTCCGCTGCGCATAATCATATAACAAACCCGTGCTGACAGACTGCTTTGTTAAAGGCGATGCCACCAGGCAAAGTTTTCCCTGCGGCAGCAGCATTTTTATGTATGCATCCAGGTCAAAACCTGCATTTACGGTTGAGAGAATAAAATCAAATTTCCTGTTATACACTTTCAATCCTTCCGGGTCTTCACTATCAATATAGGTTGCACCGAGCTGATGAATGAGCTTCTTTTTTTCAGGTGAATGAGAAAATCCTGAAATCCTATGCCCCATTTTGTGCAGGTATTGAATTGCGAGCTGGCCAAGTCCGCCAATGCCAGCCACCCCTACCACGGCATTCTTTGGCAATCCGGCACTTTTAATGGCCGCGTACACTGTAAGTCCCGACGACAGCAAACCAATGGATTTTACTGCGTCAATCCCGGCTGGCAATTTAAATGCAAACCTGCCATCCACTATTATATGTTCAGCCAGGCCGCCATAGCAATGCACACCGGTTACTTTCTGGTGGGGGCAAAACTGCTCCTTTCCACCTTTGCAAAACACGCATTTAAAACAAGCTTCCTGCTGGTAACCGATACCTACCCGGTCGCCATTTTTTATATTTGTTACTTCGGCACCCGTCTTTTCAATGATACCTATTATTTCATGACAGGGAACAAGCGGGAATCTGGTGTCGCCCCAATCGTCATCCATCATTTGAATATCACCCATAGAAACGCTGCAATGGGTGATTTTAACCAGCACATCAGTATTGCGCAATTTTCGTTCATAGGAAAAAGGTGCCGGCATCCCGCCCCTGCTTTTAATTGCGTAAGCGTTAATTATCATAATAGTAATTGTTTGTTACGATAAACCCGTTTTCTATTGTAAAAATAGCGCAAATGGGTTTGCATCGTTTTGCATGATAAAAAAATTAATTGGCAGGAATAAATAACCGAAGTCGCTGCAAAAATAACTGAAGTCTGGTAAGTTCATGGTGCTATTGAAACCATGCATAAGACTTCGGCTATTTCGTTTCGAAGCAGTCGCTGGTTCGGAAAATAATTGGTCTTGGGAAAAAAACCGAAGTCGCTGCAAAAATAACTGAAGTCTGGTGAGTTCATGGCGCTACGGGCTAAGCAGGCACAATAGAATAGGAAAAAATCAGCCGGTAAAAAATTGCTCCTATCAATCCTACCCGTTTTGCTTCTGCCGGTTGTGTAGTAAAAACGGGCCAGCCTTTGCGAAAACCTTTTAGGTAGGCCATTGCATCCATGCCATCCATTGGACCAAATTCCTTTCGGTAAACGATAAAATCATTCATCTTTTATTTCCATTTTATATATGGCGGCAAATGTACTCCCTGCACTTCCATCATTTGGGTGAATTAGACAAATAGTGTCTCATTACCGTCAAAATGCCTGATAATTTCGATGGGAAGACAAAACCACGGTTGTTTTCTGTGCAGGATGGGCTACAAACAACCGGGTGTTGTTGCAGCGTTTCGTTTTATTCTGCTGTCTTTTTATAGCGACTATTGCTTATCTTTTATTTTTGGCCGTAACCAAAACCAACTGGCCGAATCCTGCTCACGGGCAGGATTTTTTTGTGCTAAAAGGCAGCAATATGGTTATTGCATGGAAATTTAAGCGTTTCATCAACTCATTAATAAATATCAAAGTCTTTTTTGGGAATGTGTTTGCTGAACTGGAAAGGCAAGCCTTTTTAAGTTGTGATAGGCAGTTAAAATGATATGTTTTGTATATGAGGCACACTATCTGGTTTATGGCTACTCCAATAAAATTGATCTCCTGGTGTATGGACATATCTAAACACATCAATTAGCATTTCCCGGTAGCGGTATCGTAACCAGCTCCAGTACGGTTACATCCAGCGAATTGGCAATGGTCAGCAGGGTAACCATGGTGATATTTGTTTTGCCGGATTCAATCCTTGACATACTGGCTTTCTCCATTTTACACAATGAAGCCAACGTAGCCTGTGTCATATGTGTGTTGCGGCGTACCCGCGCGATATTTTGCCCTATGCGCAGCAACAACGACATAGCGTTTATTGATGCCCGTGATATTTCAGGCGTTGCATCCCGATGATAGTATTCATATTCTACCTTTACCATCGTGCCAAAATCTTCGGTACCTTTCATTGTTTTAGACAGGTTGATGACACTACCTTTTTCCGGGGTCACAATGTTGTTAGAATATTTGAGATAGATGGCCGGGTATTTTTGTTGGAGCCATTCCAGGAAATGAAGATAGTCGGATACTTCGGGAGGTTCAGACATCGCAGGCAGTTTAGCTTATGCAAGGTAGACTTAATATACCGGCTCACAGATTTAATCTCCCAAATTTGAAAGGCGCATCACTTGCTTTTTATCCATTGCCCATACAATGCCCCTGTAACTGCAAGATTCTTTTATATCAGCCGGGTTGCGATGTGTATACAAGCCATGGCACGACACATGTAGTGGTGCTCTTTCTGATGGCCGCTCATTAAAAGAAAATCCATAATTGGCATCTTGTAATCAATCTTTTACCAACAGTTATTGGTTTCAAACAAAGGCATGCGTTTAAAACTACCGTGACAGCAAATAATATACAGTAGCTACTATTTCTTAATTATCTAAGTCACAACCAGTATATCGTATCTCAGACCATAAGAAAGTACGCCGGCCAAAACCCTGTATCGATTGCGGACAAACCAGTGTATCGTAACCGGACTATATTGCCGTTTTTGCAGGCATTGCAAATTGGTTTTCAAACCATTATAATAAGGCATGCATTTCGCCATGATTCATTGTCATAACCATAGCCAAAGCTTAAAACTGCTTATATGATACAAAATTTTTTTACCACAGCATGGCGCAACCTTGCAAGAAACAAAACATTTTCTTTATTAAATATCATTGGTCTTAGTTTAGGCATATCAGCCTGCCTCGTGATTGGTGTATGGCTGCACCGCGAACTCAGTTTCGATAATTTTCACCCGGAAGCGGACCATATCTTCCGGCTGGCCAATACATTCAAAAGCGAAAGTGAATCATTTTCCCAGGCGCCTTCGGGCCCTGCTTTTGGCGCCCAGTTACCCAATATGTTACCGGAAGTAAAAACTGCCTGCCGCGTTTTTAACAGCAATTTTAACCTGAAGGCCGGTAACAACCAGTTTGTTGAATCCGATGCGGCATTTGCAGACAGTAATTTCTTTAATTTTTTCGGTTTCAGGCTGATAAAAGGAAATCCTTCAAAAGCACTGCTTGCCGCCGGGCAGATTGTGCTTACCGAAAAAATGGCTGTGAAGTATTTTGGAACGCAGGATCCGATGGGTAAAACGATGCTGATCAATAAAAAATATCCGGTGACAGTCTCCGGGATTTCGGCCAATTTCCCGGTTAATTCGCAGCTGCAATTTACCTGCCTGCTGTCAACTGCTCTGCTGAAGAGTATTTTGAATGAGCATTCGCCTTTTGATTTGGACAATCAGTGGGTTGGCGGATGGCCGCTGACCTACGTGCAGTTAACAAATCCATCAAAATATAAGCAAACAGAACAGCAGATCAATGCTATCGCGGCCCGTGTTTCCGAAAAGGAATGGAAAGCAAATAAAATGTCCTATCACTATTTTTTGCAACCGCTCAAAGAGATACACCTTCGGTCGAATCTCCGGTATGATACGCACAATAACGGGAGCCTTTCACGCGTAAAAATATTTAGCATTGTAGGTCTTATCGTATTATTGCTGGCCTGTATAAACTATATTAATCTTACTACTGCCGGCGCCATCAAAAGAGCAAAAGAAACATCCGTTCGAAAAGTGATTGGCGCAACCCGCCAACAATTAATCGCGCAATTCTTTGCCGAAACATGTATTATTTGTACCGTGGCGGTCGGCATCAGCCTGTTTTTAATGAAACTGGTGTTGCCGGTATTTTCACAATGGAGCGGTCAGCCCTATTATTTCCCGTATAACCTTTCTACTGTTTCAATTATCGTGAGTTTTATAATGCTGATTTCAGTGATTGCAGGTATCTATCCGGCTTTAGTGCTGTCATCCTTTCGCCCGGCAACGGCGCTCAAAGGCAATTTTGCGCAAAGCATTAAAGGCAACACCATCCGTAAAACGCTGGTAGTATGCCAGTTTACCATCACCATCGCACTGATCGCCTCCATTCTCATCATAGGAAAACAAATGAATTTTATTAAAAACAAATCATTGGGTTTTGATGCGCATGCCGTACTCGAAGTAAATTTCAACGGGCAGGCAATGATACCCACCCAGTATGCTTCCCTGCGCAATGATTTGATGCGCAGCCCCTATATCCTGAATGTAAGCACACACGAAGCCAATGTGGTGGGGGGAATGGGAAACGGTTGGACAACGACCGAAAATCTGGCTGGCGACGAGATCTCCACCAGTCTTTACCAGATGAGCGTAGACAGCAATTATTTCGACACCTACTCTATGAAGTTGGCAGCAGGTCGTTTTTTCTTGCATACCATGCCTTCTGATACCGCAAAAGCGGTACTGGTGAATGAAGCAGCCGTTCAAACCTTTGGATGGCAACAACCCGAAAAGGCCATCGGTAGAAAATTTGGAAAAGGAAAAGATGCGCAAGTGGTTATTGGTGTGGTAAAGGATTTCAATTTTGAAAGCCTGCATAAACCAGTGGAGGCTTTGCTGATTCGTTACACACGGGAAGTAAGCGCGCTCTCTGTCAAAATTGATGCACGTCACATGGACGAAGCGATCAGCCATTTGAAAAAAACATGGGCTGCCAGTGTTACAGCGATGCCCCTTCAATATGCTTTTATTGATGAAAGCCTTAACCGGCAATATGGGAATGAAAAGAAAATGGAAGGTATATTTTATGGGTTTGCCGGGTTATCACTGGTGATCGCCTGTATGGGATTGTTCGGCCTTTCCATATTTGTGGTGGAGAGAAAGGTAAAAGAAATCGGCATCCGCAAGGTGTTGGGCGCAAGCGTAACAGGTATTGTAGTCCTGCTTTCAAAAGATTATTTAAAACTGGTAATGATAGCAGCGGTCATTGCCTGCCCACTGGCCTGGTATTGTATGTACCAATGGCTGCAGGATTTTGCCTATCATATTACCATTGGCTGGCAGGTATTTGCCATATCAGGCAGCATGGCTTTAATAATAGCATTGCTGACCATTGGTTTCCGGGCATTAAAAGCCGCGATATCAAATCCGGTAAAGAGTTTACGGATTGAATGAGGACGTATTGGACAGCCTGCGCAATCGCTAAAGGCAGCGTAAAATAAATCAGTAACCATTGAGCCGGTTTTATACTTAAATTTTCCACACCCGGGACGGCTATTATACTCTTTTCCAAACAGGGAACAAAGACGCTTTATTATTATTGCGGGGTATGCCCTGAAAGCCGGTACTTTCTAAAGCCGGGTTATATATACCTTTAACAAATAACCGTCATCATAACAGTTTTTTGAGGCAGCATGCAGCCAGGCAAAAAAATGTCTAATTATGCCGGTTTTTGCAACATTTCCAATCAATGCCTGTCTGACATTCCAGTGAACGATCAAAATCATCATAACCTGCAGGACCGCATCCTTGTTGAAAAGGTATTGGCAGGAGATACAGGTGTATTTGGCATCATCATTAAAAACACAGAAGCTTTGATTGCCCAGGTTATTTATAAGATGATTACCGGCAAAGAAGACAGGAAAGACATTGCCCAGGAAGTGTACCTGAAAGCCTTTACAAACTTACAAGGCTTCCGGTTTGATGCTAAACTTTCTACCTGGATAGCGCGAATAGCCTATAATACCTGTTTTAATCACCTGGAAAAAAAGAAGCTGTTGTTGATCGACGATCTTGATTTCCCGAATAAAATGATAAACAATACTGCTACCTGGGAATTGGACCTAAAAGAAACTTCGGTTATTATCAGCGCGGCAATTGAAAAATTACCACCGATTCTAAAAACGCTCATCACTTTATACCATAACGAGGATCTAAGCTATGCGGAAATACAACAGATAACCGAAATGCCGGAAGGAACCATAAAAAGCTATTTATTCAGGGCCAGGAAAGCATTGAAGGAAAATCTATTGCAGCATTACAAAAAAGAAGAACTATGATGACCAGACATTGCTCAGATGAAGAACTACAATTATTTGCTGAAGGACAACAGCTTCCGGAGCCTGGAATGTTGCAACACATTGAAACCTGTTCATCCTGCCAGGAACAACTTGCTGCCTACCGGCTGATTTTTACAGAAATTGAACAACAACCGGCAGTTGCATTTGATTTCGATCTTGCAGGTACTGTATTGTCACAGTTGCAACCAGTTAAAACAAAAGTTTCAAACTATCATGTGTATACTATCCTGCCTGGGATATTAATTGCCATCCTTGTGTTGGTTACCCTGTATATTTTCCGGAATAATTTTTTACATCTTTCCACAGGAATCTCATCCACTTTCCTGGCTGCAAGCCTGCTGGCCTGTACAAGCATTATAGTGTTCAAAATAATTAAGTTATACCAGCGGTACCAGCTCCAAATAAAAAAACTGAATTATTCCGACTAACTGCAACCTTATTGTATCATACCTGTCAAATCAAAAACAAATGCGAAAAATGAAAAAATTATTAATAACCATATCAGCCGTTACTGCAGTAGCGTCGGCCAATGCACAGGATAATAACTTTGAGCCTTTAAAGAACCGGCAATTTATTTTTGATTCAATGAATATTTGTGCCGTATTGCTCGTCATTTACCTGCTATCCAATTTTATATTAAGGATTATCAAACAATCCCTTGACTTCAAACTAAAAAATAAAATCATTGATAAGGGTACCGGTGAACCTGTGGTGGCTCAGCTTCTGCAACCGGAAAGTAATAAAGAGAAACGAAATTATCTGTTGCAGTGGTTTTTTGTACTGGCGGCCATTGGACTTGGCTTTAGTATTATGAGTTTGTCGAGACCGTTTGGATTGCATTCACTGGCTATTATGGCATTCAGCATTGCTGCAGGTTTTGGCGGCTACTATTTTTTTACACGGGAAACCAGAAAATAAATCCCAATGAAACTTTTATTTTTTTTAGTGGCCCTGTGTCTTGTATTGTTGCGTGCTTATTTTTCTTTTACCAGCCATGGCCAGCACAATGACAACAACAATGGCACAATGACGGTGAGCATGGGAGATTACTATGAACAGGTAAAATGGTCTGGAAAAATTGTACTGAGCGAAGACGAAAGCGCCATTGCCAGTATATCGCCCGGAGGATATCTTAAATTCAGGGAAAATGATGCAAAGCTTGTGGCAGAAAGCAACCTGCAGGGCGAGATTGCTTATACATTGTATGACGGTGATGCAACCTTGTCATTATATGACAGCGGCAAACATTTTATCAGTGCCTGTATAAAAAAAATGATAGCATGGGGATTTTATGCAGGTGGAAGGGCGGAAAGGATAAATAAAAAAGGCGGCTACCGTGCACTCATTGCAGAATTACCCAACCTGAAGATGGAAAATATCAAAGGTCCATACCTTGACCTCTTGTTTAATAATGACAGCCTTAACAAAGAAGCGCTGGCTGTTGTCATAAAACAAACGGCCGCTTCCGTATCTGATATTGACAAAGAAAATTTCTTAAAAAGAACTACTGCTGCCCAACGGAAAGATTCATTGATAAGTGCTGCCTGCCTCGATATCATTGCGGACATCAACGCTGATATTCAAAAGGTAAACCTGCTTTCTCTTTTCATTAAGCAGGATTCGCTGACAGTTTACGTGTTTGACCGCATCATGGACATTGGTAGTCGCCTCAATGCAGATATTGACAAACAAAATATTTACAACAGGCTGGCAGAAAGAACAGACCTGACAGAGGAACAATGGATACAGATGATTGATGCCGCTGCGGAACAGCATGCTGACATTGACAAGAGCAATTTGCTCCTCCGCATTGCAAATAAAATGCCCCGCACTGAAAAAACGAAAGCTGCGTATTTAGCCGCAGCCAAAAAAATAAATGACGATGCATCCTATGGAAGGGTCGTTAAAGTAATCGAATAAAAATAATTCAATGTTTAAAAATTACCTGAAACTGGCCTGGCGCAACCTTGTTAAAAACAAAGTTTCGTCTGTTATAAATATTGGTGGTCTTATTGTTGGATTATCCACCAGCATTCTTATCCTGCTGATGATAGTGGATGAATTCGGTTATGATTCTTTTCACTACAATCTTTCAACCATATACCTGCTGGAGAAAAACCAGCAGAATGCAGATGGCGTTAACACGGGCAGTTCTACCCCGGGCCCTCTTGCGGCGGCTTTGCGAAGCGAAATGCCGGAAACAAAATATGCAGCCCGGGTAGCCGGTTTCGGTGGCGAACTGACAAGGGCCGGCGAAAAGACGGTGTATGAATCCGGTATTTATGCAGACCCCGATCTTTTCAAAATGATGAGCTTTACTGTTTTACAGGGCGACCCGGTGGCAACACTGGAAGATGCCAGTTCTGTAATCATTACAGCCAGCACGTCAAAAAAACTTTTCGGTGATGAAATTGCTATTGGCAAAACGATTGTCTTTAAAAATAAGACTGTTTTCAGGATTGGCGCAATAGTACAGGACCCGCCTTCAAACAGCAGCATACGATTTGAAATGGTTATCCCCTTTCAATTTTTTGAAACCGGTAACAACTGGCTGCTGAAATGGGATGATAACCGCATCAATACCTGGGTACAGTTAAAACCCGGTGCCAACATTGCTTCACTGAATACCAGGCTTACGCGTTTGCTGCAAAGCAGGACGAACGATAAAACGGAGTCATTATTCGTGTACCCAATGAAAGCCAACAGGCTGTATAATAATTTCAGCAATGGCAAGGCTTCCGGCGGCAGAATTTACGTAGTGGTGATGCTGGCTGTTTTAGGTTTATTTATACTATTAATCGCGTGTATTAATTTTATGAATCTGGCTACGGCAAGATCTGAACACCGTGCCCGTGAAGTAGGCGTACGCAAAGTGCTGGGCGCCTCCAGGAAGCTGATCATTTTTCAATTTTTCAGTGAAACCCTGCTGATGACTTTTATTGCGTTGCTCTTCAGTGTGCTGCTCGTTGTGCTGGTGCTGCCCTGGTTTAACCAATTGACAGAAAAACAACTCCACTTTGATTTTTACAATGGCTGGCTTTGGCTATTACTGATCGGTGTTGGTTTATTAACAGGTTTAATCGCCGGCAGTTATCCCGCAGTTTTCCTGAGTCGTTTTAATACCGTAAAAGTGTTAAAAGGAGTCATATCAACAGGCAAGAAAGGGGGTGGTTTACGGACTGTACTGGTTACTTTTCAATTTGTTATTTCCATCTTTCTCATCATTGCTACAATCGTAATATTTGCCGAACTCAGTTATGTCCGCGACCGGCCAATTGGGTATGACCAGGAAAACCTTATTGAAATAGCGGCTACGGGCGAACTTGAAAGTAACTACAGCATTTTTAAAAATGAACTGGCTTCCATACCGGAGGTAAAAAACATCTCGGCAGGCTCGGAAAACCTGTTGCAATTTGGAGGTGCCGTAACGGGCATGGACTGGCCTGGAAAAGCGCCTGGACAGGAATTGTCAATTATCGTTACGCGCGTAGCCTATGACTGGACAAAAACAGCCGGTGTTAAAATAATTGAAGGCCGTGATTTCAGTCCCGCATTTGGAACGGATACAGCAGCCTGCCTTATCAATGAAACCGCCGTACAGAAAATGGGATTGAAAACGCCTGTTGTTGGTACCATTGTCGGTGGAAACCGGGTCATCGGTGTCTTTCAAAATTTTGTATTCAATAATCCATCGGGCATCATAGCACCCATGGCGGTTTACTTGCAAACCAATCACTTTAACCATGTTTTTATACGCATTGCCAACAACAACCAGTGGCGGCAGACGATTGCACGGATTGAAAAGATTGCTAAAAAAATAAACCCGGGTTATCCATTTGAATATTCGTTTACCCAGGAAGGTTACCAGCAACGATTCAAAGAATTTGCCGCCATAGGAAAGCTGGCAGCATTGTTTGGCGGCATGGCCATCTTTATATCCTGTCTCGGTCTTTTTGGATTGTCTGCTTTTGTGGCTGAAAAACGAAGCAAGGAAATGAGTATCCGTAAGGTACTGGGTGCAGGCATACGGCAAATCTGGTTAGTATTGTCAGGCGATTTTCTTAAACCCGTTATCATTGCCTTTCTGATTGTGGTGCCTCTTGGCATCTGGGCTATGCATGTATTGCTGGCCAACATACCTTATCACGTAAGCCTCAGTTGGTGGATGTTTGCACTGGCTGGCGGTATCGTTCTCGTCATTGCACTGCTGACTGTAAGTTACCAGGGGATGAAGACTGCATACGAAAAGCCGGTCACCCATTTGCGCAACGATTAAATTGCCATTGATTGCAAGCAGTGCCTCCCATTCCCTTTTGAATACCATTATTAACAGTAAAGCGGTCTCATGTTCTTACTGCCTCAACTACTTTCTGCGTAATCTCATGCATCTGCATTGATTTGCTCCGGCAGGCAATCCATTATTAAATAAAAGTCTATCATTTTTTCGAATGTGGCGCTTATCCAATTTTTCATGTTCTCCTGTAAAAGTCATTCCAACAGCATGCTTAAGCAGTTGACTTTTATAACAACATAGATGATTGGCGTCAATTTAAAGAAGTATTATAATCATAAACCCGTATACAATTTGCCAATGTATAACGAGGAACTATACAGGCTATCTGTAATTTGTAATTTCTGGTTATCGGTATTCGTTTAAGTAGAATGATGCACATTGGATGCATAACACTTTATCATTATAGTAATTTGGGTAACTAACATGAACAGAAAAGTCAATTTTGCTTTAGCTCGCATATCTGTTGAAAAACCAGGTCAGCAATCCATAAGATAATGATGATAATTATTTCCATGATAGCAATCCAGGCGGCCAAGATCATTATTATCAATGGTAAAACTGCTTTTATCTCCAAACTCCCTGATTAATGAACAGGATTCATATGATACCGCCGGCCATCGATTCGGACCATTTCAATGCAGCAGTGGCAGCGGCCTTTCATATACCCCTTGCCGGGGACAGCATGGATATTCCCATCTGCTGCGGAGAAGGATCTATGTACAGAAAAAAAATCCAGGATGACTTCTATTTAATTTTCTGGACATTAAACTTGCGGAAAAAATTATCGGTGAATAAAAGACCGGTGCCGCCTGCCGAAAAATCATCATCCATTTCTATTACCTATATATTTCCTGCAGGCAATGCTGATAAAAAATATTCCGGTAGCTCACTTGCCAATAATCCAAAATTTGCGGGCAATATTTTTATTGTTGCCGGTAATTCAAGCATACAGTTTGAAATACCGGAAGGCGAACATATAAAGATCATCAGTCTGCTTGTTGATATTGACTGGCTAAAGAAAGAGCTTGCTGCAGGCGATATAATTCAGTCAGCTGCTATTGATGCGCTCTGTAACAAAGCTAGGGCTGCTCCGGTACAACTTGCCACCACATGGGATGATATTCACCTGATGGCTGAAGCCGCCGGACAGTTACAGACAGGCACCAGGGGCCTGCTTTTGTTGAAAGCCAACCTATTTTTATTGATAGCCGGCTTGTTTTCCCGGTTTATGCAATCTCCCGGACAACATAAGGATCGGCACCAATATTTACACTACAACGAGATGATAGTGCTGGAGAATATTTTAACCAGCCACCTGGAAAAAAAGTTGCCCGGTCTGCCTGCCCTGGCAAAGACGATGTCATTAAGCCCTTCCACCCTAAAGCGAAATTTCAAATTGGTTTTTGGTAAAAACATTCATCAATATTACGTGGAACAAAAAATGAATTATGCCATGAAAATGCTTACCGAGAAATTCCTGCCGGTTAATGTAGTGGCCAATTTGCTGCAATATGAAAACGTGAGCGGGTTTATTGCCACGTTTAAAAAGCACCATGGCAGGTCACCCGGATCGGTCTCAAAGCATGCCGGGCATGAAAAATGAGCCGCTTTTATCTATTTGAAAGAAAAATTACAACGCTAAAAAAAACCCGCAGTCCAAACTTCCCTATAGTGGAGAATGAATAAAATAATTAGTGTTCAAACAACTCCTCTTCTATAATTAAAAACTGGCAGCGTGTATTATCCCTATCTTTTATTGAGTAACCGGCTTTCTATCAACCACTAAGGCGTATCATTTTCGCAGAACAACCGACGGCTGTAAATATTGCTGATAAGCGTAACTCTTTATTACAGCTTGACCTTTTACTGGTATTGAGTGAACCAAAACTGTTAACACATTTTCGCAACGCGATCTATTTTTGTCCACGAACTACCAATTGAAGCGCTCCTATTTACTATCCAGTTATCCTCCTTATTTAATCCAATTCCTGTCATTGCCTTTTCATGTGATCGTTATTATGCAATACTCGTATTGCCCGTCCTAAACCCTAAAAATCTAAGTATGAAAACTAGCAGGATTGTTATTACAATTGGATCATTGTTTTATTTACTATATTCCGCCCCGACAGCTTTTGCACAAACTGATTTGCCGGCTGGCGCTTCGAAAAACTGGTACGCCCGCCAAACGGCAGCCATTGATGACATACAATACGGATTTATTCCTTCTATTAATAATGAATTTACTGTCCATAACCCGGCTCATCGCCTTGGTTTTACCATTACCCCTTCCGGGTATACTGCATTTGGCGAATACACAACATCCGCAACAGAAAAATGGCATGCAGATTTTACCATTCAGCGACCCGGCAGTATTGTTCGTGTAATAAAAAACGGCACATCCATACATTACCGATCCCCACTGATGGATATTGATTATATCAATAATGTAAATGGCCTGCGGCAAAATTTTATCGTTCATAAAAAAATGCCCGGCACACAAGCACTTTCAATCACCATTAAAGTAAACACGGAGCTTCATACTACGGTAATGAATAGCCAGCAATTAATATTAAGTGATCCAAAAAATAAAAAAGATATCAAACTTGTCTATGACCAGCTCAAAGTCTGGGATAGCCAGGGCAGGGCGTTGCCTGCGATCATGAAATTTAACCACCACACAAAATTATTATCCATCATAGTAGATGACAGACATGCGGTTTACCCTGTTACCATCGACCCCTTAAACAATACACCGGAATGGACTACTTCTGCAAACGGAATTTTGCCCGGACTATTAAATAATTTGCAATTGCAGGTTCAGACAGCCTATGGCTATACCGTAGCTGGTCTGGGCGATATCAATGGTGACGGTTACGATGATGTAGCGGTTAGCGCACCCACTATGGCCGATGTGGTAACCGGTTCAGGTTCATTAACAGGTGTCGGAGCCGTATTCATTTACCTGGGTTCTGCGGCGGGACTATCTACAGTACCGGATAAAATTCTGCAGCCAACCACGCCTGTTGCCGGTTCTTTATTTGGATTAAGTATAGCTGCCGGTGATATAACCGGTGATGGAAAGAATGATATTATCATTGGTGCGCCACTCGATACCTACCAGACAACCGCCTCTTCGTTATTTGGGCCAACCAGTGTAAATGTAAAAGCCGGCCGTGTCTATGTATACCGCAGCGAGGACCTTTTTACCGCCCCGGTGCCTGCCCCGTTTTTACAGATCAGGTTACAGGGCAGTGCTTTTTTCAGTACCGGTATTGCCGGATTGCTTCTAAGCAATGTGAACGTTAACCCATTGTTTGGTTATTCCATTGCAGTAACAAAAGACCTGAATGGTGACGGTAAAGGTGATCTCGTAATCGGTTCACCAGCTTACATGGGTGTAAACCTCTTGTCAGTACAAAGCGGGGCTGCATTTGTATATTATTCTAATAATCTAAGTACTACAGTCCCTGCGCAACTCAATACGCCCACCCCAAGTTTGCTGGGCATCGCCAGCCTTCCGCTGCTGGGTACAAATGGTTTACTGTTTGGATTCAGCGTGGACGGAGTGGGTGATTTTAACAATGATGGCTACGCTGACCTGGTTGTTGGGGCACCTGCAGGTATCAACCTCAATTCCCTGGCGGGAATATTTACAGGACAGTTCCTGGGTGGCAGTGCCTACATTTTTTACGGAACAGGTTCCGGCGTTCAGTTAACCAGTACCGTTAGACTGGAAGGCGCCAGCGGTGGTTTGCTTAGTAATACCGCCAATTTATTCGGATACAAAGTAAAAGGCACAAAAAACGCCGCAGGCGTGGCCAGCGGCAACGTATTAATTGGAGCACCTGCAGCTTCTGTACTGAGTAATATTGTGGGAGGTCTGCAGATAAAAGCGGGAGAATTGCATGTATTTCGATCAAAATCACCAGCAGCTTCAGGAGCATTTGTTTCGGACCAGGTAATTGCGTCACCGCGATCGTCTTCTATATTGAGCATTTTAGCAGGACAAACCATTCAGGCATCCCTTTTATATGGCGCCAGTATCGACAATATGCTGGATGTCAATTGTGATAATATCGGTGACATTATTGTGGGCGAACCTTTATCTACAACTATACCTGTACTGGGTGCAGATATTGCGGGAGGTGCGGCTTATGTTTACATTGGCCGGGCCGACGGCACTTATGATCCGGCTCCCCACTGGACGCTGAACACAGTTGTTACTCCTTTGCTGGGCGTTAATGCAACTGCCCTGCTAGGCTTTTCGGTTGCGGGTGCTGGTTATACCATGGGCCATGCAAAGGGCGTTCGTGCCATCGTTGGAGGACCCGCCAATGCGCTGGATTTTGGATCGGGTCTGCTGAACCTGGGTAATACTTTATCTACTACACTGAATTTTGTATTTGATAATAATGGCCTGGGTAAAGCCTATGGATTTGGATTTACCAACTGTATGCTCCTGCCAGTAAAAATCAGCCGTTTTACGGCAGAGCCGGTGAATGCCAGGGTGCTCATACAATGGGTTAGCGAAACAGAAGAAAACCTGAACTACTACGAATTGCAACGCAGCCCCGACGGCATCAATTTTGAAAACATCGCCATGGTATTCAAAAAAGAACCAGCCAGTGACGATTATTCATTCCCGGACAAAAAACCATTCGTACTAAACTACTACCGCCTGAAAATGGTGGACATGGATGGAAAAATCAGTTACTCGGGCATCATCAGTGTATCATTCAAAACAAATGCTTCGGCAACAATCAGTATAGCACCCAACCCTGTCCAGGCCACCTTCCAGGTAACCATGAATGGACTTCAACAAGGCAATTACCGGATAGAATTGCACAATGCATCCGGGCAGGTGTTGATGAACAAAATAATTAATGTTAAACAACCCATCCAGTTCGAAACGTTCCCAAGGCAAAATATGGCTGCCGGTATCTACTGGATCAATGTTTACAACACAATCAATACACGGATTAACTCTATTAAAGTAATGCTTCAATAAACGATGGTTTCGCACGCTGGTTTTCAAGAAAACAGCCCCTGTATCATCAGGGGCTGTTTCTATGTATAACTTCATTGCTTCCAAATCTGCAGTAATACCTTCCTTTGTAATGTGCCCATTTAATACTGTTCTTATTGAACTTTATCTCCCGTTGTTTTTATATCCCAATATACCACATACCGCTGCCGGTGAATATCATACAATGGTTTTAATTGTATCCCTTCCTTCACCGTTTTAAAGGTCAGTTTTTCACCTGCTAACTGTTTAATGGCATCATTCAAATTGGCCGCATTCAATTGGAGTGATGTTACAATATCTGCGGGAACATGGTAATCGTACGTGTAGTAATCATTGTGCAACTGCGGATTGCTGAAAGGTTGCGGTGCGATGAAACCAGTCGTCCCCATTTCACCGGCAAGTACAATGGGGCCATACAGGATGGCTGCTTTATTTATATTGTCATTGGTTGAAGCAAGATGCAGTGTCATGGGGAAATTGACTTCAACGATATCACCATTCTTCCAGCTACGGTTAACCACGATATAAGTACCCGGTGTATTCTTCACCGAAACTTTTTTGCCATTCACTTTAACCGTTGCACCAGCCACAGACCATGACGGATACCGGACATTTAACACCATACTGGTTGGCTTCAAAGCCTCCACCGTAAATTTTATATTACCATCTTCGGGAAAATTTGTTTCCTGTTTAAATTTTATTGCTTTCTCTTTCCAGCTTAGTTCCGATGGAATAAAAAGGTTTACGAAAAGATCAACGCTATTGTGGTAATAAATGGCTTCACCATATTTTGCCTGGTTTTCAAAACCGCTGCCCACGCAGCACCAGAAAGAACTATCAGGCGTGCTGTACACTTTATTTGCTCCTGGCAGCATAGGAAGAAAATAGGCTACCATTCCAGTAGCAGGATCCTGTTGTCCTAATATGTGATTGAATAAAGCTGTTTCATAATAATCAGCATATTTCATACTGGCTGTGTGTTCATACAAATGCCTGGTAAGTTTCAGCATATTATAAACATTGCAGCTCTCGCCGGTATAGCCTGTGAGATGTCCGGATTGACCATCCGGTTTAAAAAAATGTTCTTTGTCGCTGTTGCTTCCGGTAACAAAACTATGATGATCGATGACTGTGTTCCAGAAAAAAGCCGCAATAGAATCGCCACCGCCTTTGCCTTCAATCTCATATTCACGCGACAATCCAATAAGCTTTGGTATATAGGTGTTGGCATGTTTTTTTTCGAGTATATCTTTACCTTCTTTTAAAGGATCCAGTGTTTCATTGTGATAAAAGAATGCTGCCAGCCATTTGTATTCAGTATTACCTGTGATGGCATAGAGATTATAAAATGATTCATTGACGCCGCCAAATTCGTTGCGCAGCATTCTGGTACGTTGTTCTGCAGTTACCGGCTGCAACTTTTTATACGCCCAAATGCCCATCTTTGAGGCGATTTCCAGTGCCTGCCGGTTATCGCAATAAAGATATTGATCAATCAGTCCGGATAAAATTTTATGGAGTGTATACCAGGGCGCCCACACAGGTTGCCCGGCAATATTTCTGTTAATTAATTCCTGCGGAAATGCACTAAGATAACCATCCTGGTTAAGCACCTGCTGTACAACAGCCAATCCATTTACAATACTATCAGCCTTCATTCTACATTTTTCATCACCTGTAGAAGCATACATTAGTGCAAGACCAGACAGAATATGCCCTGTCGTATGCCCCCGTAGTTCGCAATCAAGCGATTCCCATCCGGCAAGCTTCCTGCCTGAATAACCGCCTTCACTACCACTGTATACACCGGCATTGGTTCGAAAACTATGTAGTAAGTTATTGGCGCCTATTGACAATAGCCATTGCCGCTCTCTTTCCATATTTTGCTTAAACCGGCCGCCCAGTAATTTCACATCCTGCAGATCGAAACCATATACTGCAGGTACCAGTTGATCTTTTATGGCGAACTTGCCTTCATGTTGCCCGGGATAATGAGATTGTGCCGTTAACGAAGATACAAGCACGACAATGCATATTAAAGTAAAAGTTATCTTCATAAAATATTCTTTATCTTTTTTTAAACTCCGGTTGCTCAATCACGGTCCTTGTCATTATCGCCAGCACGGGACTTTCTAAAAATGAATTAAACCCGTTTTTGAAATGGGTGATATGCGTTAAGAAAAAACCATAGACATGGTTTTTCTTATCAATCCATGGATACGCACCGGCCCACGAAGGGCTGCTGATTAGTATCGCTTCTCCCTGACTACCGGTTTCCTCCCGCCATTCGCCCAGTCCATAAATATCTTTTTTAGAACTGTGTCTTGCTTTTTCTACAAACTCTCCTTTGTTTAATTTTGCGCCGGCAACATGGTTTGCCTGCATTGTATTAATTGCCTTGATGGAAAGAATTCTTCTTCCTTTGAAAATTCCATTGTTAAAAATCATAGAAAGAAAATTTGCATAATCATTCAACGTACTCCTGACACCCCCACCTAGCATGGGTGCATGACCGCCCGATGAATCAACCGGTATAAAATGAGTTGACTGCATACCAAGGGGAATAGCAATTTTTTGCTGAAATAATAACTCCCAGTCTCTCCCTGTAGCCAATTCGGCCATCCTGCAAGCTACCTGCATAGCTAAACCGCCGTATTTAAATTTTGTACCCGGCAAAGTATCCGCCGGGAGATTTATAATGTGCGATACAGACTCCTTTAAAGTCTGATAGATATCGATCGGATTTTCCTTCGGTTGATAATCGGGATATCCCGCTGTATGTGAGAGCAACTGTGCCAACGTAGCTTCTCCTTTTGAATCCGTAAATTCCGGTAACCATTTTTTTACTTTATCATTCCAGCTTAATTTTCCGTCGTCAACAACAGCTGCAATAGTTGCTGCCGCCAGCCATTTTCCCGCTGACGCAATAAATGCAACAGTTTGTGGCTTGTAGTTGCCAAAATACGCTTTATAGACAACCTTATTATCTTTCGCAATAATGACAGATGCACCGGCATAATAACCGCTATCAATCCAGCTTTGTATTTTTTGCCGTACGGGTGAGAAATCATAAACAGGTTGCTGCGCTGGTGCAGGCAGACAACAAACAGACGCAATTATAAACAGGAAATATATTTTTCGCTGCATTGATTAATCACTTTAATGAATTGTACCGATTTGTATTTTTTTACTCTTGTTTTAACCATATTGCCTGGCCTCCGCTTGCCAATAATCTTACCTCCAGCACGGTCGACGCATCAATTCTTCTTTTCTCTACTTTAACTTTGGTTTTTGTATTTACTGAGGGATCATCTGAATAAATGGTGGCTGTATATTTTTTACCTTCCGGCAGAAAATCAAACCTGATGGCGACCGATCTTGCGTCATTGTTTGTCAGCGTACCTATAAACCAATCATTGCCGGTTCTTCTTGCTGTTGTAATAAAAGAACCTGGCGTTCCCTGTAACACTTTTGTTTCATCCCATGTAGTAGCTATCTTATCCCAAAATTCCAGTTCCGGCTCGTTTTCACTGAAGGATGGCCTATCATACCAATACAATGTTTGTATGGGGCTATAATAAACTGCCGCCATCGCCAATTGGTGTGCATGGGTTGTTTTGATCCGCTTGTCGTAATAACAAATGGTATAATCGGCTGCCCCGGCAATATACCTGGTAAAAGGCAACACTGTATTATGTGTAGCATCAGGCATTTCTTCATTGCCACGGATCCCCTCGGCAGTCATTAAATTTGGCCAGGTGCGTTGTTCACCGGTTGGGCGCCAGTCGTCATGCACATTCACCATCATGTTGTTTTCGGCAGCTTTCTTAAACATTTCTTCTATCCAGGTCGTCCATCGATGCGAACCGGCTTGTACAAAACCAAATTTCACGCCTTTAATGCCCCAGCTTTGGTATACACGGAACAATGAATCTGATTGCGCATACAACCCCTGCAGGTTACAGTACAACCACACGCCTACTCCTCTTTGCTTTCCGTATTCAATAATGCAAGGCAAATCAAAATTGGGTATCGCTACTTTGGTAGCATCAGATGAAAAGCTAAATGCCGGACCGTACCATTTCCAGTCGAACAATATGTATTGCAGGTTGTGCTTTACAGCAAAATCAATATTCTCCTTTGCATCCTGTGTAGTCTGGGTCATTACCCGCATGATTTTGCCAGGTTTTATCCAGCTGACATCTTTAATTTTTGAAGCTGTGTTCAGATTTTGTATGATAAAATTATTGGTGATTAAATCACCCGGCTTTTGGGCAATCATAACTACACGCCATGGGGTTGCTACAGGAGAAATCAGGTCGGCTGGTGTGTACATAGATGTTACAACCGTATTCGGTTTCGAGAGATGCAAAGTAAATTTCGTACGTGCGTAATCCACCAGCCCCGCTTCGGCGAGACAAACATATAACCCATTGTCTAATTCCAGCGTAAGCGGCCTTTCAGCTTCCTGTGGCCAATTGTTCAATGGTCTTAATTCATATTTGCCCTGGGCCCAGCCTGTAAACCACGCTTTGGTATTTGCGGGTAACGAAAATTCGGTATGCTCATTCATAACGCGGTAATACGTCCCTTTTTCATTTTCAGGAATAAAATACCGGATGGCCGCGCCTTCATTGAATGCCTTTATCTCTATATCCAGTTTGTAAATTTTATTACCGTCTTTTACAAGATGAATGATCAGTTCATTGTAATTATCACGAATGGTGTTTGCTTCGCCGTACACCGGTTTCCATGAGCTGTCTTTTGAAATATTTTCCCTGCCAACAAATTGCAGGTTCCCGCACCAATGCTGCTGACTGTCAACTTTTAAGGCCATTGCCTGCTCACTGAGGTGATTATCCATTTGCAGGTCAAGCAATGACTCGCTTATGACAGGCTTTTTTCTGTAATTCACCGTATAGTACATGGCTTTGGAACTGTCCGTTAACTGCTTCTGATAAAATTGTACTTCCATATTCTTATCAGGCGAGAGAACAACCTGCATCGTTTCCCGGATAATTGATTGCGCCACCACAGTGTTGGTCAGTAACACCACAATACCTGTGCTTACTAATATTTTTTCGTGCAAATTCATTTGCTATAAATTTTTATAGATGCTCTTTCCCTGCTGTAATTTTTTCAACCTTAGTAATGCTTCAATATAATAATAGTCGGCATAAATAATAGACGCGTCTATCTCGCTTCCGTTGGGTTTATGGCCTGTACTATGCAATAAAAAAGCATTATTTATATTTCTGCTCTGGTAATAACCCGATGAAAGTGATGCCAGCATTTGTTCCGCTTTTGCACGGTATATTCCCGCCTTTATTGTGTCTGTTACAAAAGTAGATAGCTCCAGCAAGGCAGAAGCAGCAATGGCAGCAGCCGAAGCATCCCTGGGAGCCTTTGGAATATCAGGCGCATTAAAATCCCAGTAAGGAATTAAATCAGCAGGTAATTTTCTAAGGTAGACATCCGATACCTTTTGCGCAAAATCTAAAAATTGCTGGTCTTTTGTCTCACGGTATACCATCGTAAACCCATAAATAGCCCAGCTCTGTCCTCTTGCCCACATAGAAGCATCTGAGTAACCCTGGTGAGTAATGCTTTTTACTTTTCTGCCGGTTGCTGTATCATAAACCACTACGTGATAAGAAGTATAATCCGGCCTGAAGTGATTTTTCATCGTTGTCACTGCATGTGAAACAGCCATATCATACAATGTTTTTTCACCGCCATTTTTAGCCGCCCAAAACAATAATTCCAGGTTGATCATGTTATCCATAATGGTGTTGTGTCTCAGCGGCCAGTCAACACTTTTCACTTTTCTCGGCCAGGAAAGAATAGTGCCCACTTTGGGGTTAAAAAGTTTAGCCAGCGTATCCGCTGCTTTCAATAACACCTTTTTATAACCCTCCTCACCAGTCAGCCGGTAAGCATTACCTATACTGCAATAGGTTTGAAAACCAAGATCATGATCAATAGCTGCTGTATCTGCCAACGGGTAAAGCGAATGCGAAAAAGCCGCTGCTGCCGTTTCAGTTTGATTGCTTTTTGTATACTCATACACATACCACAATACACCCGGCCAAAAGCCACTGCACCAGTCTTTATAATTTATCGTGCTCCAGTTTGTTTTACCCTTGGCAATACTCCGGGGAATACGATTGCAATCATGGAGGGTGGATAACGTTTTTGAAGCCTGCCCTGCGCAATAGGCAAGCTGCCTGTCAGTATTAAACTGCGCTGCCAACCCGGTACCGGACAATATTCCCAATAAAAAAAATCCTGCTTTTATTTTCATTGCACACATCATTGTATTATATAAAATGTTTGTTCCACCGGCACTGCTGTTTGCACGGCAGGTTCGGCGGTTTTACCATATTGCCAGGCCACCACCGTTATTTTTACTGGAAATTTTGCCCGGGGCGGAATTATTGTAACAGATAGTTTGTTGCTTTTTATCACGGCTGGCCCTTCCTTTACATAAAAGCTTACCGGCAAACCTGCATCGGATTTGGCTGATAGCATTACTTGTCCGCCTGCTTTCTGATTAGCCAGCTTATGAAAGCTGATATGTTGTTCTATGCCTGTTGTGTTACGGGTGGGTGCAATCATTTCGCCCTGTTGTGCAGCCGGTTTATATGCAGCATTACCGGGATGAGTTGCGATAAAAGTAAAAACATAATTTTTCGCATTGTACAATGTTTCCTTTTGCATCTCCAGCCGGAACGTTGTAGCGTTCAATTTTTTTAATGGCCCGGCTATACGATTAATGGTAATTGGAATATTTCCGACCGCATGACTAACGGAGCTGCCCACTTGTAAACCAATCCACATTGCGGGCCGCTCACTTTCACCCGGCACTGTATCTAAAAAAGCTCCTTGTAAAACAAACGTAACGCCATCTGCCTGCGGCTTAAATACCATCTCAACCTGAAGATGGGTGTTTCTTTGCTTTATGATAGTATCGTGCTGTACATAACCCAGCAATTGACCTTTCTTATTGCGGTAAGCAGACTGATATTTCTCTGCTGCCTTTGCTGTTTCTTCATCAAAAAACCAAAATGCCTGCGCGGTATCTCCGGTGTATTTACCAACAGGAGCAGCCGGTGCGCGGGGTATTTCGGTGATGCGCCATTTATCGGCCAGCCACCCGGTAGTCGTTGGACTGACAGGCAATAAAACAGGTGGCCCATCAGCAGGGTATTTTAGTGGCAACCTGTATTGTGCGGCTTTCTTAATATAAAAAGCAATGAACCGAATCTTTTTTTCTGTGGCCGCAAAATGTCCTTCTGCCGGGCAAGCCAGCATGCTCAAGGGCATCAGCGGATGTTCTTTTCTCTCTTTCAATCCTTCTTTGCTCCATGTATCGGCTGCCTCATACTCACCCATTGTTTCCAGGCAGGGAATAAAATCTATATTCCTATCGCCCCAGATATCCGGCGCAAACTGCGGACTTCTGAACCATGGCCACTGGCCACTCACAGAAACTGCACAAAGCGTACGCGCAGGATTCCATGCAGCAAAATAATAAGGCCAGCTTGCCGCTGCTGAATGCCCCAGGCCAACCACAGGCGCATATTTCAATTCCGAATAACCGGAACTATCTGCAAGATCATTCATCATTCCATTAAATACATCACCGGCGCCTTCATTAAACCTGAACAGATTATCAAATGAAGGTGTGACCCAAACAATGGCAAAGGATAAATCCTGCATCGACTTTCGGAAAAAATCATTTTCAATAATACTAAGCTCCTCCATATTGTTTTGCGTGACCACTACTGCTTTTACTTTTTTGCAATCAGGAGGTATCCATAAAAAAGCACGTGATTCGATATTTCTGGCTTTTTGTACAGGCATTGACCATTGCCAGACCTGCGCAATGCATGAATAATTTATTATCAATAAACACCATAAAAACGTGCAGCGCATGATTTATTATTGAATCAGATTAAACGTTGTTATTACAGGTTCCGCCGACTGAAACAAAGGTTCCGTCATACGGCCCCACTGATATGCCACGATGGTAATTTTTACAGGGTACTTGCTTTTGACCGGAATTTTTGTAACCCTTAATTTATTATCAATAATTACTGCAGGCCCTGCAACTACATAATACGCTACCGGCAAACCCGAATCTGCTGTAGCGTTTAATTCAATTTCTTTTGTAGCTGCTTTTTGGTCGGTTAGACCATTAAAATGTATGGCTTGCGACAAGCCTTCCGTTAGTTTTGCCAATATGTGTATTTGACCGGGCTGAACGGCTCTCCTGAATATATCGTCTCCGTGTTGCTCCTCCTGTATCCAGATAGCGCCACCTGGGTTGCCGCGGTTGAACTGCACTTTAAATGTATTGCTTCCGGTTTGAACAACCGGACCATCTATTACACGAAATTGAATGGGCCCCTCTGCATGCCCAAGCTTCGTTCCAGCGCCAATTAATTCCTTTGGTATTTCGTTTAAAAAACCACCATCGATTATAAAACTGATCCCATCCTGCTGAGGTTTAAATTGAAGCTGCGCATAACCCAATTTCGCCACCGGTAATTGCTTTCCATCCTGCACAAAAGTGAGCATTTGCCGTTCACGTTTTTTCCGATCTCCATTAAAAGCAACCGCAGCTTTTGCCGTTTCCTCATCAAAAAACCAATACGCTTTTGCGGGATCGCCTTTGTATTTTTTGTAGGGTGCTGCTTTGAAATGATCCGGATCCATTCCGCCGGTATCGGTCAGCCAGCCAGATTCCTTAAGTATTTTCTTCAATGGCACCTGGCCCGGGCCCGGACTTCTTGCAGGAAGACGATACAGGCAGGCCTTGTGAATATACAAAGCAAGAAATTTTGCCTGTTTCTCCGACCAGTCGAAGTGACCGCCACCTGGTTCAGTTACAACGGCAACCAGATTGCTTTCATTTTTACCGCGCAATTTTATCGCTCCACCTCTTACAACCGGCCAGTAAAAATCCCGGTCACCGGGTTTAGTAGCCGGATCGGGCACACGGTATTGCGGCCATTCGGTTGTCTGCCCCACCATATAACAGACAGGGACACCTGTAAAATTTAATGAATCGGGAAAAGGAATCGTCTTTATTGGAATAGCCGCAATTGTCCTTTCAGCATTCCAGTTGGCAACATTCCAGGCAAATTGTCCGTTGGCAGAATGACCCATTGAAATGATGGGAACATTTTTCAGTTCACTGTATCCCGAAACTTCAGCAAAATCAACAAACATCTGTTGCAATGTAATCTCTTCCCCTTGCTTCAGGTTGGCAGTTAATGTCTGAATATTTCCTCCCGGGTTTGGGCCTACCCATATAATGCCAAGGCTTTCCTTTGCCGCTGTCTTTCTAATAATAGGATCTTCCAGCCAATTGCGTTCAAGCATGTTCGACAAGGAGATGATTACACCCCGTATAAATTTTGATTCCGGTGGAATCCATAAATAAGCCCGACGGCTGCTAACATTTACAACATACTGATAAACGCTGTTCATCGCGGCCAACTTATCAGGTGATGAAACCCTTTTTACCGGTTGCGCAATGCAAAATATTGCAAGCAAAATTAAAACGGAGCTTAAAAATATTTTTTCCGGCATCAGTAAAATTATTTTGAAACAATAACACTATCAAAACGCACAATGGTGCTGTTGGGCATACCAGAGCAAACAGGAATGCCCATTAACAGGTTCTTCTTCAATGCTACCACCACACTGTCAATGCTTGTCCATTCTTTGCCATCGTATGATCCAAATGCACTGAAGACATTTCCTTTTTTTTGTAACCTCACCCAGTAAGCGCCTGTTAAACGCCCATATGTAACCGATGGCGCTGCAAGTGTTACTGCTGCAATCTCTTTTGTTTTTTCGCCACTTATATTCCTCGTAAGCAATTTTGCCTGCCAGGCGGGTGCTTCTATTTGTTTTGTCCTTCCCGGATAAATTAGCAGAGAAGCAAAAGCAGCATCATCTGCAGTTCCTTCACGCATCATCAAGCCCATAGCAGAAAATTGCGAACCAGGTTCTGGCAAAAGCCTTGCAGTTATAGAACCATCTCCATTTAATGGCAGCCAGGTAAAACTGAAAGAATCATGCAGGCTGTCAATACCTACACCTGATCCTTCCAGCCTGAATTGCGATCCGTCATAAAAACTTGTTCCCGGAACAGTTACTGCGCCGATATCATATTGCTTCCAGGGCGATGGCAGACCCGCTGTAATACTGGTTTCAAATGCATTGAAACTTTCTCCTTTTTTATTCGATGCTGAAACAGTATAATGATAAACGGTACCTGCTTTAAAGACTTTGTCAATACAGCTTGTTCCTGTTATGTTCCCTGCAATAACGTGATAAGGTCCATTCAATTGATTACTTCGTTTGACAGTATAACTATTTGCCCCAACAGACGCAATCCAGGTCAATTCAATTTGTTTTGACGTGCCTTTTGCAATAAGACCCCCCGGCGCCGCAGGTGCTATATTCAGCTTTTGTAAAGAAGACGATGAAGCACTTGTATAATACAACGTTCCATATCCCGGATGGTCTGCTCCTGGTTTACCGGGCCCTTCCGGCCGGATTTTTTCCGCTGCCTGTGTCGTAAAAGGCGCGGCCAAACCCTTCGTCACTACATAGTGATTGTAGATTTGTTCATACACAGCACGTATTTGACCCCTGCCAATGGTGGATGGAGTGAAATGTTCATACTTGCCGGTTCTGTCGAGTACGTGCACAAAGGAAACGTCATTATCCAGGTTGTACCTGGCAGTGTATTCAAATCCTTTTAGCAAACGGTTATTGGCATAACCATATAAATCCAAACCCTGGTGCCAGGCTATCTCACTGCACTCAGCCAGTAAGCCGATACCAAGTTGCGTATGCCCCTGGTCGCGGCCAGTTTCCTGTATTTGCCCTTCTTCATTAATTACATAATTGGTAAGCCTTCCGTTTCCACACCCGTTAACATAATAACGAAGGCCGCTTTCAAACATAGCACGGTCATTACAGAAAACACCCATTGCCATCACTGTTTTAATGGCTGCAGCATCCCAGTTACCATTGGCAAAGGGTGCAAAATCTTTTAAGACCGGGTAAATGACTTCTTTAAAATGTTTTTCAGTTTGTTTAATATCAATGTCAGTCCACCCTGCATTGGAATAACGGATTATCTCAGCTGCATTCACCATTTTAAAAGGGCCTAAACCGGCCATCAATATTGCATCGCGGCCGGTGATTGATTTTAAAGCAGCTGACCATGCATTGATTATTTCTATTGCTTTATCCGCATATCTTTTATCACCTGTAATAGCCCACATCACCGCATTCTGATGTGCAGCATTTGCGTCATTGTCGTAAGTGGTTTGTCCAACGGTTGGGTTTCTTCCAACCATTGACATTGGCCCCTGCATTATGTAAGTATATTGTGATACCGGATTTTGAATGAACAGCAGGTAACCCGCATAAATTGGTTCCTGTTGTTCTATTACAGCCTTTTTCATTCTTTCGAGGTCTTCTTTACTATGCAGCAAACCGGGGTGCACAAATGATTGTGCGTTCATTGGTAATCCAAAAAAGTAAGCGGCTATTGTTAAGATAATTATTCGGTACATGGCTAACAGCAATTACAATTTTATAAACTCGTCACATCAAGCTAATGTTGTTGTATCCCCGGTTACTTTTTTTACCGGCCTTGAAGATTCCCTGATTTTAAGTTGAACCGGTAAAACGGTATTGAAAACACCCAGGCAACTAATTCTGCCAGACAACATCTCCAGCAATTTATTAATACTCGTCTCGGCGATCTTTTGTACTGGTTGAACTACTGCCGTAACGGATGGCGATAAAATTGAAAAATGGGGGTTGTCATCAAAGCCTATGATGGCGATATTATCGGGAATTACAAGGCCCATTTGCTGGATGGCTTTAATACCACCCACCGTCAAATAGTTTGTGGCAAAAAGAACTGCGTCCAGTTCGGGATGTGCCGTCAAAAAAACCGTGACTGCTTTTATAATCATTTCTTCGTTCAGGTTATAGGGCGTTTGTAAAACATATAATGGCAAGCCATGGTTTTCCAGCGTAAAGGTATATCCCCGAAGCCTGCCCGCCATCTGCGTTTGATTTGAGTCCAATGTAATAAAACCGATATTACAATATTTATTTTCTATAAAATGACCGGCAGCCATTGCCGCACCTTGTACATTATTTATTTCTATATTATGGGTTGGAATTTCCGGAAAATACCTGTCAAATAAAACCACCGGTACGTTTTCATGGAGCAGTTCCTGCAAATCCGTTTCAATACCGGGCGGCGGAGCAATAATATAGCCCTCCACCTGCCGTTCGCGCATCAGTTTTAATAAAGATTTGGTTTTAGCCGTATCATTTTCTGTGCTGGAGAATAATATTTTATATCCTTTTTTGGCGGCCAGCAATTCTGCTGTCCTGGCAATACTTGAAAAGAATGAATCCGAAATATCTTCAACCAACATACCCAATATCCCACTTTTTCCGGTTCGCAGGCTTTGTGCCAGCACATTGGGTTTATATCCAACCTCTTCAACATATCTTAGCACACGTTCTTTTACAGATTCGCTGATTCTTTTCTCTTCTGCTTTATTATTTAACACAAAAGATATGGTTGATGCAGACAGATTCAGCGCTTTTGCTATATCGTGTATTGATAATTTTTTTTTCATACTACACTAAAAAAGGCGGCCTTTCAGATACCAACTATTAAAAATTTTCTGAAGGCCGCCTGGTTTTACCGATACTGGATTTTTATTAACTATTGCTTATGGAAAACTTATTTATTACCAGTTTGGATTTTGACTTAGGTTTGGATTTAATTGTATCTGCGTTGTAGGTATGGGCAACAGATAATTTTTTTCAGAAAATGATCTCGCAGCATCAAGAATCAATGCGCCGTCCAGGAAAATATTGGAACTACTGTATTTGGCAGTGGCAGACTGTGAAGGCCATGCTGTCTGAAACTCAGTACCATTCCATTTAATACCCAGGACAGCCTGCAACATTACATTAGACCCAATCAGCGGATCCTCATTATCGCCACCAAGATTGGGGCCGCCAACCGCATTATGCCAGCGTTTCAGGTCGTCTGTTCTAAGTCCTTCTCCTAAAAACTCTATGGTTCTTTCTCTTCTTATTTCCCTTCTCATATCAAGCCCGTTGACTGATACAAAGGCATTACTCAGCTTTGGCATCGTTTTATTTACGCGGTTACGCACCAGGTTGAGTGATTTATCCAGATCGGCATCTGTGATAATGCCATTTCGTTCAAATACAGCTTCTGCATAATTCAATAAAACTTCCGCATAACGGATAACCGGATAATCAAATCCTTCTTCATTGTCCGGCACCTGTCTTTCTGCAACCCATTTTTGGCTGCCATATCCACTGGTAGTATTCGCATACGGTTTCCAGGGAGATTCGAATGCATTGGCCAGATCGGGTGCGCTCCAATCCCAGTTAATATGCCAGTTATTATTACCCTTCCAGTAATAGCCACCGGCAATTTTCATTGTATAACGCATACGGTTATCCCTGTTTTGAAATTCAGATTTCATCAATGCATACCCCTGGAACAAAGGCGATTTTTCAATAGGCAAGCCATCACTGCACAGGTATATATTGGCTATGCGGCGGGTTCCTACAGAAGTGCCCGTATGTGAAACATTAAACCTTATTTGCCTGGTTGCCTGGTCGTACCTGTTGGCCTGGATATACTCTTTGTTAGCGGATTTTTGTATGCCTGCAGGATTTGATTTCTGATTCTCCAGGATAAACATATATTTCTGTGCAGAATCGCCCAATGCCGCCGGAGCAAAAAGCGCATATTCGTTACTGGTTATAACTGCGTTACTGGAAGATATGGCCATATCCAGTAATGCATTATACCTTGCAGAAGGGCCGCTTCTGAATTTTTGCCAGCTTCCTTCATACAATGCCACCCTTGACAAAAAAGCCTGCGCCGAACCTTTGGTTACCCTGCCCTTATCAGTGGAAGCATTGGCGCTTTCAAGCGGCAGATCCGGAATAGCTGCATTCAGATCGGCAATAATGAAATCCGCAATTGAATCACGGCTTGTTCTTGGGGCGAGTAACTCAGCAGATGCTGTTCCCAATGGTTTTGTAACCAAAGGCACAGCCCCATATAATTGCAGTAAATCAAAATAAATATAGGCCCTGAAAAATTTTGCTTCGGCTACATACTTTTTAATATCTGCCGGGCTGGGATATTCCGCCGCCTTGGCCAATAAATAATTGATCACCCGAATACGGCTCCAGGCGCCTGTTGGTAAACTACCATTATTAATATAGTTATTATTCCAGATGCCATCGCTGGTGGGCGCTGTATTGACACCACGGCTAAAGGCATTGATTCCTCCAAAATCTGATCTTCCATCAGAATGTGGATTATCCTGCTGTACATCTGTAAACGTTCTTTGAAACGTATAAAACTCATTGGCAGCCAGCATGAAGTCATTGGGTGTCTGCCAGTAAGAAGCGTCTGAAAGCTGATCAAGGGGCTTTAAGTTAAGGCTCTTATTGCAACTGTACTGGGTAACCGCAATAAATACTGTTACCATCAACACATATATTTTTGCTAACTTTTTCATTTCTCTTACAATTTAAATTTAGAAAGTAACATTTACACCAACCGTCATATACCGGTAAAACGGATAGCGGCTAAAAGTGGACTCATTGTTGGCACGGCCCACGTTTCTTGTTGCTTCCGGATCCCATCCATCACGTATATGTGAAGCTTCCCACAGATCGTTACCTGAAAAATAAATTCTCAATTTCTGGATTTTAGCCCTTAGCGAAATTTGCTGGGGAATTGTATAACCCAGTACAAGGTTCTTTAATCTTATATAAGCCCCGTTTTCAACTGACCAGGTGGATACCTGGTAGTTATAGTTATTATAGCTGGTACCGTTCTGACCTGTACTCAATACAGGATAATAAGCGGCGGTATTAGCCGGTGTCCATGTTTTGCCTATCCAGAAATCTGTTTGTCCCTGGAAAATAGAACCAAACGGAACACGCCAGTTACCTTCCCTGAAAATGGTTCTTTTGCCAACTCCCTGGAAGGTTGCTGAGAAATCAAATCCTTTCCATTCGGCACCCAGGTTAGCTGCATAAGTATAACGGGGATCATCACGTCCGAGGTAAACCAAATCGCCCGGCGATGTTAACTTACCATCCTTATTTTGATCTACAAACATATTATCGCCCATTCTCACACCTGGTAAAGTGGCAGTTGTTAATGGCATACTTATATTATTGCCGGGAGCCAGCAACCTGTATGCATCCAGTGTTTTTTGATCCTGAACACGTCCTGCATATTGTAATCCAAAATAGGAACCAACCGGGTACCCCTGTACGGCACCGTTATAGCCTGCACCTATAACAGAATTAGCAGAGTAACTGATAAGCTCATTATTATTATCGGTTATGGTAGCGCTGACATGGTAATTAAATTTACCAATATTATCCCTCCATGAAATAAGTGCCTCCCATCCATGTGTTCTTAGATGACCGAGGTTTAAACTCGGCGCTGTGGAGCCCAATACAGCAGGGAACTGTTGACCCAGCAGCATATTAATATTATCCTTTATAAAATAATCAATGCTTCCGGAAAGATGATTTCTTAAAACAGTAAAATCCAGTCCAATGTTTTTGGTTTGCACTTTTTCCCAGGTACGGTTCAAACTTACCAGGTTGGCAGTAGGTCCTATATACACAACTGGACCTGTACCTATGATTGGGAAACCGTTATTTGTGGCGCCCGTGGTATTTGAGCTTACGTTCAATAACTGCAGGTAATCATATAAATTAATGCCACTTTGGTTACCTACCGTACCAAATGATGCGCGAAGTTTCAGATCATCGAGGAATGTAACATTCTTCATAAATTTTTCCTGCATAATCCGCCAGCCTGCAGAAAAACCATAAAACAATTTCCACCTGTCTTCCGCTGCAAATTTGGAAGACCCGTCATAACGTGCATTTGCTTCAAACAGGTATTTATTTTTATAGGCATAATTCAACCTGCCAAAATAGGAACCAATAGCATAATGGCTCTGGCTTTCAGTAACGGATTTTGTTGTTGCATCTCCAATACCAAGGTTAAGAGAGGGAACATTGTCATTGGCAATAAAATTTGTTCTTGCGGTGTATGAGTTTAATTCATCGCGTTCGTAGTTAGCGCCCACCGTTGCACCAAAATCATGCACTCCTTTAAATGTATTCTGGTATTCTAAATAGGCATTAATGTTATAATAGGGATCTTTAATCAATTGCCTGGAATAAAATGAATTTTGCTGAGAAGGGTTATCCGGCGACCCCTTCTGGTAGCCCGCATAATTATACCAGTTACTGATTGTTTTTTGTTGTGTTTTTATATCAGTAATATTCCAGTTATATCCCCCCTGGCCTATCAAACGCAGGTGTTTATTAAATGAATAAGTTGCGCGGAGGTTGGCAAATATTCTTGTATTGTATTCATTCTGGTCGCCGCCCAATGCTGCCAGCCAGTTTGGACTGTATTGCGTACCCCATCCATAAGGCTGGCCCAGTTTGGTGGCTATTGGAAAACCGGGTTGCTGGTATTGGCCCATTACGCCTCCTATCTGGGTAGGTTGAACAATATCGTTTTTTTCGAGGGCTATTATAGTTTCCAGTTTAAACTTATCGGAGAAACTATAATCATGAGACAGTCTTACATTATACCTCTTATTTGAATTATTGCCCCATTGCAACAGGCTGCCATCATTCATATAGCCAAGTGATAAACGATAACCTGATTTGTCACTGCGGGCAGACAAGCTGATATTATGCTGGGTAGATGTGGCATTACCCCACAATGCATTTACCCAGTTTGTATTTAAAAATGTAAAATCTTTTACATCGCCAAAACCAGGATTAGCGGGGTTGGAAGAAGGCGTTGTAGGTGTACCCACATAGGTAAGTTTTCCTGTTGCCCAATCCATATTATAGGTTACGTTCATGTCGAGGTAGCCGCTATCAGGCGCATTCAGTTGCAATTGTCCGAACTTATACCAGATAAAGCTGGTGGGGGCTACACCATAATAGTCATTGGTAGTACCATCAACCAAACCCTGGCCAAATTGCTTAACATTGATTAAGTGTGGTTGTAAACCTATCTTCTTAAATGAAACGGATCCATCATACTGAATGGTAGGTTTGCCCGACTTTGCTTTCTTGGTAGTAATCAGTACTACTCCCCCCGCACCCCTGGCTCCATAAATGGCAGCAGATGCATCTTTCAGAAAAGACATGTTATCAATATCATTTGGATTGATAGAGTTCAATGCATTTAAACTAACAAGTGGAATACCATCTACTATTACCAGCGGATCGGTTCCGTTTGTAGATGTAGCTCCCCTTATCTGGAAATTCCATCCTTCTCTTCCGGGAGCAGCGGCGCTCCGGGTTACCACTACACCCGGCACTTGTCCCTGTAATGCTGCCAGTGGATTTGCAGCAGGACCTCTATCCTGAAAAATTTTTGAATCTACTGTGGCAATTGATCCAGTCAGGGTAGCTTTTTTACGGGTACCATAACCCACCACCACCACATCATCCAGCGTTTTATCCGCTGCCTGTAGTTTTATGCCGGATGCAACAAATGTCACGGCCACTTCCTGCTCTTTATAATTAACGTAGCTGATCAATAGCTTATCAGTTGTTTTTGCCGGTATAGAAAAATTACCTTCGGCATTGGTTACAACCGTCAGTTTGGCGCCTTTTACTTTTACTGTAGCGCCGGGCAATGGCTTACCAACTGAATCCGTTACTTTTCCGGTTATAGACTGGGACTGACCATTCAGAATGGTAAAGGCAAGCATAAAAAACAATAACAATAGCCGCGAGCCGGTAGTCAGGCGCCTTTGCCGGCTGGCGGCACTTTCATAGGTGCATAGCAAATTCTTCATAATAGCAGTTTTTAGTTTAAAAAAAATGTAGGGGATAATAATAATCGGTAAAACAGGGAGTTGGTATTCCTGCTAAACCATGCGGAGCAGGCGCTTTTTTCTTAAAAATCCGGTCGTTGAAACCTGAAAGGCGTTCAATTTTCATATGCAATCGTTTGGCTTTTAAAAAGACTAAATCGGTTTAGCTTTATTGGAAAAACCAAAACTAAGGCTGGAGTGATCGGTTTATAAGGGGGGCATTCTGATAAAAAGAGGGCAAATTCTTATTTTTAAGAAAATTGCAATACTTTTTACTTTTACTGCTGGTAGTAAATAATGTGATAATAAGATGAAGATTTAAAACAGGCTTTTTAGTCAGCCTTTTTTCCGAAGGCGGATTTGTCAAGATGATAATCCTGGTTGAAAGGTTTTCTGAATTTTTTAATGTATTCAGCCGGGGAGAGACCAAAGAGTTTGGTGAAATGTTCCCGGAAATGGGTTTTGTCAGTAATACCAACCTGGAAAGCAATCCGCCCGATATTATCATTGGTATTGATAAAAAGTTCGGCCGCTTTACGGAGCCGGATGAAACGAATAAAGCCGTTTACAGACTGGCCTGAGATTTCCTTTATTTTTTTGTAAGTTGAAGAGTGGCTCATGCCCAGTTCCCGGGCCAGGTCCTTTACAGTGAACCGTTCATCATCCAGATGAGCAGTTGTAATGGAAATGCATTTCTCAAGAAATTCCTTGTATTCGGCTGAAATCTTAAGGTCATTCCTGTTGAGTGTAATTTCATTGTAAAAATATCTTTGCAGGTTATCCCTGCTTTTCAGCAGGTTGCCTACCCGGGCAACCAGCAGGTCTTTATCAAAAGGTTTGGTAATATAATCGTCTGCCCCACCCTCCACGCCTTCCAGTTTCAAATTGTCTGACGATGTGCCGGTTAATAATATAACCGGGATATGACTCAGAGAAGGATCATTTTTTACTGCCCGGCAAAAATCAATTCCATCTCCGCCTTCCATCTTAATATCACTAATAATAATATCCGGAAGCCGTTCTTTTGCCATCTCCAGACCCCGGACGCCATCGCCGGCTTCGTAAACTATAAACCTGTCATTGAAGATGCTTACTATATAATTACGCATCTGTTCATCATCATCCGTTACCAGTATTGATTGTTTGACTGTAACAATTTCCGTCAATATGCCGGTTTCAGCTGAATTACCTAAGCCTTCTTCTTCCGCCAACACCAGTTCATTTAAAAGAACCGGCACGCCGGTATCTTCTTCATGAACAGGAAGGCCATCGAAATGCGCCATTCCCTTCAATATCTCCAGGCTAAAAGTGGTGCCATGTTCCTTTTCTGATTTATAAGAAATATGCCCATGATGCTGGTCTGTAAAATGTTTTACCAGGTATAAGCCGATACCGAAACCCGGTTTTGGTCTTGCACCGGCATCATCTGACTGGTAGAATTTTTCAAACAATTTATCGCCCGTTTCCGGCGCAATGCCACAACCCGTATCCGAAACAGTTATATTGACTTTCGATTCATTTTCCGTTACACTGAAGGTAATACTGCCCTTTGGAGGCGTATACTTTAAAGCGTTGGAAATAAGATTATACAACACAATTTCTATCTTTTCCCTGTCAGCATACACTTCCATGAAGGGGTTTTTACAATCGAAACGATAGTCAATCTGCCTGGCTTTTGCTTGCTGAACAAAACAGAGATACACTTCATTGCATAGATCATAAAAATTCAGTTTTGCCACCCTGAGCAGATCTACTCCACTCTCTGCTTTACGGAACAACAAAAGCTGGTCAACCAGGCTCAGCATCCTTCGTGCATTGCGGTAAACAATGTTTAATTCCTTATTGCTGGATTGTTGTGCAGGTGATTTTTCATTTTGCAGCAAATCCTTAACAGGATTGATAATTAAAGTAAGCGGTGTACGGAATTCGTGGGAGATATTGGTAAAAAAAGCATTTCTTCTTTCATTTATTTCATTTTCTTTTTCCAGTCTTACCCTGTCTGTTTCTTTTTCTGCAAGCGCCAGCGCATGTTCCGCTTTGTCTTTATTGTGTTCTGCCAGTTCCCTGTCAAGTTCGGCCTGCTTTTTTTCGCGTTCCGACTTTTCCCGCTCTGCATGTAAACGGGCCACACTGGCTTCATAGGTTAATTGCCTTTGCCTCACACGGTAAAAATAAAATGCGTACATGGTTCCTGCAATAATTAAAGCATAGATGGTATATGCCCACCAGGACCTGAACCAGGGTGGTAACACCTGAATGCTTAATGATACTTCATTGGCACTCCATACCCCGTTGGCGGCAGTAGCTTTAATTTTAAAAGTATAATTTCCTTCATCCAAATGTGTGTATAATGCCGACCGATCTTTGCCTGCGTGGTTCCAATTTTTATCCCAGCCATCCATGAAGTAGGAAAATTGTATTTTATCAGGCGTCGAGAATTCGGGGCTTGAAAATTCAAATTTGAAAACTGCATCATTGTAGGGAACTTTCAGCCGGGTAATTTGCTCTGCATCTGCTTTGGCAACAAACGGGTTGGTTACATTTATGTCACTGCCATTAATATTAATGGCGGTCAAAAATAATTTCCCTTTTGCAGGCAACGGTAAAATAGCTGAAGGATAAAAAATATTAAGTCCTTTGATGCCTCCAAAGGCAAGTTCCCCTGTATTCAGCCTTAGGGCTACATTAAAATTGAACTGGTTACTTTGCAGTCCGTCATATTTTGAAAAATTGGTAAAACTCCGGCGCTCCCGGTTAAAACAGGAAAGACCGTTATAAGAACTTAACCAAAGATTGCCCCGCTTATCGTCCAGGATGGCGGTGATTGAATTATTGCAAAGCCCGTCATCTGTTGTAAATCTTTTTACAATTTCTTTTTTTAATGGATCAAATAAAATCAATCCGCCACCTTCCGTTGCCACCCATAATTCATTGGGCTTACTGCGAAACAAACCCCTTACTGTGTTGCCAATAAAATAAAACTGGTTGTCCTTATTTTTTTTATCAATCTTTATAACATGGGTCAGCCCGCCCGCCCAGAAATCTCCGGTAGAATCCTCCAGGAGCGTAAACAGATCTGAAAGCCGGCTGTCGTACAATTCCAATTTATTGTCTGTCCGGTTGAATAGGTAAAGTGCGCCTTTTATGTCGGCACGGCGTAATGTGGTAACCCACAGATTTTTGTCATGATCTTCATAAATCCGAAAAGCCACTTTACTTCTTTTTTCTCCATCGGTATTTATTAAATCATAGTGTTCAAATTTATTTTGCTGCGCCCGGTACCGGTATATGCTGTTTACAAATGAAGTCAGCCATATATCGCCGGTAAAATCTTTTTGGATATCTACAATAAACTCTGAAGCCAACTCATTTCCTGTATTTATTTCTTTTAGACGGAAACCGGTATTTTTCCTGCGGTTCCATCCACTAATGCCAGCACCTTCAATGCCAACCCATAGGATACTGTCGTTATATTGGAACACAGCTGATACGAAATTGCCGGCAATACTTGCAGTATTTGCAGGGTCATGCGAGATGGTTTCAACATTTTGCTTTTGCGGATCAAAAATGTCTATGCCGCCTCTTGCGGTGCCAATCCATTTTCGCAGGTGCCGATCTTCATAAATGCAATACACGCCACTCGATGTCAGTGATTGTTTGTTATCGCCGGGAATCAGCAATTTTTTGCTTTTGGAAGAGATATCCCATATTTCAGCGCCTGTTTCTGTTGTACCAATCCATATCCTGCCGCTACTATCCTGTAACAAAGACCATATTATATTATTGGGATGGATGGATGTATCAATACCGCCAATTTTTGCAATAGTGCCTGTGTGTTTATCAAATGTAAATAAAGATGGACCAGCGCCAATCAGCAGGTTTGATTTGGTATCGAACATAGCATACGCCCGTTCAATCGTATTGGTTAATAGTTCAAGCTGGTGCTTTTTATAATTGTAACTGTACAGACCTCTTCCCTGCAAAAAAACATAGGTTTTTGCATTGGTATCTGTAACAATAGCCTGTACCCCATAAGTAACAATTTCCGGATGCCCTGCAATGGCTATTTTTTTGGCCGGGAATTTTCCTTTTTCACAAACGAACAACCCTTGCGTTTCAGAGCCAACAAAGACATTGTTTTGTTCGTCTGCTTTAATGTCCCTGATCACATTGGTGAGTACTATTAATTTCCCATCTGGTTCAGTTACAGTTAAGTGATGAAACTTGTCCTCCAGAATATTGTAAAAACAAGCTCCCTGCCTGGTCCCGATCCATATCTGTCGTGATTTATCTTCTTCAAGCGCAGTGAGGACATTATTGATAAGCGATAATGAATCGTTGTATTTATTCCTGAAAATCTTAAAAGTATTACCGTCATACCGGTTCAGACCGTCATAGGTACCCAGCCACATAAAACCCCTGCTATCCTGCAAAATAGTGCGGACTGAATTATTTGACAAGCCATGCTCAATTCCCAGGTAGGTTAAAGGAGGGATATTTTGAGCATTCAAGGGTACGTTCCATAAAAATAGTAATACCAGAGACAGGCAAAAATTGATTGCCAGTTGTTTGACGAATAATGTTATTTTATTGTAGTTCTTATAAGATTGGTTAAGCATAACTGCACAAATATCTTAAAAATTAATTTAGCGGATTTTCGGATATGGTCCGCCTTTTACTTCCACTGCAAGTAACAATCTAACCCGTTCTTTATTAAATGCTCTAAATAAATAAGATCCTGTACAAAAACATTTGTGCTTTCTTTATAATAAATTGAATATCAACATTAATCGAAACGCCCAGCGAGAATCTTAACCCTTTTACGAAAAATGGATTCGGTTCCAACTAGAAAACAATTTTTTTTTGCGTAGCACTTCCAGCACAACTTACAGTTTCTTGTAAATGGAATGATTAGCGGACCAACCGGATTGCCGTCTAATTTTATTTGCCCGAAGTGAGAGTAAGGGCGAAGACGATATACAAAAAGAGAAACCTGATTTTATTGAACGCCAAACACTGCTTTAATTGCTTTTAAATAAGCATCGCCGTATTTTTTCTCGGGCAGTAAATAGCTTCCTTCCGTCCATTCATTCCAGGAATTAAGCACCAAAATTTTATGTTTGGGGTTGTAGCCATCTAAAAACTGCTTTGCTTCCTGCAATTGTTTTTGAAACGCAGCCGGTGTATTTCCTGTAATAACCGGCGTCCACGGATATTGCCGCTGCTCAAATTTATCGCTCTGCATACAGCGGGGACTTGCATCCCAACCCATAGAAATGTTTGGCGTGTATAAAATACCCGGATATTCCTTTATAAATTTTTGCCAGTAGTCCTTTGCCGATGCAAAAGCCTTTTGATAAGAAACCGTTGGAAAGCCGTCTGCATTCAGGTTGGTGTAGTGATGAACATAACAATAGGTTGAAACACTTTCGCAACCGAGCACATTAACCATTTCTTTTGCGTTGGCAGGCGCAGCGGGTCCCGTAATTGTTTTCGCAAAACCATCATTCACCATCCAGCTCATAATATTGAAATGCACACCTGGAAAGCCGGCTTTTTTTGCTTTATAATCCAACAGCCGGATAGCTTTTTTAGCTTCCTCCATTCCTCCCAAACCATTGATAAATGTTACAATTTCATAAATGGAGAAATAAGGCTTGCCATCAATTTTCCAGTAATTGGATTGCGTAAAATATTTTTCTACAATGTAAGTAGAGATACTGTCCCATAAAACCGGAGAAATTTCTCCCTGCGTAAGCGCTGTTCGTCCATCATCAAAGGTTGCAGGTTGAATATTGAGCCAGTCGTGGTTGGCCCACATCAGCGCAAACTTTAAGCGGTTACGGTTAGGCGCTTTTAAAAAGCCCTTTTCTAAACCCTCCTGCAAATACCGGCCGGTGTTACTGTACCAGTACCAATCATAAATAAAACAATCAATACCATTATCTGCTGCCAGGTCTATTTCTTTCGCCGCCCAAGCCGGATCTGCTTCGTTAAAATAACCCCAGCTGGGAACCTTGGGTTGCTCATGCCCTTTGAAACGTGGTTTGGCCGCTTTCACCACTTCCCATTCTGTCCAGTCTTTACCATGCCAGCGTACATTGATGCTGTCAGGATGATAGTTAGGAAAGTAATACACCGCCACTTCGTATTCTTTTCCTTTTTGGGTTGTGGCCACGGTGGTTTGCTGCGCTGCTGTTTCAAAACCAAAAGTCAACAAAAAAAACATTCCTGTAATTATCCTTTTACGCATAATGACAAGCAAGATCATTGAAAATAGCTTGTTTGCCCAATTTTTCTTTTGGATAAATGAAAAGAAAAAGCCCCTCGCAAAGAAGGGCTTATGATATAGCGTTTAGTGGGTTTATTTATACTACCAACGTTTTCCGAAACGGATCTTCAACCAGGCCCGGTTGTGAGAATGCAGAAAACGGTCATTGTCATATCTCCTGTTAAAGCGACGGTGATCATCGTAGAAACGCCTGTTCTCAAAACGGTCGTAATTACCGGAATGATTCCTGCCGTTGTTGTAACCATAACTTTGTTCATTGCCACGGCGATAGCCATCGTTTGACTGACCACCATTGTTCTGCTGGTAACCGTTGCCGGGGTTGTAACCATTGTTTTGCTGATAATCGCTATTGCCTCCCTGGCTTCCGTTGTTTGAATATGCAGGTTGCTGATTGCTATTACTGTTATTTTGATTGCGGCGTTGTGCCTGCCTGTCCTGGGCCATGGCAGTAGTTACCAATCCTGCAAAAAATAAAAATGTAAAAATCTTTTTCATATCTCTGTGTTTTAAATGATAAACGAATACATATGAGACGCCGTTTAAATACACGCGCTTACCAAAGGAATGTTAATACAGATTTGCTACAGCATTGCGCTGCAAGGTTAACGCCAGTCTAACAATCCTTAACATAATATTCAGAATTGAGTGCTGATCTTTGTGTCTCAAAATAGCAATTAACAATTTTCTCATAAGCAGTTAGTTTTGGTTAACGAACCCTGTCTCTACAGGGTTCTTTTTTTTGTCCTGTGGGTAACGTTTGTGCGGCGGTTCGCAGATAGCTGTCCTGCATATTGAAACAATCAAGCATTTTTTCCGGCAGTGCTGTACACCGTTAATGAAACAGCGAGGAAGATTCAAAAATATTTTGACAAGGATGCGATCCATGCGGTCTGCGTGCAGGTAAATAAAATGGGTCAGGGACACGCATACTCCTGACTTTGAGATCAATTGCAAGATTGCTGAGACGCCGGTTATTAACAGGTAAATTTTCCCGCCCCTTGCCATACCAGCAGATTATATTAATTTCATTTAACAGGAGGGTCAAAAATGTCCGTACAGAGGGATACCATAAAAATATTTGAAGATTTGCCCGATGAGTTAAAAACTGAGATCATTAAAGTATTGGAACCAGTTCATTTAAATAAAGACGAGATCTTTCTCCGGCAGGGGACAATGAGCGATAAGGTTGGCTTTGTTATAAGCGGTATTATTTATGCCTACCTCTTAAAAGATGGTGAAGAAAAGACCATTCACATTAGTTCCACATATAACAGTGTCGCTGCCTATGATTGTCTTTTATTAAATGAACCCAGCAAGCTAATTTATAAAGCCCTGACAGACACGGAACTGATGGTAACCTCTTTCAGCGCAATACGGGAATTGTGTAAAACAAATATGCTGGCTGACCAGATTTCAAGGGAATTTATGCGTCTTCAACTGGCTGATGCTTATCAAAGAACAGCTTCTTTTATCATCTATACTCCCTTTGAACGCTACCGGCAACTACAAAAAGAAAACCCTGATATTATCAATCAAATCCCCCAAAAAGTACTGGCGTCTTACCTTGGTATCACCCCGGTATCATTAAGCCGCATAAGAAAACGGGCGGGGTCGTGAAAAATTAATTAACAATTGTTATTTTTTCCCGGCAGGATCTTACTGAATTTAGATTTTCAACATGATTGGAAATGAACAACCCGAAAAAGTACCAACTGCCCGCAGGATATTCTTTGCTTCAGACAATGATAAGATCCAGAAGATTTTTAAAAAATCCCATTAAGTCTGTTACTAAAGGTATGGCGCTCTTTTCCGGCACCTACTCAGCTTCACTGGGTGTAAACAGGAAACTCATTACTACGCAAAACCCGGCATTCATTAATTATATTTTAAAAGAGAATCATAAAAACTACAATAAATCAGCCATCTCCACAGAACGTGCCGCAAGGTTTATGGGTAACGGGATTCTTTTTACAAACGGGGATTTTTGGCGAAGGCAAAGAAGAATGATACAGCCTGCTTTTCACAAAGAAAAATTGCAGGGCTTAAATAATATCATTATTGAATCCATTACGGAAGGCCTGGCCGTATTCCCTGCCGGTGAGCGTGTTGATATATACCCTCTTGTTCATGGACTTTCCTTCCATGTTCTTATAAAATCAATTTTTAATATTCCCTTGCCTCCTGCAACAATAACGGAAATAGGTCAGATTTTTAAGGATATACAGGAGTTTTTGATCAGAGACACGAACCAACCAATGCGCAGGTTATTTTATCCCATAACAGGGACAGAAAATGCCTGCCTTAAAAAAACAAAGAGGCTAAAGGAAATAATCAGGCGAATCATCGCCCAGAGAAAATCAGGAAATAAACAAACCGGCGACTTGCTGGATATGCTGCTGCATTCTACCTATGAGGATACGGGCGGGGGCATGCCCGAGGAACAGGTGATAGATGAAGTATTGATACTTATCTTTGCCGGGCATGAAACGACTGCCAATACCATTTCCTGGTTATTATACCTGCTTGCATCCAACCAGGATGTAATGGAACAACTGACCGCTTCATTTGCCGGGAAAACAATACAGCAATCCCTGGCCGGTGAATACCTGCAAGCAACGATCAATGAGGGCATGCGTTTATTCCCTGCGGCGTGGATGACAGAACGGGCGGCTGTTGAAGATGACCAGTTCGGGGATTTTTCATTTCCAGCAAAAACAATTATTATTCCTTTTTTCTTCGGATTGCACAGAGACGAAAATATCTGGGAGAACCCTTTGGCTTTTAATCCTCAAAGGTTTATTTCTGATCCGAAAGCCGCAAGATCCGGGCAATTCTTTCCTTTCGGCGCCGGGCCAAGAATGTGTATCGGAAATAATTTCGCAATGGCTGAGATGTCATTCTTTTTGTACACTTTTTTAAAGGAATTTGAAATTAAACCGACAGGCCAGGTACCGGAAATGAAAGCTTTAATTACCCTGAAACCGGATAAAGTTATTTTAAATGTTAGGCGAAGAACTCAAACAATTTGAAAGGTATTTTTCGGAAGCTCTTATAAGCGATACCCCATTAATGACTAAAATACTCGCTTATCTGGTAAAGCAAAAGGGAAAGCAAATGCGTTCCATGTTTGTTTTACTGTGTGCCCGCATGGGCGGTGAAATTAATGAAAGCGCCTATCGGGCTGCGGTGTTTGTTGAAATGCTTCATACTTCTTCACTGGTGCACGATGACCTGATTGATAACTCATCTGAAAGACGGGGTGCTTATTCTGTCAAAGCCTTGTGGAAGAACAGGGCAGCCACATGGACGGGGGATTTTCTCTTTACGAAAAGCGTCTTGTTGCTGCTGTCTGGTGAGGACCACCGGGTATTAAAAATATTTGCAGGCGCTATCGGAAAAGTAATTGAAGGCGAGTTATTGCAGATGGAAAAATTGAGCCGCCTGAACCTGGATGAAACCATTTATTTTACTATTATAAAGGGGAAAACCGCCACTCTATTGGCTGCCTGCTGTGCTGCGGGGGCAGCTACTACATTTAAAGAGAACAGCCCGGTGGAACTGTTGTATGCATTTGGTGAAAAGCTGGGAATAGCCTTCCAGATTAAAGACGATTTGCTTGATTTTGGCAATGCAGATATTGGAAAGCCGGTGGGTAATGATATTAAAGAAAAAAAAGTTACACTCCCCTTACTCTATACATTGAATAACTGCAACCCGCTTCTTCGTAAAAAACTTCTAAAAATCATTAAACATAAAAACACTGATAAAAAAAGCGTAGCCTTTTTGATTGAAGAAGTTAAAAAGAATGGCGGAATTGATTATGCTGAGAAGAAAATGCTGCTCTTCCGGGATGAAGCTTTACAGCTGCTGTATGAATTTCCGCCATCAGACACACGTTCGGCATTAGAAGAATTGGTTCAGTACAGCGTTGGGAGAGCATATTAGTTTATCATTGACACTATTTTCCAGAAAGCGGTATTATAATTAATTTCAGGCATCGATCCAATTGACTAAACAGGACAACCATGAAAAAGCAAATACCTTTCGACTTCCTGCTGGATTATTTACCCACTAATATAGTAATGAGGCCGGCCATTGGCATGTACTATATTTACTGGGAGAAAAAGATTGTGTTAATATTTCGGAAGGTCATGAAAAATCCTCAGCATAACGGTTTATGGATCGCTACTAAAAAAGAGTATCACGCAAATTTAAAAGCGGCTATACCTGCTATTTCCGATTTTATGTTTGACGGAGGAGGAAGCATTGAATCCGACTGGCTCCAGCTGAAGGACGACCACGATGATTTTGAAACTGCTGCAATTCAAATTTGCGAACTCATTTCGCACCGGGATAAGCGGGTCGGAAAAGAAACACGGAAAGCCATTGAACTCACCCGTTAAACGAGGTTAAATATTCACTTTAATTTGTCCATAATCAGTTTATACCGGCAAGCAGATTTCTGCACGATTTAATGGAGATCAGGCACTTAAAACGGATGAAAAAACATTTAAAGCATTATAACAATTCAATGTAACATCTGCTCAAGGAAAAATAATTCTTGCCATAAAACACATCAAACCTGTCCATAAAGTGGCTTGTGGTTTTATAAAACAAATTGCCCGCTGTAAAAAAAGCAGGCAATCTGTCTGTAGTTTCCAAAGGGACTATTCTTTTTCCTGCGCATCGACAGTATTGTTTACATTTCCCGGCTCCAATAAGGCAGCATTGATTACTGGTATACGAAAAATCCCCGGGTTATAGTTGGGAAATAACCCTACTGTTTTGCCGTTGTTCAATACTTCACCGGCCAGCCAGGTCGGGATATTCGTGACCGGGTACCGCTATAACATCATGACCAGGGAGCAACCAATAGAATTGGGTTTAGACGACCATAGCAAATCTGTTTTGCGTTTAAGGGAGGAACTTTTGAGGTCAGATAAGGCTGAGGCTAAACCGATATAATTAGACCTTACGCTTTGCCTTATTAATTTCGGGGACCAATTTTGTTTCCTTCTCTACCAGGCTGTTGTACACTTCTTCAAAATTTTTGCCCCTGTGCTGCGGCCATAACGCAGAAAGCTTTATTTCAATGTTTTTTAACAAGTGTATGCATAAATTCTTATCATCTTCTTTCAAGTCGTGCAATATCATTTTTGCATTTTTCCTGATTCGCTTGTGACTAATCTCAACCACTTTTTCACCTTTTGCAGTAAGTTCCAATCGCTTGGATCTTTTGTCTTCCTTGTCGTCATACTCTTTGATCAGGCCTCTTTCTTTCATACGGTTCAACATATCCGCTCCACTGGACAATTCAAATAAATTAGCGTAGATGACTTCTGTTTTCTTTGGATTTTTTTGTTGTTGAATGGTCACGAGCATACCAAATTCCTCAATTTGATTCAGTTCCGTTCCTTTCAGCGCCATATTAGCATAAGACATATTCAATTTGCTGATTCTGCCAATTATCTTTAACAGTAACCCGTCATTAAAGTCCGGAACTACACCACCTACCAATTTCCCTTTTAATTCCTGGCCTTTTTGGCCCGCGAGAAAATGATGACAAAAATCCTGGATACTTCCCCCGGGATGTGTTGCTTCAAACCTGCCCCATTCGTTGACCAGTTCAATTGTAGTATTCATATAATTTACTTCGTTTTCGCAGCAAATCTAAAATAAATACTCCGAAAATTGATTTTATATCGCTTCCGTTGTATATTTGTCTTTTATACATCGTTTACGTTATATATAAAATCAGTATTATGGAATCCACAAAACGCAACAAAACGTTATACAGCATCGCTAAGGGCTTTATCAGTTTTTTTATGCTGTTCAGTGCTTACTATTCTTATACCCACGGTGCGGAACTCAGGCTATTGGGGTTCCCGGATTATTTTCGGATGGAACTTGTTTTTGCAAAAGTATTGGGCGCTATACTCTTACTCATTCCAGTTGTTCCGGCCCGTATAAAAGAATGGATCTATGCAGGGTTTGGCATTGCCATGATCTCTGCTTTGATAGCACATATTTGCAGCCACGACCCCCTGCCGAAAATATTATTTGTATCAATAGATTTTATACTGATCTGCCTGAGTGTGCAGTATGTTCATGCATATGAACTGCCGAAAATTAAACCATCATTATAATTCAATCCATAAAAAACACAGCAATGAATCCAGGTATTTATTACAGCGCATTGGTTGTTCATGTTGTTGGAATTACGCTAATGGCGGGAACCAGCTTTATAGATGCGATGATCTTTCAACAGTTCTGGAAAGCCTTTCCAGCCGATATAACCACGAGCCGGTTAACGGAGAATATTCTTTACAAACTGCAAAAATTCCTGGGCATTGGCATGCTGCTGATCCTGCTTTCAGGGGTAACGATGATGTTTTACATGCACACGGTTTGGGGCCAACAAACCTGGTTCAGGATAAAAATGGGCATATTGTTGCTGATCATCATCAATGGATTACTCATAAGAAGAAGGCTGGGTGCTTCATTGAAAAAACTCCTGGCTGAAATGTCTACCGACACGCATTTCGCTGCAAATCGGACAAAACTGAAACGCAGTATCACCACGGTCCACCTATTTCAGATCCTGTTCTTCTGCATCATCTTTACACTAAGTGTTTTTAAATTCAATTGATCCACCACCTCAATAAACCTCCCGCATTGAATGCGGAAAAATCCAAATCTTTTATTGAAATGAAAATCCATTCATCACCTGACGGCCATTACGGCCGTCAAGGCATAGCAGTTACAAAAAAGGAAGACCCTGTAGAGACAGGGTCCAAAACCAAAACTGCTATGAGAACATTTTTACATTGTTATATTATTACTTTGCTAAACCATTGTTCTCCGTGCCAATTTCTTAACCAAACTTGTTGCACGCTGATAATAAATTAGTTAGCAAATGCCTGACAGGTGTACATGTCCGAATCCGATACAATGATTGTCCGGAACCGGAAAATTTCCGGACGACTATTGGCTTTTCGCCAACGACAGCCACGAAACATTCGCCTTTCACCGAATAGCACGTATAACTACGGGTGAAGTTTAGGTATTAGTCCTGCAACAGCCCTGTTTTGCATAATTATCTTTGCAACAGTTTTTAGAGGATATTGGATTAAAACTGGGTGCATTTCAATGCCGCCCTTTTTTTTTGTTATACCGCCAGTAACAAAAGTAATAGCGCCGTTGAAAAGATTCTCACGGTGGTTGCTAGAGGGACTAATTAAATGACAGGTCAGGCTTGCCAGCCGCCAAAAGTTAGATATTTGGCCATAGAAAACTAACCGGCCCGGTAAGCTCCCGGTTTCGTAACTTTAAACATGGTTACCTCCTGCAATATCAAGGGAATAAAGTATGAAATTATTTTTAACATGCACCAGGACAATGATGGCTTGCATTGTAAAGGCACATTGCATACAACTCCGGAATTGGATTTTTGGTGCAGCTTCCTGGCGCACGGTATCATTAAGTTTACACCTTCTTCCGGCAATGCAGAAGCAAGAAATTCCATCACCATCGCGCTGCGCGACTACCAGTTAAATAATACTTACCAGTAGCGATTGCAGTATTAACTGTAAGCTACCAGGCCATCAAAGCGGCATTATCGAACCCGGCGAAAAGCCTCAGAACAGAATAAGCCCTGGAGGCATTGTAAGGTTAACCATAGGCGACTATTCACCACATGTTGCTCCAAATTGTAGTTAATACACGCTATTTGTAATCAGCGATCTCAATGAGTTTATTTACATCATGCACGATTATCTTCCTGCCTTTTGATGCGATGATGCCTTTTTCCTTTAATTCAGACAATATTCTCACCACGTTTTCCCTGGCTGTACCCGCAAGGCTGGCCAAATCATCCCGGCTCATATTGATTTCTACCGGCATGCCCGGCTGAAAATTTACTTTGTATTTTTCCCTTAAAACAATTAATTGAAGTGCCAATCGCTCTCTGACGGATTTCTGAGCATATAAGCTAATACTGTTGGCCAGTACGGCAAATTCATGGCTTAATGTTTTTAGTAACCGTTTGCTTAACACTTTGGAATGACCAAGGGCGGTAACAAAATCTTCTTTGGGTATAAATGCAATGATGGATCGTTCCAGCGCAGCTGCGCTGTCCGGGTAACGATCTTCACCGAGAACAGCATGGTAGCCCAGCAATTCACCGGTATTGGCCACGTAGATAATTTGTTCCCTTCCGTCTTTGTCCACCTTGTACTTCTTTACCTTTCCTTCCGTAATATAAAATATGCCCGACGGAAACCCACCTTCCCTGAAAATGATCTCGCCTTTTTTATATACCTGTTCGGATTTTCCGGCCATTAAGATGTCCAAATCTTCTGCTGGTAAACCAGCCAGTACGGATTCCGTTTGAAAATCCCATTTGTTGATTGGAAAAATACCTTTGATACTCATGTGTGCCCCTAAAATTACTGTTTTAGAAATTGATATATATCACTTTTTATCATGATAAAGTTTACCGCAGGGAGGCGCTTGCTCCAATAGCTTTGGCACATGAATAAGTTAAGCATCAAAGACCTGTATTACAGCAACAGCCGCCCGTGGATTGTCTTTCAGGGATCAGTCGCAAGTTTGGGTAGCTGCAAATTCAAACCGGCTTGATTTAATAGGATGCATAAGTTCCTTTATCATACAGCGCAATCAACATGCAATTTTTAAAATCGGGAGCAATGGAAGAAAGATGGTTTAGTTCAGATGTGCGGTTTAACCAACTGTACCCGCCCTCCATGCAATCACTTGCAGCCCGGCACTGGACGCCTTTAAGCGTGGCCCGGAAGGCTGCGCGGTTTCTATCTTCAGAAAAAAATGTGCGAATACTCGACATCGGTAGCGGTGTCGGCAAATTCTGTTTGGCTGCTGCCTGGTTCTGCCCGGCGGCGCTTTATTTTGGGGTTGAGCAAAGGAAAAATTTAAACAGTTATGCGGAAACCGCCAGGGAGATACTGGGACTTGGCAATGTATTATTTATGAATGGAAACTTCACGCAACTTGATTTCAAAAATTATGATCACTTCTATTTCTACAATTCCTTTTTCGAAAATTTATCCGGTATAGATAAAATAGATGAGGATATTGATTATTCCGCTGAACTCTATGCGTATTATAACCGGTACTTATACAAGCAACTGGAACAAAAGCCTGCAGGCACCCGGCTGGTTACTTTTCACAGCATGGAAGATGAAATACCAAAAGATTTTAAGCTGGATGGTTCCGAAATGGATAAACTGTTAAAGTGTTGGATTAAAGTATGACCCTAAACCCAGATGAAGTATGAATATTGATTTTGACGCTGAACTGGAGGAGATCAGCCGCCGGCTTAACCAGGTAAACGGTTATATGGATTGCGAAATCATTATACTGCAGCGTATTAAAAAACAACAGGAAGATGGCCTGGACGATGAAGCCATTGCGCGTTACTTAAGCAAATTGTCCGTCTTGTTTCATAAAAAAATGAAAATAGCCAAAAAGCTTCCCGATTACACCAATATAAAATTTGCGGCAGGCTTCGTGGACTATTTACTCAAAAATGGTTAAATAAAAATACTGGATGTTCAGGCCAAAACTATTTGATACATTACAAAACTACGATCGTCACCAGTTCGCTAAGGACAGCATGGCGGGCCTGATCGTAGGTATAGTGGCACTGCCGCTGGCGATCGCCTTTGCAATTGCTTCCGGCGTTTCGCCGGAAAAGGGATTGTACACCGCCGTCATCGCAGGGTTTATTATTTCGGCCATGGGCGGCAGCCGTGTACAGATTGGGGGACCCACCGGCGCTTTTATTGTAATTGTATATGGAATCGTTCAGGTGCATGGCATAAACGGTTTAATCATCGCCACCTTTATGGCAGGGGTAATGCTTATCATGATGGGTTTTGCAGGGTTGGGATCGGTCATCAAATTTATACCCCACCCCCTGATCGTTGGTTTCACCAGTGGAATAGCGCTCATTATTTTCTCTTCCCAGATAAAAGATTTTTTTGGGTTGAAGATGGGAATAATTCCCCCTGATTTTTTAGACAAATGGAAAATGTATATGGCGTATTTTTCGTCCGGCAACCTGTATGCCGTATTCATTGCAGGCACAACCGTTGCCATTATCATTTCCTGGCAAAAAATCACCCATAAGATTCCCGGTTCATTAGTGGCAATATTGTTGACGACAGCGTTAGTGCAGTTATTGCATCTCCCCGTGGAAACAATTGGCAGCAGGTTTGGTGCGATCTCTTCTGCATGGCCAGCGCCTTCCGTCCCTCACCTGGATGCCGCAACCATTAAAAACCTGGTCCGGCCAGCGTTTACCATCGCATTGCTGGGCGGAATTGAATCACTGTTATCAGCAGTCGTTGCCGATGGTATGACAGGCGGCCAGCACCGCTCCAATATGGAACTGGTGGCCCAGGGCACAGCCAATGTATTTTCTTCACTCTTTGGCGGCATTCCGGCCACGGGCGCCATTGCCCGCACGGCCACTAATATAAAAAACGGCGGTCGTACACCGGTAGCCGGTATCGTTCATGCACTTACACTGTTGCTGATAATACTATTTGTTGGTAAATGGGCTGCGTTGATCCCCATGGCAACATTGGCAGGTATATTAATCGTGGTAGCCTATAACATGAGTGAATGGGAAAGTTTTGTTGCTGTATTGAAGGGGCCACGCAGTGATACCGTTGTACTGCTGGTCACTTTCTTGCTGACGGTGTTCATTGATTTGACAGTGGCCATAGAAATAGGCATGGTGCTGGCTGTTTTCCTGTTTATGCGCAATATGATTAAATTGAGCGGAGTCAATATACGCTCACCAGATGGCGATGATAACGGCAACGGAAAAGATAAGGACGCCATTAACCATTTTTCAGTTCCGGCAGGCGTGGAAGTTTTTGAAATAACCGGACCGCTGTTTTTTGGCGCCGCCTATAAATTCAAAGAAGCAATGAAATTAATAGAGCGGCCGCCCAAAGTACTCATCATCCGAATGCGGCAAGTGCCGTTGATAGATGCAACAGGAATACGCACCTTAAAAGAAGTGCACAAAGAAGCAAAACGCCAGGGCACGAAACTGGTTTTATCCGAGGTCAACAATGAACAGGTAATGACTACATTAAAAGATGCCAGGTTGTTGTTTGCGATAGGCAAAGCGAATGTGACGATAAATTTAGAAAAAGCATTGGAAAGAGCCCAGGCCATGTTGAAAGATATACTGTGAGGTTCCCGCGGGCATGAAAATAATCTGAAGATTCAAAGTTAATATGGCAAGACCTGCAGCCCTGCTTGTGTTGAGCAGTTAGGCCGCCACCGTTCGTTTAAGTGCAGCATGTCAGAGGCAATTTTTTCTGGTCTTGACTGCGCCGGTATGCGTTTAAATATATTGGGCAGCTGCAAGCCCCGCCCCTGCATTCAGTTCATATTTTATCATAACAATCATGAAAATCTGTGTTCTATCAGACCAGCCACAAGACCGGGTATTGCCTTACTTATCCGGGTACTCTTACTGTAATGCTGGTTCCCTGTCCGGTGACACTACTCAAATCTAAGGTTGCCTTTATGATCAATGCTCTTTCACTCATCCCAAGCAAACCCAGTGTTTTGGTTGATTTTATTTTATCGGCGTCAAACCCTTTTCCGTTATCGGAAACAATAAGAATCAGCTGATTTTCTTCATAACTGATGGTGGCCTGAACTGCAGTTGCCTCAGCATGTTTTGCAATATTAGTCAGCGCTTCCTGGTAAATCCGGTATAAACCGATAGCCGTATTGTAATCTATAACGACCTTGTCTATCGAAGAAAAAACGGTACAGGGAATACCGGTGTGTTTTTCAAATTCCTCGCTTTGCCATTCCAAAGCAGCCGTTAAACCTAAATGTTCCAGAATATCTGGTCTGAGGTCGGATGCAATTCTTCTTACTGTTCTTACCATAATGTCGGCCAATGCTATAGCCTGCATTAACCTGTCCTTTACATCTTTATTTGACGGATCCAATTTTTTATTCGCTGCACTTATCTCCATTTTTAATGCAGTAATCGTTTGCCCGAGTTCGTCATGTATCTCGCGGGCAATTCTCTTCTGCTCTTCCTCCCTTATATTTTGCAAATGTGCGGCGAGACTGCGGAGCTGTTCTGTTAATTCCTGCATTTCCTTGTCTGCAAGTTCTTTTTCTTTTTGAATCTTTCTCTTTTCCAACGCCTTGCCCAGAGCTGCAGGCAGGCGGGTGAGATTGCCTTTAATAATATAATCATCCGCACCCTGGTGAATGATACTGACGGCAAATTCTTCAGACACCGTTCCCGTTACCAATATGAAAGCGGTAAAGGGGCTTTTTTGCTTTATTATTTGCAACGCCTGTAACGACCCATACTGGGGCAATGCATTATCTGCAAGAACCGCATTAAAAGTATTTTCTTCCAACGCCTGCAAAAACTCTTTTTCATTGGTAGCGACTATAGCGCTGAACTCCATGCCGGAACGCTGAAGATGTTTTTGGATCAACCCGGCGTCATCCGGATTATCTTCCAGTAAGAGAATTTTCAATTCAGGATGCATACTCATTAGTGTTGGTTTTATTTCACGAATAGGGATTATGATTCAAGAGCAACCAGTATAAGCCCAGGTCAGCTATTGCTTTGCTGAATGATTCAAAATTTACAGGTTTAACAATATAGCTATTTACGCCCAGCTTATAGCTTTCAATTACATCATTATCTTCTTTCGAAGAAGTGAGAATAACAACAGGAATCATTTTAGTTTCCTCGTTTATTCTTAATTGTCTTAAAATCTCCAGGCCATCTACCTTGGGTAATTTAAGGTCGAGCAGAATTAATTTAGGTTTGGAGCTATCCAATCTGCCCGAAAAATTTCCTCTGGAAAAAATAAAATCCAGGGCCTCTGCACCATCGGCTATATGTTTCAGATTATTGCTAAGATGATGCTTTTTCAAAATTCTGATAGTCAGTTCAGCTTCATAGTGATTATCTTCTATAAAAAGAATTTCGATTTTGTCATTTTCTGTCATGTTACTAAGCGTTTAATGATTTTTAGTATTATTCAGAGAAATGGGAAGACTAAAGTAGAAAGTGGCGCCTATATTTACTTGTCCTTCAGCCCACACACGGCCTCCATGCCGGTGGATTATCCGCTGAACCAATGCAAGTCCTACGCCCGTTCCTTCGAAATCTCTCATGTCATGCAATCGCTGAAATACGCCAAAGAGCTTGCCTGCATACTTCATGTCAAACCCTACGCCGTTGTCTTTTATACTGTAAATAATTTCATCTGCATTTTTGGTGGACTTGATTTCAATTACCGGTTTTTCTCTTTGACTTGAATATTTGACAGCATTAGAAATAAAATTGACCCATACCTGCTGTATCAGGTTGTTATCGCAATATGCCGCCTCAAGTTTTTCAGTTTGTATAGATATGGGTTTCTTTTTTGATAACTGCTGTTCCGCAATTACAGATTCAAGCAGACGGTTCATGTCCACATGGTGAATGGCCAATTGCTTTCTGCCAAGACGTGAAAAATTTAGCAGGTCGTCAATCAGGTGACCCATTCTCCGCGCGCTGCCTGCTATGATACCAAGCATCCTGTTGCATTCTTCATCCAATTTTCCGGAGTAATCTTCCCCTATTATTTTTGTGTAGCCATCTATAATACGGAGCGGAGCCCGAAGGTCATGGGAGACTGAATAAGAAAAGGCTTCCAACTCCTTATTTACAGCCCCTAATTCTCTTTCTATCTTTTTACGGTCTGTAATATCATAAATAACATTGATCGCATACTTTTCGCCATTCAATAAAATTGTTTCCACAGATGCCAGTACCTCCAATATTTCCCCGGATTTACTCCGAACAATCATTTCAAAGTTTTTTGCCGATCCCTGTTCCCTGATTTGCTGTAATATTGCTTCCCGGCTGGAAAGGTTAACAATCATTCCCAACTCTGCCGAAGTGTGGCCAATAAGTTCCTCTTTTGAATATCCGGTCATTTCAATAAAAGCATCATTTACTTCCATGTAAGCGCCGTTCGAAAGTTGCGTCATTGTAACACCTGCGGCGCTTGCCTGGAATGCTTTTTGATATTTTTCCTCGCTTTCTTTTAATTTTTCTTCCGACTTTTTCCACTCCGTTATATCACGTATAAACCCAATGAACAAATATTTTTCATTTACGGAAGTTGGTGAGATGCTAAGTGCTATATTAAATTCAATATCACTTTTATTAATGGCTTGTATTTCTATCGTTTTACCGAGCACAGGTCCTTCTCCGGTTTTTAAAAAATGTTTCATTCCCTTCTGGTGTGCCTCGCGGTAACGATATGGGATAATGGTTTCAGTCAATGTTTTGCCCAGCGCTTCTTCTGCTTTCCATCCAAAAAGCACTTCCGCCATGGAATTCCACTTTACTATTTTCCCGTGGTCATCTATTACAATTACGGCGTCGGGAGCCGCCCTGAATATGTTTTGAATCTGCTCTTCGCTTTCCCTGATTTGTTTCTCTGCTTTCCTGCGAAAAACAAAATTATTATGAATAGAAAAAAGAATGCCTATCAATAAAATAAAAATACATCCAAGAAAAATAAAAAAGGCCCGGTTAAATGATACAATACTTTTATTGTTTTCCTTTTGTCTTTGAATGAGCAAATCGTTTTCCTGCCGCTGTATTTCTGCGGTTACTTTTCTGATCTCATTGGTGTAGAAATTACCCAGGCGGGTAGCAACCAATTTACTGGCCATCTCAAACCCTTTTTCATTTCTGGTCTTAATTAACTTTTCCGAAAAACCGATTCGCCTGGCAACCAGGACAGACAAGGAGTCAATTCTTACCTGTTGGGATGGATTTTCCTTAGTGAGATATTTAAGCGTCTTAATATGATTAAATATATTATTTTTTGCAACCAGGAAGTAGTCCAGGTATGTTGAATCACCGGTAATGATAAAACCACGGCCCCCGCTCTCAATATCTTTAGTAAGAGATAACGTTTGTGCGGTCTCGCTTAATATATTGTTGGTGTGCTCTACCAACTGTGATGTACTGACGCGTTTGGTACTATAATAGGAAGAAAATATACTAAGTACGGCTATAAAAATGATGAGGGCAATGAACCCTGTATATAATTTACGTTCAAAACTAATTTTCTTTTGCAGTCCGGGCTGGGCAAACCAGACGGCTACGGGGAGTGTGATAAACCCAATGGCAACGTGAATGGCGAGACGGATATAGGTTGGAATATCGGCAATAAAGTTGAAGCCAAGCAATATGAGTAATGCAATAAAAGCAATACAGGACAAATAAAAGAACTGATAGGTTGCCGTTTTTTCCCTGTTTAACAAAAACAAGCCTGTACCAATCAATAAAAAACTTATGGCAGAAAATGGCGACATTCGACCGGCAAAATACGTAGCAGTTGTGCGAAGTTCGTCTTTCACGAATAATTCATCAATGCCAATAGTAACCCCCAAAATATATTCCAACAGTGTCAATATTCCTATCAAGGAAACAATGGCAGACAATATAACGGAGACGTATCGTCCAATTTTGTTTTTTCCGGAAAAATAATTCAGCAGGAGAACTACAGAAGAGAATACAAAACCCAGCGCAACATTAAACTTCATTCTTACATGCCCGGGAATAATCTCTCTGAGAAAATTATTATGTATAAGCCAGCCGATTACAACCAATATTCCGAGCAACATTGTAATTATAGCTGCTGAGAAAAAAATAACATTGTTTATCTTTCTGTTCATATCAGCATAAAATATCAGCGAAAGTGAAGTTTAATAAAGTCCTTTCCCCCACCAAATAGAACAAAACGAGTTTAGCTCTGCGTAGTGAGGCATTAATTAGACATCATAACTAATCAGGCTTCTTTTATATAGGGCGCAGTCAACTTTGACCGGATATGATTTGAATCAGGCATCAATTTAACAATAAAACGCGTAAAACCTTATTGGATTAGTAAGACATCCCAGATTTGAACTAAGGGTTTACTATTATTTATACATGCTGATTATTAAAGACTATTTATGTTGAGATAAGAAAATCATCGCCTGGGCAAGTAATTAAAGTAATATTCGGGAAGAATGAAAAAACATAGAGAATGAAATTGCAGCACCAGGTCTATTCAATTGCCTATGATCGGATTTTGCAATGATGAAAAATGATTTTGCCGTACTAAAGACTAAATAAAAGGCCAGCATAAAAATGCCGGCCAAATGATTATTGCTTATGAAAGATGTTATGGATGGAATTGAACCGCCCTACCAGGTTTTGCAGACCATGCCTCTCCTCCCGGCCATATAGTTTTAATACATCCATACGACACTGGCAACGATCGCCGGTTTTTATTGTATTGCATTCATTCAAACAATCTTTTTAGTTTACATCGAACCAGAGTTTGGTTAAAAGATTATCGGTACCCTGGCTGGTAACTGCTTTTTTATAATTGGCATTATTCAGCGATTGCTCCGAGCCGGGATAAATAAATCGAACAGGGATCTTTCCCTCCAGAACCCCGGAAGCCCCGGCTGTTAGTTGCGGATAATCCAGCCTCCTCCATTCGGCAAAAGCTTCCAGGCCATTACCAAACAAGGCTATCCATTTCTGTTCGCCGAGAGACTTTTTATAGTTAGCGGCGTTATAAGCCACGCCGGTTTGTACCAGGTAATTGCCGATAACGGTATTATCTGTTATGCCGTATTGATTGAAGGATGCTGTAATGGCTGCATTGTATAAGTTAGCTGCATTTTCTGTAGTGAATCCTCTTGCCGCCGCTTCGGCGCGGTCGAACAAAATCTCCGCATAACTTAAAATAACAGCAGGTGCAGCAGGCGACAGAAATACCGCTCCGGGTTTGGATGTTTTTGCAAAACCAAGGTTATTAGCATCACTGTTGGTAAGCCCGCTGGGTACACCCACATAGTTCGTCACCGATGGATCGGAGGGCTTACTGGCATAGACTGGCAGGCGTGGATCGTTCAGCGCATACAGTTTATCAACGATCGTTTTGCCGATCCTGTAATCATCACGGGTATCAAACCAGGCACTGGCCGGGTTTTGCTGGGGCGATGTGCTATAAATAAATTGCGCTGTCTGCGAATTACTGTTAATCAAACCACCCGCATCGGCCAATATCTCACTGATAACCTGCTTTGCCTTTTCCGGATCGCGATCAGCGATCCGCAGTGCAACACGGAAACGAAGGCTGTTGGCCAGTCTTTTCCATAAATCAATCTTACCGCTGTAAATAATGTCGCCGGCAATTGCTTTTCCGGTGGTGCTCAGGGATGCATTGGCGGCTTTCAGATCATCCAGTAACCCTGCATACACATCTTTTTGTTCATCGTATACAGGTGTCAGGTATTGTTGTATATCCCCTGCCTGTTTGTATGGAATATTTCCGTACACATCTGTCAATAACTGGAACACCCAGGAACGGAGTACCAATGCCACCCCTTTATAATTGTTATTGGCGGCTTCAGCCGGTAGATCAATAATGGTGTTTAAATCAGTAATGCTTTGTGCGTAACCGGTATTCCACAACGAAGTAAAACTGCTGTTGCTGAATATGTACCGGTCCGGTTCGGTGTATTGAATCTTGGCCCAGTGCTGAACGATGAGCAGTGATGAATTAAAATTATTATCCGCTCCCCAGTAAAGATCGGATGTAAGTTTTTGTGCTGCTGTCAGCAGGTAATCCGGCTGCGGATTTTGTGTAGCATTGGGATTGATATTGGTTTTCACCAATTCCTTTTTACAGCCGGTTATTGTAAGAACAATGGATACCGCCGCAAGTAAATATATTTTTCCTGTCATTGTAGTAGAATTAAAATTTAAGATTGATATTAAAACCATAGCTGCGAACGGTAGGAAGTGTCAGATCTTCCAGGCCCTGGGCATTACCGTTGGTAAATGCATTTTCCGGGTCTATATTGGGCACGTTTTTACGGATGATCCACAGATTGCGGCCTACAGCAGAAATAGTAGCGCTCACCAGGCCCAGCCGCCTGATCCAGGAAACCGGTATATTGTAACCGAGTTTTACCTCCCTCAGCTTTACATACGAAGCGCTGTATACAAATTCCTCCTCTATGTTACGGGGGGCCTTATAATATTGTGAGGCCGGAATGATAGCTGTATTTAAAGCGCCATCTGTTTTAACACCTTTATAGATCATACCATCGTCATATACTGTTTCGCCGGCCGGTGGACCGCCACCTTTGGGCAGGGCAACTGTAGAATTTGCCTTGTTGTTACCCGGGTAGTAATAGTACAAACCACCGTGATCAGCATCCCGCCCAGGTAAAGTTGACAGCAATACGCCTGTATAACTTCCGGTTGAATTTGTGCCCGCGAAAAGAGATCCGCCAATACTGGCATCAACCAAAAAAGAAAGATTGATATTTTTATATGAGAAACTGTTGTTAACACCACCCACCCAGTCCGGGGTAAATTTTCCCAGCACTTTTTTATTGGGATCAGCCAATGGAATGCCGGCATTGTTAACTACGATATTGCCTTTTGCATCACGCAGGTAAGCGTTACCAAACAAAGTACCATAGGATTTACCAACAGATGCAATGATCTGCAGGTTCCGGTAACTGCCCAGTACATAATTCTGTAACCTGCCTTCATCATCCAGGCTGATTACCCTGCTCTTGTTGGCACCGTAATTCAAATCAATATCCCATTTGAATAAACCGGTCTTCACCGGCGTTATACCCAACTGAAGTTCAATTCCTTTATTATTGATCTTCCCGGCATTCAACAGCTTTTGTGTGTAACCGGTAGACGCACTTACATCCACCTTTAATATTTGATTAATACTGTTTGTATTGTATACGCTTAAGTCGAGCCGCACCCGGTTATTAAGAAAACCCAGCTCAAACCCGGCCTCGGTTGAATTCGTGCTTTCCGATTTCAGGTTAGGGTTTAAATCAACCCCCGACGTATTCAATTGCGGGTTGCCGTTAAAAGGAGAATTAAAATTATAGGTGTTCAGCAATTGATAAGGGTCCGCATCGCTTCCTACTTTAGACCAGCCGCCGCGGATTTTCGCATAACTGAGTACCGTGCCCTTAATGGGCAATGCCTCTGTAAGCACCACACTCGCACTTGCAGAAGGATAGAAATAAGAAAGATTTTGCTCCGGCAAAGTAGACGACCAGTCGTTTCTTGCAGTCAGGTTAATAAAGACATAGTTTTTAAACCCGAGCTGTGCAGAACCGAAAGCACTATAGGTTTTCAATTTATAAAAATAGCTGGAAGACAATAACGGATCTCTTGAATTGGACAGGGTGTATAATTTCGCTACGGCCAGCCGGGGCGCCTGCTGATCATTTTCTTCAAAATATTTCGACCGCAGGTTTCCGCCGGCAAGTATATCCAAACTAAAATCTCTGCTAACGGCTTTGTTGAACCGAAGTGTGGCTTCCGTATTATTTTCATTTACGGTAAACGCGTCTTCTTCGTAAGATCCATAGGGAGTGCCATTGGTACCATAGGCAATGCGCAGTTTACGCCGGTCGTTGTAATAATCATTTCCAGAGCGCAGGTTCAGGCTGAGGCCGTCTGCAATTGCATAGTTAAGGTTAATGCTGCCGGTAAAACGGTTCCGTCGCTGGCTGACGGTATTCTCATAAGCCACCCAGAATGGATTGCTGTAATAACTGTTATTCCAGTTAAACGTATTACCATCTGCATCCAGGTAATCCCGCAACTGGTTAATGTCTACCTGCCGGCCGAACCAGGTAAACTGCAGCATGGTGCTGGTGGACCTTTTGCCGCCCGAACCGGGTAGATTGGGGGCATTGTTAATGGTATAGTTGGCGGTGATTCCCAGCTTTACTTTTGGCGCCACGGTATAACTTGCATTGAAGGCGATATTATTTTTACCCGCCCCGCTGTTTGGAATCACACCATACTGCTTCTCGTTGTTAAATCCAATATGGTAATTGTATACATTGGCAAGGCCACCGTCCAGCGATACACTGTTACTATAAGTAATGCCTGTTTTAAAATAATCCTTCACGTTATCCGGGTGCGCCACAAAGGGAACGGCTACACCTTTCGAATTAAACTGCGGGATAAGGCGGCCATCCAGTTTGGGTCCCCAGCTTTCATCTACACCATCATTGACACCACCTCCCTTTCCATCTACATAGCTAAATTTCCCCTCCGATCCCTGGCCGAATACATTCTGGTATTCCGGCAAAATGAGAACACTGGCAAAACTGGTGTTGGAATTAATGGTAATGCCGAACCCCTTTTTATTTTTTCCATTCTTTGTTTTAATCAGTACCACACCATGGGCTGCCCTTGACCCATACAATGCTGCCGCATTCGGTCCCTTTAATACACTCACAGATTCTATATCCTCTGCATTAAGATCGGCTATCGCATTCCGGAAATCCCGCGAACCGCCGGCGCCCAGCTGGGAATTGTCTACCGGTACATCATCCACAATAAATAAAGGCTGGTTATTGCCCGCAATAGATGTTTCTCCACGGATCACGATCCTCGACGAACCCATATCTCCCTGTGTGTTGGTAACACGAACGCCAGCCACCTTCCCCGCCAGCGCATTAACGATATTTGATTCCCGGGCTTCCGACAGGGAACTGCCTTTTACTTCCTGTACTGCGTATCCCAGCGATTTTTTTTGTCTGGATACGCCCAGTGCAGTAACTACCACGGCATCGAGTGCATTATCCGACGCACTCAGTATAATAACAGGGTCTGCAGACAAGGTGTCAATATTTATTTGCCTGCTGGCATATCCAACATAAGAAAATGAAAGAATATTTCTTTTACCGGCGGGAATCAAAAAACGGCCTTTCTGATCCGATGCTACACTATTGATTCCATTACTGATGGTTACTGATTCCAATGCCTGCCCATTGGTGCCGGATACCACCGTTCCGGCAACTGTTCTGGATTGCGCAGATACATGGCGCGGCAAAAAAAATAAAATGATGATACACGAAAAAGCAATTAGTCTTTTCATAATAATAAATGATTGGTAATAGTAATAAAGTTGGACAAGGCAATACAATGTAACCTGCACACAGAACATGCAGTATGACCATTCACATAAAAATTGTATCAACAACAACGATAGGAACTACAATTGTTGATGCGGCTGTAACTATGGAGATAAACCCCTGCATCATTTTTACCGGGGCTTGAAGACAATGATTCCATCAGTAAGCATGGTTTTTAATAAACAGAAATTAAAATACTATTTGTATTTCAGGAAACAAAGATAAACAGCACAAAAATACGATCCAAATTAATCTACTAATTTAGTAGACTAATAAATAAAACATATATTTTTGCATAGTCTGAATTTAACCGGCAGTATAGCACGTATATAAAAAGTAATATAAATGGCAACTTATTTTGGCAAACTTATAGCAGCAGTCTTATTACCCGCATCGGCATTTGCGCAAACACCAAATTACTCCTTCAGCAAAACAAGAAACACAAACAAGCAGCTGGCGGCAGTTGCAATAAGGCCGCCTGCTACAGCAACAAGTACGATAACAGGTAAATGGAAGGGAATCTTTCACATAAGAGAAAACGCAGACGCACCTTTTTTGTTTGAAATAACCGGCGATCCGGCCGGCCGACAGCGCATTTACTTTATTAATGCCGAAGAACGTTTTTATGGTGGCGAGCTGTTATCATCCAATGATTCCGTTCATATTGCATTGGATCAGTTTGACAACGAAATGGTGCTGTTGCCGGCAGGCAATTCGCTAAAGGGCTTTTTGCGAAAACAGGATGGCAGCGGAACTACACTCCTCTTCGACGCTGTAAAAGGCAACCTGCCACGGTTTCCTGTAACAAACGCAGACCCTGCTGCAAACATAAGCGGCACCTACGATATAACTTTTAAAAATGAAAAAGGCAATGACGAGAAAGCGGTTGGCTTATTTAAACAGGAGGGAAACAAATTAAAAGCGACCTTCCTGCGTATTACAGGTGATTCACGTTACCTCGACGGCATTGTAGATGGCAACCGCTTTTACCTTTCTACTTTCATTGGTTCAGGGCCTGGTTATTATACAGGCAACATCAACAAAGATGGTAGCCTTACCGGCGCTATTTTATATGCCAGGGGTGAAACTGTTTTTACCGGTTTTCCGAATGAAGAGGCCCATTTACCGGACGCTTATACACTTACTTATCTTAAAGACGGTTATAATTCGTTGAATTTTTCACTGCCTGATATTATGGGGAAACCTGTTTCATTACAGGACACTAAATACAGGAACAAGGTGGTGCTGGTAACCATTACCGGAAGCTGGTGTCCAAACTGTATTGATGAAGCTGCGTTTCTAGCACCCTGGTACAGAAAGAACAAAAACCGTGGTGTTGAAATTATTTCCATTCATTATGAACGAAAGACAGATACTGCTTATGCCAGGAAGGTAATGACCCGTTTTAAAGAACGTTTTGGTATTGAATACGACCAGGTATTTGCAGGACTAGCCGACAAACAACATGTAGCGGAATCGTTACCTGCATTGAATACATTTTTATCTTTTCCCACTACCATTTTTATTGACCGGCAGGGAAAAGTAATTAAAATACATACCGGCTTTAGCGGTCCGGCCACCGGCAGGTATTATGACGATTTCATCAAAGAATTTACCGCCGGGACAGATGCATTACTGAAACAATAATCCGTAATACATAAATATGAAGTACCTGAATATTCCTGGTCTGAATAATTCCGGACCAGGGCATTGGCAAACCATTTGGGAAGATATATTTCCACAAGTATTCAACCGGATGCAACAAGTAAACTGGTCTTCGCCTGTTAAAAACGAATGGGTTGCCGCTTTGCACAATGCCCTGGCCAGTTTTGATGCGCCCATTGTACTGGTGGCCCATAGTCTTGGTTGTATTGCCGTGGTGCATTGGGCCAATGAAAACAAGTTTGCCACGTCCAATATTACAGGCGCCCTGCTGGTAGCACCTGCCGACGCTGAACATGCCCGGAGCGAATCTTTCAAAACATTCTGCCCGGTACCTGCAATTAAATTACCGTTTCCATCAACGGTAGTAGCCAGTACAAACGATCCATATACCACTACAGAGATCAGCGCAAAACTGGCATCTTGTTGGGGAAGTAAATTTATTTGTGTGGGCGACAAAGGTCATATCAATGCGCAATCAGCATTGGGCGACTGGAAAGAAGGATTATCACTGCTGGCCGGTTTGACCGATACCATTGCAACTATTCATACCAGGTAAACAACCATTATCAAAAAGCAACTGGCAATAGTCCACTACCAGCCTGGTTGTTCTGTTTGTCCTGTTTATTGTAAGGTCCCGGTTTCAAGCAATGGAGCATCCCGCTGATCTTTTATGTCGATACGAAGTTGATGGGTATTAAATACCTGGGAACCTGGTTCCACGCTCCTGGTTAGAAAAACGCTCCCGCCAATGACGCTGTTTCTGCCAATAATAGTTTTGCCACCGAGAATCGTGGTTCTTGCATAGATGATAACATTGTCTTCTACCGTTGGGTGTCGCTTCACTTCGGCCAATTCTTTCGCTACCTGCAAAGCGCCCAGCGTAACACCCTGGTAAATAGAGACATTATTTCCAATGATCGCGGTTGCGCCAATAACAATGCCTGTACTGTGATCTATCATGAACGGCACGCCAATAATTGCTGCGGGATGAATATCGGTACCGGTATTCCGGTGTGCGAACTCACTGAGAATCCGGGGCAATACCGGTATTTGGAGCTTTACCAATTCATGCGCAATACGGTATACGGTAATGGCATAAAACCCGGGATAGGAAACGATCACTTCGTTCACGCTGGAAGCTGCCGGGTCAAATTCAAAAATCTTAACAGCATCCAGCCGGAGGTTATTATAAATTGTTTCCAGGTTATCGTAAAAAGAACCCACCGCCTTTTCAATGGTAAATTTTTTTGGATCCAGGTAGCTCAGCAATATATTCTCCAGGTCAATCTGGTTCTTTTTCAGGATGCCGTTGTAAGAAGTCTGCTTGGGTAAATGGTTACCTGGAAACAGGAACTGCACCAGGTCGTTCAGCCACGCAATGGCATCCTGTGCAGACGGCGTTGCTTCCCACTCCGCTTTGTGCGTAATACGAAGTAAATCTATCAGGTGGTGATTATTGCTGTTGGGCATTTTTATTTTTTTAACTGCTGCAATACAGCCACGAGTGTATCAATATCGCTGCAGGTATTATAAAACGCGAGAGACGGCCTTACGGTGCTTTCTACTCCAAATCGCCTCAAAATAGGTTGTGCGCAATGATGTCCTGTTCTTACCGCTATTCCTTCTTTGTTCAGGGCTTTGCCTACTTCGTCGTTGCTATATCCTTTTAGCGTAAACGATAATACACTTGCTTTATCAGGAGCCGTGCCAATCATCCGAAGCCCGGGCACCTGCTGCATTAAATGGGTGGCGTATAACAATAGATAATGTTCATACTGGTTAATATTATCTATGCCCAATTTGGTTACATAATCCAATGCGGCGCCTAAACCAACGGCATCGGCAATGTTACCGGTGCCGGCTTCAAAACGTGACGGTGGTTGATGAAACTGTGTATATTCAAACGTTACATCTTTTATCATGTTGCCACCACCCTGCCATGGCTGCAGGTCGTTCAGTAATGCTTCTCTGCCATACACAACCCCAATGCCGGTTGGACCAAAGATCTTATGCCCGGAAAAGACAAAAAAATCAGGGTTGAGCGATTGCAGGTCCACCCGCAAATGTGAAACAGACTGTGCACCGTCCAGGAGTACTTTGGAACCATTGGCATGCGCCATATCAATGATTTGTTTAGCCGGCGTTACCGTTCCCAGCGCATTGGATACCTGCGTAAAAGAAACCAGTTTTGTTTTAGGGTTCAGTAGTTTCCGGTATTCATCCAGCAATATTTGACCGTCATCGTCTACCGGGATTACCCGCAATTTTATACCCTTCTTTTCCGCAAGTTGCTGCCAGGGAACAATGTTGGCATGGTGTTCCAAATGGCTGACAATGATCTCGTCGTTTTTTTGTAAATACTGTTCGCCGTATGTTTTTGCTACCAGGTTAATGGCTTCCGTGGTGCCCCGTACAAAAACAATCTCATTAACGGATGCGGCATTCAGGAACCGTCGTACTTTCTCCCGGGCACCCTCATACGCATCTGTGGCACGGGCAGCCAGTTCATGGGCTGCACGATGAATGTTCGAGTTTTCATGTTCATAAAAATAACTAACCCGATCGATAACCGATTTTGGCTTCTGCGTAGTGGCCGCGTTATCCAGCCATATCAAAGGTTTGCCGTTTACCTGTTCCTGCAAAATCGGAAAATCTTTTTTAACGAGATTCACATCAAAAGCTGGCTTTGACAACACCGGCCTATGATGGTTGACCAGGTGGCTGTTACCCTTTGCATCCTGCCTTCCGGCAAATGGCAGGTTGTCATCGTTTAAAAAATAGTAAGCCGCTTCATTAACTACCGGCGGACCATAAGGTATTTGTGGCGTTGATATAAAAGAATGAACAGCCGGCAGTATGTTATTGATGTCTGGCAGCAAATCATTGCTGGTTGTAAACGGTAACTGCTCATGTTGTTCCGTGTATTTGACAGATGGCGAACTACCGCTTCCTGCAAGGGACTTCGGTGTACCATGATCTGCAAAATGCGGATCGTGTAAAGCAGTCTGCGGGTTCTTCAAATCAACTTCATTGCCTTGCTGGTGTGCAGGCGCTGATATACCGTTGCCAGCAACTGAAGGTGCGGTATGCACAGTACCCGGAAACGCATTAGCCGGCACAAATGCATCCCGGTTTCTTAGATCAATGGCATTGACTGAATTAATAGCACCCACGGAAGCACCCATACCACTTGCAGAAGAGGGTACAGGATGATTAACTGCTGAAATATGCGGCGCATGTCCTGGTTGGTCAATACTCCCCTGCTCAGACAATGAATTATAGTGCAACAACTCTTTTTCGGCAACGGACTGCTCTTCAATGGTAGTAGCTTTAAACAATTGATTGGCCAGCGCTTCCAGTATTTTTGTATCCGGGAAACCCGGCTGCTCAATATTTATACTCATGGTATTTGCCTGTTTCAACGTTATCCAAAACAGCAATGGCGTCATCTACCAGTACCGCTAATGAACAGTACAATGAAATAAGGTAGGACGCAATGGCTTTGTCATTGATACCCATAAAACGTACTGACAAACCGGGCGTTTGCTCACCGGGCAAACCGGGTTGGAACAAGCCTACTACTCCCTGCCTGCTCTCACCTGTACGCAGCAAAATAATTTTGGATTTACCATTTTCTACAGGCACTTTGTCTGATGGTATCAATGGTATGCCTCTCCAGGTGATGAATTGTGAACCAAACAATGAAATAGTAGGTGGCGGTACACCCCTGCGTGTGCACTCCCTTGCAAAAGCCGCAACCGCCAGCGGGTGCAACAAAAAGAAACCAGGCTCTTTCCAAACCTTTGCCAGCAATTCATCCAGATCGTCTGGTGTAGGCGCCCCTGTTCTTGTACTGATAAACTGCGAAGGAGCCACACTGTGCAACAGGCCATACTCTTTATTGTTAATCAGTTCACTTTCCTGCCGTTCCTTGATGGTTTCTATCGTCAGGCGCAACTGTTCACTTATCTGGTTATATGGTTTGCTGTACAAATCAGACACCCTGGTATGCACATCCACGATGGTTTGTACTGCAGACAAATTATATTCACGGGGATTGTCGATATAGTCAACAAATGTTTGTGGCAGTATCCGTTCATCACGGGCAGAACAGTCTACTTCAATGGCTGATGCATCTTTTACTTTATTAAGCCGGTAAACACCTGATTCAACAGGCACCCAATTTAGAAGTTTGGTGAGCCATCTCGGACTAATGGTAATCATTTGAGGGACGGTCCGTGTTGCAATTGCAAGTTGCCGCGCCGCCACATCGCCCAATGCGGTCTGCTGGTTGTTTTGATTCGGTTCTGCCATGTAAGCTGGTATTTTAATTTGAAAAGATAGCTATCGCTAAATGAGAAACATTAGGTTGCTCATTACGCACAGCAATAAATGCTAATAATTGTAAATATATGTATCCCGTATTAATCTACCAAATTAGTAGACTTTTATATAAATTACCAGCCTGGTGTTCCAAAATTATATTATACGGGATATGAGGCGACAACGCATCCAACCCGGAAACGGCACCATGGTGCTGCGCTGAAATGGGAGAAATTGTCTATCTTAAAGACTCCATATAGAAAATGAAGATGTCAAAACAAGGACTATAACTCACTTTCCATTTTTTTACATAAATAGCAGGACGGTGATATCACAGCCAGTCTTAAGGTTTGTTACAGTATGTAATATTGAAAAACCTTTCACCGGTGATTAACTTGCCGAAAGCGGTGGCAAACTACAGAAGTAGTTCAATCGCTCAATAAGCATTTTAACTTCCAGTGGTTTTTCTATAAAATCCTCCGCTAAATACTGATCGAACCCCTCACGTAGTTTGGCGTCGCCCGAGCAAAAAATTATTGGAATGTCCTGGGTCTTAAAATGATTTTTTAAGCCCCTGCAGATATTTCTGCCATCGGAGCCATTTAAATTAATATCAAGAATGATAACCTGAGGAGCAAAAATCAAAATCGATTTGTAAATATCATCCTGACATTCCACTGTGTCTACGATAAATCCATTATCGATTAATACTGATTTTATTGTAAACAGGAAATCAGCATCGTCATCAACCACTAGTACCTTTTTCAATATAGTTGGAGTTTGCTATTTTTTCACAAATATTTTGCCACGTTACAGCATTTTTTGTTATTTCTTAGTGGAATTTTTTCTACAATAAAGTATTAATTTGAAATAGGATTTAAAACAGAGAACTTATTTGTTAACAATTTTAATAAAATTTCGGGACCCGCCAAACGGAATGGTGCAAATGATAAAGAAGAAGTGCAATTGGGTATCCAATTTGATCATTAATAAGTTACTTAAATTTTCATAGGACATTGGAATAAAGCGGGCCGAATTTTTATTCGGCCTTTTTTTATTTTTTAACCATGGTGTTATACTGGGGAAATATATTCCCATCGTCGGCGCGTGAATTAAATGTGAAAGTTTTCCGGTTTTATGGAACGCGGATTTTCATGATTGTCACGATAAATATGATTTCCTGGGCTGCTTGCCTTATGATATGCTGATAACATGATGACCGGAATTTGCTGTAATTCCTTTTCTGTTTTTAACAATTGCGTCGATATCGCCGGCTGAATACTGGAAGGCATTTCCAATTACCCCACAGTGGCCGCGTGGTTATTATCACTGTTAGTTGACTGACAAGTTTTTAGATAGGAAGGAACGATGAAAGTGCCCGGTTATAAACCCTTCCTATTTCAAGAGTTTTGCAATAGTGCTCTTTATCCAGCTTTCCTCTTTTGGAAAATCACGATAGCTTTTTATATCATTCAGCAACTGGCTATCGGGGCTTATGCCGGCCGATTGCAATATGGCATAGTCCTGCAATGCTTCGGCGAAAACCTCCCATCGTATGGAATCATATGGCCCATCGGGACCTGGATAAACAACAAATGGGTCGCCTGCCGCTATACCCGGATAAGCGGTTGCGGCCCCTTCGTTAAATGGGTCTATCGTTTGTTCCGTATCTAATTTATACCAGAAATTATATCCCCAATGTAGAAAGCCCTGCGCCTTCAGTTTGAAAAATAAAAACCCCGACATGCGTATTTTGCTTAACGGTGTATCATAAAAACGGTTGAGCCATTTATCACGCGGGCCAGAAAGCAGGCTAAAAAAAGAACGACCCATAATTTCCAACTTTTTTACAAGGGTAATTTGCACAAGAACCAACGATGTTAGAAAATTGATTTAAAAATATAGGTTTGTTGTCGTACAATGCTGCCAAACCATTCAACTAAGAACAAATGATACATTTTTGTTGATAAACAAATGTCAAAAAATGAAAATCACATTGGATAACATGTACTGATTGATGCGCCTGAGATCTGGGGCGCTGATGTATTTACAGTGCTTGTAAAATGTATTCGAAAATAAATTGTGATGATCACTGCTTGTTGACAAGAAAAAAATGCTATTCCGTCCTCAGGTTTTTTACCGGATTGGCTGCTGCAGCTTTGATGGCCTGGAAACTAACCGTTGCCAAAGCAATCAACACCACTAGAACTCCGGCCGATACAAACATCCACCAGCTTAATGCAATCCGGTAAGGATAATTTTCAAGCCATTTGCTGGCCGCCAGCCACGACAATGGTATAGCCACTAATAATGAAATAATGACAAGTTTTAAAAAATCTTTGCTCAGGCTGGTAGCTATGCCTGCAACAGAGGCGCCCAGCACCTTTCTTATACCAATTTCTTTTGTTCTTTTTTCTGCAGATAAGACGGATAATCCAAACAGCCCAATGCAGGAAATAAAAATGGTAATAACAGCGCCAAATAACATCATTTGTTTCCACTTGGCCTCTGCATCATAATTTCTCAGGTTTTCAAGATCTTTAAAAGTATAGCTATAGGAACTTACAGGAAACAATTTTGTGAAGACGGTTTGAATATGCCGTAAGCTGCCCGCCGCAGTGTTCGGTTTAATCCTTATCAGCACAATTCCATAATCAATGGATGGCCTTATTGAAAATAACTGCGGGCCTATTTCCTGGGTTAGTGGAAGAAAATGATAATCCTTTACCACACCTACCACGGTATATTTTTTATTGTCTTTGTGCCAGAAGTTCACCACCTGTCCAATCGGATCTTTCCACCCCGCTTTAGCCGCAAAGGTTTCATTTACTAAAATGGAATGACCGGAATCAGCAGGAAAATCGGGCGAAAAATTCCGGCCTCTGATAACAGGAATTTTATACAGCGGGAGGTAAGATTCATCAATTGCTTCATAGTCAAAGCCGACTTCCGTATCGCCGTTTACCCTGGCCATTGTTCCATTGCGTCCGCCGTTTTTAAAAGCTACACTGATAATATCCGGGCTTTTCAGCAATTGTTCTTTCAGCACGGCCGCTCCGCTGAATTTCAATCCTCTTTTTTCTACCACCACCACATTACTATCGTCATAACCCAGTTTTTTATTGGTAAGATAGTTGAATTGTGAATATATCGTTATCGTTGCAATCACCAGTAGTGTTGCCAGTAAAAATTGAAATACTACCAGACTTTTTTGCAGATAATTTTTCCCGGCAAGGGTGAAACGGTTGTAAAGCGTTTGAACAGGATTATAATTAGAGAGAACGAATGCAGGATACAGTCCCGCCAGTAAACCGGTGATGTGGAACAAGGCAATATACCCGGTCACCAGCTTTGCATCAAAAAGGTAAGAAAGATAAAGCGCTTTGTTAGCAAGCCCATTAAATGTTGGCAGTATTGCCTGCACCAGCAGGACAGCCAGTACAAACGAAAAAAAACACAGCACAAAAGATTCCCCCAGGAACTGGAGTATCAATTGTTTTCTGTCTCCTCCTATGACCTTGCGTATACCAATTTCTTTTGCACGTTTCACCGAACGGGCAACGGTGAGGTTCACAAAATTGATGCAGGCTATCAATAAAATAAACAGGGCAATACCAGACAGGATATATGCGTACATGGGATTACTAGCATCCCTTAGCCCGTTATCAGCATGATAATTTCCGCTAAGGTGCAGGTTAAGTAAGGGCTGAAGAAGGTGCACAATGGTCTTGTTTTCATTGTATTTCTCTGCCATCATTTTAATTTCCTCCTTAGCATCTGCCTCGTACACTTTTTTCATTTTGGCCTCTACTGCTTTTACATTGGCACCCGGGGCCAGCACCACAAAAGTGTTCAGGAAGAAATTACCCCAGCTATAGTCATCGCTGGAGATTGTAATGGGCATCAGGATGTCGAATTTTACTGAAGAATTCTGGGGACAATTTTTTGAGATACCGCTGATAAGATAGGGTTCAAATTTGTCGGCTGTTTTAAAAAGTAATGTTTTACCAAGCACGTCGGTTGTATGAAACTGCTCTCTGGCCATTTTTTCCGAGATAACTACTGAATGGGGTTCTTTTAATGCAGTAGCAGGGTTGCCGCTTAGTAGTGGAAATGAAAAAATGGAAAAGAAACTGGAATCAGCAACATACACTTCTTTGTTTACTATACCGGCTCCCTGTTGTAATTCCAGGTAGCGGCCTTTTAGCCGTACAAATGATTGTATCTCCGGAATGCTGGCGGTGAATTTCGGACCCTGGAAAATACCCGTATTACCTCCCCTATTTGCAATACTACCATCCGGATTTATACGATTGTGAACTATCCTGTAGATATGCGAACTTTTTGTATGAAAACGGTCATAACTTAATTCGTCTTTAGTATACAAAATAATCAGCATGGCACAGGCCAGTCCAATGCTCAATCCAATAATATTGGTGAACGAATAAATCCTGTTCCGTTGCAGGTTTCTCAACGCGGTTTTAAAATAATTTTTCAGCATAAAGAAAGTTTTGAGCTGTTCGTTGTGCGCTGCGAGCAGTGACTTTTTTAATATTTACTTATTATATTTTGCAACCTGTTCCGAGTAAAATCGTTTTCACTTCGGGCAGAATTTCCGCTCATAGCTTACGGCCAGTGGCGCGCAAGGAGAATTAAAAATTGCCAACTTTGTGCCGTAATATTATCTAATTGATGCACAATATTATAGCAATCACGGTTATATGAGTTTGTTCGTTTTTGTAACGGCAATTGTGCGTTTTTGATACACTTTTAACTCGTCCGGAAATAAGCCTCACGCTGATCCCTGAATCTTAAAATCAACAGAATACGCCTTCCACATTCGGCAATAATTGCAGGAAGTAAGTTTAAAAAATTAAATTGTATCACCCCGGGGCATTTACTGGTTCACTTGATTACACTGAGTTTGTATTCAGAACCAATGTAAATTTCCTTTCCTGCAGCATAGATCTTTCCCCACTTGCATAAACTGTCTAAAATCGGCACCAGGTCTGCTCCTTTATTAGTTAAAACATATTTTACGCCGGTTGGAACTGTATCCGGAATTTTCAATTTTACCAAAATGGCATGCGCTTCCAGATCTTTTAACTCTCTTGCTAAAACGGTTTCAGAAATATTCGGCAATTTTTGCTTCAATAGATGGAAACGATCATTACCAGCAGAAATGTAAAAAATAATTTGCGATTTCCACCGACCGCTAACGATACTTATTGCAGAATTACGTTCGCATACCTGCGATAAGAATTGTTCATTTATATAATTAGAAGATTGCTTTTTTCGCATATGTTAAGGATGGAGGCTAACAATTTTGTTAGTCATTGTTTATAAAACGATTTACAAAGACATTTGCCAAAACTCAAAAGTATGAAAATTAGTATTTACATAGCAGTATCTGCAAACGGAAAAATTTCCAATTCAAGAAATGCACCAGATTGGCTATCACCTGAGTATGGCACAGGCATGATGTCTATTTGCCAAAAATATAAAGCAGTAATCATGGGTAAGACTACCTATAATATTATTGCCCCAAATTATCTCCCCCTTACCAATGAGGGCACAACGGTTGTGTTAACAACGGACGAATTAGCAAGATCAGAAAACCCCACGGTCATGTTCACTAAAAAAAGCCCGGCAGAAATAGCCCAAATTCTATCCAACAAGGGTCATACAGAAGCGGTTATTATTGGCGGAACAATGACAATAAGTGCTTTTGTAAATGCTGGTTTAGTAAATGATATTTATTTCATAATGGAGCCTGTGCTTTTCAATGGTGGATTGCCGCTGTTAAATGAAGTTCAATTCGACTTAAAGCTTGCTTTACTGGAAGTAACAAAGCTAAACGATAATACGGTTCAACTTCATTACAAAATAACCAACCCTTCATAATTATTAAACTGTTCGTTAGCAACGCCAAATAATGAGTCAATGGATAAGACAAATCAAAATGATGAGCTGGACCTGACCCTTTCTCAAATTGCATGGGTGGTGAAGGATGTCGAAAAATCGAAGGTATTTTTCCAGGAAGTTCTTGGGATCAAACATTTTGATAAGACTACAACCACACGACTGCAAGACTACGGTGGAACTTATTATGGGGAATCAGTGAATGCTGAAAACCTGGTTACCATGACCTATGCCGCGGGATTATTTATCGAACTCATACAACCTGTGTCGGGCAAAAGCATTTTCCAGGACTATATTGACGGTCATCCAACAGGCGGTGTTCAACACATTGCATATACAACGCCGATTGACAATTTTGACAAAGTGATAGCCGCCTTTGAACATAGAGGAATCTCTTTGGTAAGCAGTTTTGATACATCCATTGCAAAAATTGTATTTTTTGATACAAGAAAAGAGATAGGGGTTTTTACAGAAATTCTGGGAATGACAGCAAAGGGGGCAGCCATGTTCAAAAAATGAAAAAACAAATGACAAGTCAATCTTTGCCAATCAATAATATTTTAAGGCACTAATATAAAAACGCTCTAATGATGCCAACTCAACCAATCACAGTGGTAATAAAATGCGCCATTCAACCAGAAAAAATCAGTATGGCAAAGGAAGCATTCGAAGCCAATATCAAATTAGTAATGGCTAAAGAACCGGCCTGTCATGGCATTCGGGTGAACGACGACCCGCAAAACCCCCAACGCCTTTTAATCGTAGAATATTGGGATAGCAAAGAAGTTTTTACTGGTCCTCATATGCAGACACCGCACATGCAAACATTTCTTAAAGCAGCCAATGAATTTTTAGACGGCGAGGTCGAGTTTAGTTTCTGGCGTGAAATCATAGCTGAAAATTGAGCGCTTTGCACAGATAGTACAACGCTCCATTGCGGGTACGGCGCCGATCAGGCAACTTGGGTGAATATTGAATGCGCCATTACATTCCCAAGTTAGCCGCCTCAATAAATCCGTTCTGCGGAATCATTATACCGTCCTTTTTCCGACTTTAAATTGTCTAAATACAAAATGCAACTGTTTTTCTCTTATGAAAAATCGTAGCACTGTCTATCAAATCAAAAAAATAGACATTTCCCAAGATTGACATGGAATCAATACGCTGATTATCTATGTAACTTAGAAAGAAATTACCTCTTAGAAGTTTCTCTTTATATAAAAGTTTGCCAATAAAACTCCCTGCCCCAAGAAACGCCGGCCTGCACAGAACTGCCTATACCCACTCCCAAAGTTATAATGATCCATAGCTTCGTCTATTCAGTTTCTTTTTATAAGAAAGTTGATCCGGAATTTTAATTTTCGGCTTTTTTAAATTCAATGTTTTCTCCCAGAACTGTTAAGGATATCACCTTATTTGAGGTATTCCTGGCGAACTTAATAAACCCGAAATTATCGTCTTTGGTTTGTGAAAGAACAATATCATTCATACGTGGATGTGCAATGACAAGTTTTTTATCTTTTATTGTTAGGGGTAAGGACGAATTTAATTCACTTGAAAAAAAGACACCCGTATATTCCGAGAGGTCGACGGTTGAACTTTCAATTTCTTTTTTTTCAAGTTTTGCTAATACTTCGTCTACTTTGGGCAAACCTGGTAAACCTGGTTTTTTTTCAGGCTGATCTAAAAACATATTCTTTATTTTATAGTATCGCTGATAAGTTGCGTCATTGTCGTCATTACTCAGGTAAACGACCGACAGTCTGGGATCGTGAAAACGCATGATAGCAGTTCTGTAACCAATCACCAGCCCTAAATGTTCAACTCCCTGGGGACCGATGAAGTTGCCAAAAGCATACTGGGTTTTGGAACCATCATTTAGCGTGCCCGTTGTAGCCAGCAGGACTTCCATATTCTTTGTGATTAATTGCCGCGTATCGAAACTATTAACCCATTTCACGAGATCATCAATGGACGTACACAATCCTGCCGATCCGGTGGCCGCAAAATTATTTTGACGTTGCACGAATCCTTCCTTTCCGGGTTTATAGCATAATACTTTATGGGCATATACATAGCCTGGATCTTCCTTGAAAAAGGTTGAAGTCATACCTAATGGCATAAATATATTTTCCTTTGTCCATGACGAATAGGATTGTTTGGTAACCCTTGCCGCTATTTCGGCAAGCAGGTTATAGTTTGTATTTGAATAATTAAATTTTTCACCCGGTTTAAATTTCAGGTGTTTTTGATTAGCAGCAAATTTTACTATCATAGGAAGTGTAAGAATATCTTCCCAACTAAAGCCCGCCATTTCCAGCACATCCGTAGACCGTATACCTGAGGTATGATATACTAAATTTGCAATGGTGATTACTGAACCATAATCTGGTATTTCTGGCAAATATTTCCTGATATCATCATCCATTGAAATCATTTTTCTATCAACAAGAATAGCAATAGCAAAACCCGTAAATTGTTTAGAACACGAAGCCATTTCAAAAACGGAATTGTTTTTAATGGGAATATGCTCTTCCATATTGGCAATACCTTTTGTTCTTTTAAAAACAACCTGGTTGTTTTGCACAACTACAACGGCAGCTCCCGGAGCATCATTTTCGTACCAGCCATCAAACATCTGTTCCGCCCGGAGAGCAGGAGTCTTACCGGTTTCTTCCAATTTATCCAGAGTAATGGTATACTTGCCTGTTAGCGGCTTCATAAAATCCCACATTACCTTTATAGTATAATTGCCGGTCATTGTTGCATTCAGGCTAATCACTTCTTTATTTCCCATTTGATTTTCATCTACGATTTGCATGACGCTATCGGACGGATCGTATACAAGGGCATAAAGCCTGATATTTGCTTCAGTAATGCGAATGCTGGCAAACTGTCCTTTTTTTAATGGTAAAATATAGCTATCCGTTTTATGCGGATCCATTTCAGCTTCAATTGGCTTTTTTAAAGAAAGCAATTTAGTTTCGGAAAATGTTTCCTGTTTCTGAGCCTGAGAGTTTGATTGAAAAAGAAACAGGAAAACCATGAAATAAAATGTGTTCATTGTAGTTGTTGATATTATTTTGAAAAAATTAATCTTGTTGCCTGTTTTGTACATTTTAAAACGATACCCCGTCTACATTTTCCAAGCGGGCCCAGATTCAACTAATTTTCTTTTACTACTTTAATATCCCGGAAATACGCATCCGTACCCCCGTCTAAGAAAAGGCCGATAGCACCGCTGCCGGCCGCGCCCAGCTTCAGGTCGTTAACGATCAGGGCCGGCTGCGGGTTATCATTGAGATAAAGTTTGGCTTGCGCATTTTTTACCACAATCTTCATTTTAATCCATTCATTCAATCCCATGTCGGCATAGGATTCATATTGCCCGGCTGCTTCTTTCCGCAGCCGGTCGAATGTATAATCAGGATAGGAAAAATATTGCGTTGAATGGTTCCTGCGAAGCTGGTCCTCCGTCCTTCCGTTGGTGGGCCTGATGTAAATGCATTCAAACCGGCTATTGTCTTTATTGATCCGGAAGGCTAAACCGATAAAGCCCCTTGCACTGGCATCGGCGGTGGGCAGCAGCCGGCTCAACAGCATTACTTCAATGCTTCCGTTGCTGAAATCATCGGTGTTCTTTAGTCGCACGAATGTGGGCCGGTCGGCACCCTTGTTGGCTGTATCAATTGCTACCCGCACCGCTTTCCTGCCATCGATGCTGGTAATCGACATATTTACCATTACAGGCTCCAGGTCATAGTTTTCAAAACGCGTGTTCTGAGCAAACAGGCAGCCGGAAGAGGATAATAATAATATACCCATGAACACGCCGCGCAGCAGCGAAAAGGTTGATGAAAACATAGTGATCGTTTTGTTTTGCATTATGATGTATTTTATTCAGACTGAATGATCAGGATACAGGCGCATAAACCGATGGCAAGTTCCGCAACAGCAATAAATGAAATAAATTTGTGTTTGAGCAGGTTTCACCAGCCAAATTTGAGGTAATTGCTAATCATACGTTAACGGGACTATGAGATAGGTTCTTTGACCCCAAAACCAGTGCCGTTTCACTATCTGTCTGATTTACAAACTCAATAAACTTCCATACACAAACCGATTGTTCATTTCCGTACAAAAACTGTCCGGTTATGGACAACCACGCCTTTGCAGTAATACAAATATTTTATACGACTAAAATGGTTAAATTCTTTTCGCCGGACACTGAAAGTTTGAATTGGAATAAACCCGGATGGAGAACCGTTTTGGAACAAATATTAATGGAAATATTTCACTAACAGACCAGAGATTTGCAGAAACAAATTTCATTGACATCTGGCAACGAATTTGAAGGAATTTATACCATGAACTTTTAATTATAAATTTAACGGCGGTTGAGGGCGGACGGAAAGAAACATCCCAACATCATACAGCCCTGATCGTTACCCGTTATATTTTGACAAATCGACGTTTGTAAATAAACCATCTTTATAAATCAATGAGCATGCAAAAAACAAACATGCAGTTAGAATGGCAAAAATTCAGCCACTTATTCAGGCGGGAAGAGGTTTCGGCAAAAAAACTTCTACTAAAAGAACGAGAAGTCGCTAAGAAAATTTACTTCATTGAAAAAGGTTGCTTTAGACTTTCTTTCAATAATGATGGTACAGATATTACCTTTCAATTTTTCTTTGAGGGAGAAGGCATTTCATCTGCCGAAAGTTTTCGATACAACCAACCAAGCCTTTATTCGATTGAGAGCCTGGAATCATCTATAGTACATTCACTTACTAAAACAGACTATTTAAAAATCATTGAAAATTCGCCATTAATTAAGCAAGACATCGAAGAACAAACCATTCAACGGCTTTTATACGTGGAAAAACTCTTTCTGTCCAGAATAAAAAACAGCCCCGAACAACGATATAAAGAATTATTAGACCAATACCCAAAAATCCTTCAAAGAGTGCCCCAGCATTATATAGCTTCTTTTTTGGGCATAACATCTGTTTCTTTAAGCAGAATCAGAAACAGGCGATAGCATTTATTAACAATTGTTATCGTTTCAAAATTGCGTGATGACGAATTTTGTCTCAACAAAAGTGAAAAAATTAAAATTCTACCATCATGCAAAAGTTCACAATTCAAATTCCTGACAGCGATATTGAGTACCTCAGTCAAAGGCTTGCAAATGCCCGTTGGTCTAATTCAACAATTGACAATAACTGGGGAAAAGGCGTGCCAGTGGCGTATTTAAAAAAAGTAGCAGACGATTGGCTAAACAAATTCGACTGGAAAAAACAGGAGGCTATTCTCAATCAATTTCCGCAATTTATCTCGGAAATTGATGGGCAAAATATCCATTATTTACATATCAAATCAACTAAGGCAAATGCGACACCGTTGATGCTTATTCATGGTTGGCCAGGTTCATTTGCAGATTTTATCAAGGTTATCGAACCGCTTACCAATCCACAATCTGAAGGCCAAATTGCTTTCGATTTGATTATTCCTTCTATTCCCGGCTTTGGTTTTTCAACACCAGTAAAAGACAAAGGTTGGAACATGATTAGAATTGCAACTGCATTCACAACATTAATGAACGAACTGGGATATGAGAAGTTTGCCGTTCATGGTGGCGATATGGGTGCCGGCATTGTTGGTATCATGTCAGGCATTTCGGCACATAACTTAATTGGCACACATATTAATTCAGACTTTTTTGCTGTTGCCGGGCTTGGCATGTTTCCTTCTGATAATTCATTTTTTACAAAAGAAGAAAACATGCGTCTGGAACGAATGAAACAATACAAAAAAGATGGCACAGCGTATTTAGAAATTCAGTCTACAAGACCATATACCCTTGGCATTGCTTTATCGGATAGCCCAATCGGGCAATTGGCCTGGATACTTGAAAAATATAAAGAATGGTCGGATGAAGATAAAGATTTACCAGAAGATGCTATTGATATTGACCAAATGCTAACCAATGTTTCCCTGTACTGGTTCAATCAATCGGGGGCATCGAGTGCAGCGATTCTTGCAGAAAATATGAGTATGGCTTTCAATTGGGGCGGCGATAATTCGCAGGAAGCCAATCAATGGACTCCTCCAAAAGTTCAATCTGCGATAGCGTGTTTTGGAAAAAAAGAAGATGAATCTTTATTGAAAAAATTGACTTCATTTATGGGCGAACCAGATAAATGGACTTTTTATGATAATGGTTCCCATTTCCCGGCAATGGAAGTACCCGACTTTCTGGTAAATGATATCAGAGAATTTTATTCCGACAAGGTTAAGTAGATGACCAGAAAAGAAATCTTACGGCTGCGCTTACGTAAATCCGGTAGTTCAGTACAAGGTAAAACGCAGTTGTTTCAGGCCTCTACATCGACGCCCGGATTTGATGCCGGGCGTTATTGAATTTTTTTTTTCGCAATGTCCTCAGCTGATGGCCCGGCCGATGAGTGCCACAAGGATTCAAGAGATTTCAATAGATTTTCAATAACAGGGTCTCCGGTTGACATGCTTGCCAATACCGCCAATTCATCGGCGGTTATTTCGCCGGTAAGTTTCACGGAAATTAATTCCCACATGCGTTCTTCGTTTTCCATAATTACATTAATACACGAGATATCATTTTTACGCCTTTATAACATCCACATCAAATGCCAATTGGCAGTGTATTATTATTCAAAGGGTTATATTTGATTTGCTGATTTGGATTGTAACAAAATCGATCAGTGCTGTATTCGAACAGTTTCGCACATTTTTCTCATCATAAGGAAGCCCGTTTGGAAGTGGAATGTGATGCCAGCAAACCGTTTACATTTAGCAAAGGATCGACAAGCGTACAGGTATTAAGAACGCACTTAAAAATAAAAATCCGCAGATCCGCCGGTTATGCTAAATAATCGGCGAATCTGCGGATAAATAATGTCAGTGTATACGATGGTGAATCTGTAATATGAATACAAGCATCAATGGAAGTGACCGCATACGCACACCGGCTGTATCGAAATCGTACAAATGTTCAGGGTAAATAAAATGCAACACATTCATTACTAGCAGCCAAAAAACATGGCACTTTTTTTCGCGTAAAACCTATGCAGACAACCATTTTTTCAGCATGGATCTGCTTCACAGGGCATAAATCTCAACACCAGTCATCAGACATACCCGCTATGCTAAAGAACTACTTCAAAATCGCATTCAGAAATATCATGCGCCACAAAGCGTATGCAGCTATCAATATATCCGGTCTTGCCATTGGTATGGCATCCTGTATCCTGATACTACTTTGGGTGCAAAATGAATTGAGCTTTGATCGCTTTCATGCAAATGCCAATGAATTGTACCGTATCACCTGCAATGCGGGCGACTTTAAAGCAGCCGTTAACCCGGCAGGCATGCCAGCCGGATTAAAAGCAAAGATGCCTCAGATAAAAAGTTATGTTCGGCTGAGCCACCGCAATACCAATTTACTTGAAGTTGGCCACCGGAAATTCTCAGAAGAAAAAACGTTCTATGCCGATTCCAATTTCCTGGAGTTTTTTTCTTTTCCATTGCTGAAAGGAAATCGGGCCACCGCCATGCAACGTCCCGACGGCGTATTGCTGACAGCAGATATGGCCATCAAATATTTTGGTAACGAAGACGCCATGGGCAAAATCCTGCGCAAAAACAATGGCAGCAATGTAGTAGTTACCGGTGTACTGGCAAACATTCCTGCCAACTCGCATTTACAATTCGATTTTATTTTTCCCATGTCGGCCATTGCCAGCCAGGACCATGATCTGAAAAATAATACCTGGGGAAATTTTAATTTCTATAGTTATGTGCAACTGGATAAAAATTTTAATGTTACGCAAGCATCGCTGCTGAAGCTGAACCAGCAAATGGGACAGATATACAAAGAACACCAGCCCGATGGCGTAAAAGCAGCTTTCCAGTTGCAGCCGCTGACCAGTATTCATTTGCATTCAAATCTGCAGGTTGATTTACCCGGGCATGGTAACAGTCAATACGTCAGTATTTTTTTTATTGTAGCCATATTTATATTGATAGTGGCCTGTATCAATTTCATGAACCTGGCTACAGCAAGATCTGCAAGAAGGGCCAAAGAAGTAGGCCTGCGTAAAGTGGTGGGGGCTTTGCGCGGTCAGTTGATTGGGCAATTTTTGGGAGAAGCCCTGCTCATTTCATTTTTTGCGCTGGCGCTTGCGATTATTATTGTGCTGCTATGCCTTCCGGCATTCAATAGTTTATCGGGCAAAGAACTGGCCATTAATTTACTGGATGGAAAAATTTTGCTGGTGCTTGCAGGCATCGCTCTCACTACCGGGTTGATTTCGGGTAGTTATCCGGCTTTATTCCTCTCCCGCTTTACACCGGTAAAAGTGCTGAAAGGAAATGTAAAATCAATGGGTGGCAATTTATTATTTCGCAACGCCCTGGTAGTTACACAATTTGTAGTTTCCATTGTATTGCTGGTAGGCACCGTAGTTATTTACAACCAGTTGCAATTTATAAAAAACAGGAACCCGGGTTTTACCAAAGACAACTTGTTATACATGCCCATGACCGGCGAATTATGGGGCAAACAACAGGTGCTTAAGACGGAGTTGCAGGGCAATCCGCTAACCAGTGACTTTGCCATTACATCTGAATTGCCCGTAAATATTACGAGTGGCAATACCAATATTTTGTGGGAAGGAAAAGATCCCCGCAAGGAAATTGTAATTCCTTCACTGGAAGTAAGTGAAAATTTTATTGATGTCTTTAAGATGAAATTGTTGACTGGCCGTGGTTTTTCTGCGGCTTTCCGGGCCGATTCAAATAATTTTATTCTCAATGAAAAAGCCGTTGCCACCATGGGAATGACATTAGACAACGCAGTAGGGAAATCACTTTCTTTTAATGATGAAAAAGGAATCGTCATCGGTGTAGTGAAAGATTTCAATTTTAAACCTATTCAGCAGGGTATTGAACCGTTGATTTTGCGACTCAACAAATGGGGCGGCACCGTGATAGTAAGAACAAAGCCTGGCAGCATAGAAGCCTCCATTAAAGCGTTGTCGGCCATCAGTACGCAACTTAATCCTGCCTATCCATTCTCTTATAACTTTCTGGACCAGGACCTGGCCAATTTGTATAAAGGCGAGCAACAAATGGGCAAGATCTTCAACCTGTTTGCTGTACTGGCTATTTTTATTTCCTGCCTGGGCCTATACGGATTGTCTGCATTTATGGCCCAGCAACGCACTAAAGAAATTGGTGTAAGAAAAGTATTGGGCGCATCTGTTTTCAATATCACCTATTTACTGTCCACCGGTTTTACAAGGCTTATATTGGTTGCCATATTGATCGCAATTCCACTGTCGTGGTTTGCCATCAACAGCTGGCTGCAAAGTTTTGCGTATCATATCAACCTCAGTTGGGTTATTTTAGCTTGTGCATCACTGGCAGCCTTGCTGATTGCATGGATTACGGTGAGTTACGAATCCATTAAAGCCGCGATGGCCAATCCGACGAAGAGCTTGCGGAGCGAATGACAAATAATGTTATAAAAATGACGAATGTTATGATTATTACCAATGACGATAAGTCAATTGCGGTAAAACTGGTAGTAGACTGATGAAACATTTGCAAAGAAAAAGCCGCCTAAATAGTGAGGCGACTTTTTTTATTTTGTCATGGCAGGCCATTAAAACACGCTGATAAGGCCGAACGGATAAAAAAACATTTTAAACGCCTAAGCTTGATGTAGATCAAACAACGGATATCAAATGCATTCGCTATCCGGTTTTCCGATGTAGTCCCTTTTTAAAAGAATTAACCGGGTAATTTATTACTTCTTAATTTATCGAGTCATCTAAGGCATCTAATTTCTTTTCCGGATTCCGGATATATAATATTTTTAACCGGGAATTTTATCTGCAGATTCAATTCCCTGCCAATTACACCATCTATAGATGAAACGGTCTTTATACACTGATTCTCAGTATCTAACTCAGTACCACAATCTATAAAAGTGCCATCACAAATCAAACTTTAATAACAAAATCAGTTGAAAAAATATATTTTATTTGGAAAACTGAACGACGTTCAGTTACTTTGCATAACAAATGTTCACATGGCCATAGCAGACAGAAAAGCAAAAGAGAAAGAAGATTTAAAAGCCCTGATTTTAAAAGCGGCGAAAAAATTGTTTGTCGAAAAAGGAGTGGAACAAACTACTATTCGCAGTATTGCTGAGGGCATTGACTACAGTGTAGGAACTGTCTACTTATATTTTAAAGATAAGAATGCAATACTGCATGCGTTGCACACACAGGGCTTCTCACAATTAAGTGGCAATTTTAAGGTGTTATATAATGTTAACGATCCGATGGAACGTTTAAAAGCCTTAGGCAAAGTATATATGGAATTCGCCATTGACAACCCGGATATGTATGATTTGATGTTTAGTCTTAAAGCTCCTATGGAATTTTTAAATGCCCGGCAGGAAGAAGAATGGAATGAAGGCAAAGCGACATTCGATGTACTACACACTACCGTAAAGCAATGCATGTCCGTAGGCCATTTTACCGGACATAAATCAGAGCCTTTATCATTTATGATATGGAGTTTGGTACATGGCATGTGCAGCCTGGAAATCAGTAAAAGGTCTACGGGGGTAAACCTTAAAAAGCCGGAAAATATCCTTGCTGACGCTTATTCGGAATTTTTAAAAATAATCGATAAAGTATAATTTTTTTGCCCACTAATGAACATTGTTCATTTTAAATACACCGATCAATGAAATACATAATCAGTACAGTTTTTCTTGTTTTAGCAGGATTTTCTAATGCCGGTTTTGCCCAACAGCAATTAGACAAGTATATACAATTCGGGTTAGTAAATAATGAAAGTATTAAACAGCAGGAATTTCTCCTTGAAAAAAGTCTGTACGCATTAAAAGAAGCAAAATCACTTTTTCTTCCCAATGTGAGTTTTAACGGTGGTTATACCATTGCAGGTGGTGGAAGAACAGTAGATGTACCCATAGGCGACCTGTTAAACCCGGTTTACGCCACGCTTAACCAGCTAACCGCCAGCAACAACTTTCCGCGGGTTAAAAACCAGCATATATTACTCAATCCCAATAACTTTTATGATGTTAAACTGCACACAATTTACCCTATTATAAACGCAGAGCTTGTTTACAGTAAAAAAATAAGAAGCCAGCAATATGATTTGCAGAAAATCGAAATTGATGTATTCAAGCGGGAGCTGGCCAAAGAAATTAAAACTGCCTACTACAATTATTTGCAGGCAACAGAAGCTATCCAGATCTACGAAAATGCTTTGCTGCTGGTGAAAGAAAATGAACGGATCAATACATCACTTTTTAATAACGAAAAAGTGAACCGTACGGCAGTTATAAGAAGTACCAATGAAGTTACCAAAATCAGTGCACAGCTTAATACCGGAAAGCAAATACAGGCAAATGCAAAAGCCTATTTCAATTTTTTATTGAATCAGCCATTAATCACGGAAGTGTTGTTCGGCCCCATCAATAATATTCCCGATATAAGTATTGTCAACGATACCGCTGTAAATAAACGGGAAGAGCTGCTTAAACTTAAAACTGCCAAAGCAATTAATGATAACCTTACAGGACTGGCGAATGCTTATAAAAAACCTACACTCAATTCTTTCCTGGATGTTGGCTCACAGGGTTTCGATTTTAAAGTGAATAGTAAAACGCCCTATTACTTCGCAGGCCTTTCACTGGAATACAATATTTTTTCTGGTGGCAAAAATAAGCATAGGGTAAAACAGGCTGAAGCGGATGCGAAAAACATTGTGTCACAAACCAGCTACGTTGAGCAACAGCTCGGATTACAGGTAAAAATCTCCGTAAATACTTTTAAAGCGGCCGTTATAAATTATCAGGCGGCTGTTTCCCAGGTTAGCGCTTCCGAAAAATACTATAAGGATATGCTACGGCTATACAAAGAAGGCACCTCCCTTTTTATTGAACTGCTGGATGCACAAAATCAACTGGTATCGGCCAGGCTGCAGGCGAATATTTCATTGTATGATACATGGATGAAGCAGGCTGAAATAGAAAGAGCTAACGCCGGATTAATCATTAAATAAAACTAAACGCATGAATACAGTTAAAACATTGTCATTGTTCTTAGTTACCGCCACCCTATTGCTTTTATCTTGTGGTGACAAACAAAAAAAAGATGACAAAGAAAAATATGCAGAGGAAACTATTCCCGTAAAAACCACGCCGGTCGGGCGGTTGGAGTCGTCGTCTTCAATCGCCACAACCGGCCTGTTAGGCACTGAAAATGAAGCCAGGTATTCATTTAAAATTGGTGGTGTAATTGAAAGTATCCATGTCAATGAAGGCCAGTTTTTTAAAAAAGGCCAACTATTGGCTACTTTAAAAATTACTGAAATTGATGCCCAGGTAGCCCAGGCGAATCTGGGCTATGAAAAGGCGAAAAGAGATTATACACGGGCTAATAATCTATACCGGGACAGCGTGGCAACACTCGAACAATTACAAAATTCCAAAACAGGTTTAGACATTGCACAAAAAACAGTTGATGCAGTTGTATTTAATAAAAAGTATGCATGTATCTATGCCGGCGCAGATGGTTTTGTTACAAAGAAACTGGCAAATGAAGGTGAAGTTGTAAATGGTGGTGTGTCAATATTGGCTATAAGCGAAACCTCAGGTGCGTCTGACTGGATATTAAAGGCAGGCGTAACAGATAAAGAATGGGCAGCCATTGAAATTGGCAATAAGGCTACCGTTGCGTTGGATGCATTTCCGGGTAAGATCTTTAATTCATTCGTTTTTAGAAAATCCCAGGCTGCTGATATTGGCAGCAGCTCGTTTCAAATAGAAATAAAGATTTCATTGGGCAATACCAAACCTGCTGTAGGAATGTTTGGTAAAGCCGATATAATTACAAAGCACAGCGAAAATGTTATGGTTATCCCGTACGCCTCATTGGTTGAAGCTGATGGAAACAAAGGATTTGTATTTACAACGTACGGTACCAGCAGCGTTAAAAAAATACCGGTTACGATTTTGAAATTTGATAACGACAGGGTGTACCTGAAAGATAAACTGGATGGCATAGATAATATTGTTATTTCCAATAGTGCCTACCTCAATGAACATTCTATTATCAAAATCATCCAGTAAACCAATAAAGATGAAGATTACATATTTTTCCGTTAAGAATTACCAGTTTACCCTGATTATATTCCTTCTTGTTGCTGTGGTTGGTGTACTTACGCTTTTTACTATGCCCCGGTCGGAGGATCCTACCACCCATCAGCCACAGTATGTGATTACTGTTATTTATCCCGGCACCAGCCCAAAGGATATGGAGGAACAAGTGGTGAAACCCATAGAAAACAAAATATACGGACTGGAGAACATTGATAAAATCCTGACTTCAATAGAAGATGGTGTAGCGGTGATTCAGCCCAAATTTAAATATGGCGTGAATGTAGATAATAAATACCAGGAAATTTCCACTGAAATAAATGCGCTGAAAAACAGCGAACTTCCCAAAGATATTTATCTGATCAAAACAGAAAAGATTTCTTCTGCTGATGTAAAGATAATTCAGGTTGCCCTGGTATCAAATACCGTTTCCGGGAAAACCCTGAGAGACGAAGCCGATATATTGAAAGCCAGGTTAGAAAAAATAACCAACCTTAAAGAAGTTAAATATGCGGGGATGCCGGAACAGGAGATACGTATTGACATGCAGCTGGATAAACTCGCACAGTTAAAAATACCATTAAATATTGTAGTGGGTAGCCTGGAAAGTGAAGCATTGGATATACCTGGTGGGAGTATTAATCTTGACAGCAAGGTTTTTAATGTGAAAACCAGTGGTAAATTTAAGAATGTGGAAGATGTTGCCAATACGGTAATCTATAATGCAAATGGAAAAATAATTTATCTTAAGGATGTTGCAGCTGTAAGTTATAAAGATGGCACTGTAAACCATATCGCCCGTTTAAACGGCAACCGTTGCATATTGGTTACTGCTGCCATGAAGGACAATGTGAACATAAGCAAGGTAAAAGAAGAATACATGCCTGTGCTGGAGGAGTTTGCCAAAGACCTCCCTGCCAATATCCAAATGGTTAAAAATTTTGACCAGGCCGGCATGGTTTCCCAACGCCTGGGACATTTGGGATTTGATTTTATGCTGGCCATAGGCCTGGTTATCATCACGCTGTTGCCTTTAGGGTTCAGGGCATCCCTCATTGTGATGATTTCTATTCCGCTGTCTCTCGCGTTAGGGCTTATTGCATTGAATTTATTGGGCTACTCATTAAACCAATTAAGTATAGTAGGACTCGTGGTAGCACTCGGACTTTTGGTAGATGACAGTATCGTGGTCGTAGAAAATATAGAGCGATGGCTCAGGGAAGGCCATTCAAAAACAGATGCTATTTTGAAAGGAACCAAACAAATAGCTGTGGCAGTTGTGGGTTGTACAGCAACGTTGGTAATCGCTTTTTTACCATTGGCCTTTTTACCTGATGTAGCCGGTGAGTTCATCCGCAGTTTGCCAATGGCTGTTATTACGAGTGTGCTTGCGTCTATGATAGTAGCATTAACATTGGTACCCTTTATTGGAAGCCGGTTATTAAAGACCCATACTCATGGAGAAGGCAACTTCTTCCTGAAGAAGTTACAGCAATTCCTTAGCTTTTCGTACCGGGGTGTGCTGCCGCTGGCCCTGAAATGGCCTAAGATTACTATCTCTATTTCCCTGGTGCTGAGTGTGCTTGCATTTATGTTATTTCCCTTGGCAGGCTTTAAACTGTTTCCAACTTCAGAAAAACCAATGTTTTTGATCAATATCAAAATGCCGTTGCAGGCCGATATTCCGGAAAGTGATCGCGTAACGAAACTGGTAGAGGGTGAATTGAAAAATCACAAAGAAATTGTGTACTACACTGCCAATGTAGGCAAGGGCAATCCCCAGGTATATTACAATGTACATCAACAGGATGTAAAACCCGATTTTGCACAAATTTTTGTGCAGATGGATAATGAAGCAGGTCCGAAATCAAAAACAGATCTGATAAAAAAACTAAGAGGTAAGTTTAAGGATTTCCCATATGCTAAGATTGAAATTAAAGACTTTGAACAGGGAACTCCTATTGAGGCCAATATCGTAGTGAGGGTATTTGGTGAAAACCAGGACAGCTTGCGTGCCCTGTCTTTTAAAGTAGAAGATATCCTTCACAAACATCCCGGTACGTTTTATATAACCAATGAACTGAATGTAAACAAATCGGATGTAAAAATAAAAATTGATAAAGAGAAAGCACGGACACTGGGTGTCCTGACCAGTGATGTAGATAAGGTGATAAGAATGGCAGTAGCCGGATTGAACGTGGGAGATTATATAGATGACAGGGGTGATGCACGCAATGTAGTCATCACACTTCCGAGAGAAAAGTTTTCAAACCTTGACGCTTTGAAAAACCTGTATGTCAACAACATCCAGGGCACACCGGTTCAAATTGATCAAATCGCCACTATTGCATTCGAAATGTCCCCAACAGCCATCAATCACTTTAATAAAGCCCGTTTTGCTAAAGTGACTTCCTTAACAAAAGATAACGTATATGCGAACGATGTGTTGAAAGATATTGTGCCGAAGCTTAACGACCTGAAATTACCTCCCGGTTACTATTATAAATTATCAGGAGAAGCTGAATCAGAAGGTGATGCATTGGGCGGGAATTTTCTTTCAATCATTTTGCTGAGTGGCTTTCTTTTTATTGGTGTGTTGCTTTTGCAATTCAAAACTTTCAAAGGAATTATCATCGTGTTATCTATTATTCCCCTGGGAATATTAGGTGGAGTAATATTGTTACTTGTAACCGGCAATCCAATGTCATTGGTATCTATCATTGGGTTCATCGGTTTATCCGGCATCCAGGTTAAAAACTCCTTATTACTTGTCGATTTTACCAACCAGCTGCGTGCCGATGGGTACAGTATAGATGAAGCCATTAATATGGCCGGAGAAACCCGTTTCCTGCCGGTTGTGCTTACATCAATAACTGCCATTTGCGGACTACTTCCAATTGCGTTGAACCCCAATCCCCTGGTCGCACCATTGGCCATTGTATTAATTGGTGGATTGATAAGCTCTACAATACTATCAAGAATTGTGACGCCGGTAATGTACAAGTTAATTCCTCCGGGCATTGAATGAAATAAAAAACAAGTACGATTATATGAAGGGAAATGACAAAGTTAACGCGCTTCCAATCGTTGCAATTCAAAAATGCCTTCTAGCCGGATCTACAATTCCGAGGTTCTTTTATCCGATCTTTTTCAATATGCGCATACACGATCACTCTGGCACAAGCTTTATTAATAAGCCGAAACTACATTTCCTGAATCAACATATAAAGCACTGATTTTAGTGCTCTTCATTATTCACGTTCTCACCACATTCTTTTGACATTTTTAGTTCAAGTGGTATTTTAAAAGAGCCAATTGTGTTTATTATTATTTATTCTTATATTGAGAATTAAAGAAGCAGAATAGTATTAAGTTATGAGGAATTTAAAGATTTTTCAATTAATCTTCATCGTTTCAATTCCATCAACAGGAGTTGCCCAGGACACCATTTATTTAACTAAGCAACGCCAACTGTATGCTAAAGTGTTGGAGGTTGAAGATTTAAAAGTTAAATACCGAAAATTTGAAAATTTAGAAGGCCCCATTTATTCAGTTGATAAAACTGAAATCCTGGCTATTCATTACAGCAATGGAACCCGTGATATTTTCAACCCGGACACCTCAGTTATAAATGAAAAAGCCCTGACAAAGGATGACTTCCTGAAACTGATAAAAAATCCTAATGTGAAGGTTTTTGTAACTGCTGCTGATTCACCTTCTATTATTCATGCCAGGAATGCTCTACAAAATGCAACAAGCTGGGATCTGGTAGATGAAAAATCTAAATCACAAGTCGTCGTTCGGTTTACTTTTGTTAGCATTGGAATGGGTGACAAAAAAGGAAAAGCTCAATTCCTTGACCCCAAAACGGACGAACTAATCTATGAAACCGATTCTGTAAATACCACTTTTTCCTGGGATGTAAATACAAAAAGAGGAGTAATCAATCGAATCGTCAATACAAAAATTAAAAGATTACTTAAAAGCGATTCAAAATAATCACTTACAAAAAAGGAAAACTAATAGCGGGGAGGAATTAACCAATACAGGCGGCATTAAAGTGAATACATACAGGGGTTGAAACAATATTCACACGACGGTGTGGATGCAGGGTTACAAACTTTTTTTGTGTGTTTTCCCCGATAGTAAAATGGGTTTTATCGTTTTTAGTAACCTGGGAGATACCAACCCGCACACGGCGAATGGCGATTGTCATCTGGCTTTCCACCGTTTTGACCGATATATTTAATTTGGCCGCAATCTGCTGGTTGGTCAATTGAGCATCGCGGCTTAAGCGGAAGATTTCACGGCATTTCTCCGGAAGCGTTGAGATGGCTTCCTGAATAATGGAGGTAAGCTGTTTGATTTCGAGCTCCTCGTCTGGCGAGATCCCCACTCCTGCCCAATCAATGGCGGCAAGCTCTTTAAAAAAACTTTCGCGGAATGTGCCCGACCGTATATAATTGGCCACCTTAAATTTGATAGCGGTTTTAAGGTAAGACTTCAATGAGATAATGGCTAAGGAGTGCCTGTGTTCCCACAACCAGATAAAAATGTCCTGCACCACATCTTTGCTGGCATCGGTATCCCTGAGCAGTGAAAAGGCCGTCTTAAACATATCCTCCCAATGACGGGCGTATATTTTGTCAAATGCATCCCGGTCGTCGTCGGACAACAGTTTAAGCAATTCATGGTCGGTATAGGCTATTAATGCAGTCAGTTTAAAAAAAATTATTACCCCGAAATTAATCAAACCAACATAATTCCCAAACATTGTATAACAACCCGGCAAATCTTTATGCCGTTTTGCAAAAGTTCAATTGCCAGCTGGTTTGGCGCCGGTTCTTCCGTGATAAGGGTCTTTGCCAGCGGTAAGCACACCATACCACAGGGAGTAATTTTTTTTCGGTTGTTGGTAACCGTTTGTGGCATCCGGCACAGGCAGCTGTAACAGCAGTACGGACATTTATATAAATAAACTGTTCCTTTTACATGCAAATCAAGGTTCAGGAATTGATATACTTGCTCTTTCTTAAATTTTCTTTGCGGGAATCTACACCTCATCAAATCATCAATAGCGCTGATGCAGAAAGACTACTCTTTGTACGCAATGAGATAATCCGTGACCTCAGTATTCTGCCAGTTGTCCGCGAACTTGCAAAAATTGCAGCCACGAGCGAAACAAAACTCAAACTGCTCGTTAAACAAACTTTTGATAATACCCTACAATTATTATCAGCAAGCCAGAATGGAAGAAGCCGCATTCCTGCGCAAACAAGGCAGACGATCAGTCGCGCAGGTAGGATGCGAATTGGGTTTTTCGAATCTCAGCCATTGCAGCAGACTGTTTGAAAAGCAGTATGCTCAAAATCCTAAACAATTCGCTTATTCATAGACCACTCACTCAAGATAGTCAGAAGGAAAGACTTTCTGGCCATACTTTTCTGCAATAGCTTGCAACTTTTTTACAGCCGCTTCATCCAGGTGAGGCGGGGGAAGTAACTGACCAAATTTTACCGGTTGTCCGATTTCCGCAAAAAAGCTTTCCAACCCTGCAGGCACTACCGTGCAAATTAAATGTGCATTTTGCCCGGTCTTATTTTTAAAACCGTGCACCACACCTCCTTTGGGTATGCTGATAAATGATCCTTTGGAAGCAACATAATTGCCAAACTCGGATTTTACTTCGACCTCCCCGTCGACTACGTAAAAGGATTCTTCAAAATCTGGATGGGCATGCGGTCCTGGTCCTCCGCCAGGCGGTACTATCATATCAATGCAGGCAAAAGCGCCCCCTGTCTGCTGACCGCTTACTAGAATTCGGTAGGTATCACCTACCACTGATACAGTCATCCCTTCCTCCGGCCCCACATGAATTGGTTGTTTTTTCTGATTTTCCATGTATATGTTTATGTACCAGCAAATATCGTAATAGACTGCCATGCAAAAACAGTCCAACGCGACTATAATTCAGTCTTATCAGACCAGCCAGCCGCCGCATAGGACCGGTTTTATGCCTTTTTGTGCTATTATAACCAGCCGTATTACCAGAATGCAGCGGATGCCGGGATATAGCAGAACCATTCAGACATTGATAGAAAAATCAGCTTGATTGAAGGAAGTTTTGACACGAAATGGATGCAGGATGCTGCTTTGATAAAATATCAAAATACTAAGGTGAATGGTTTGCCTGACGACCCCGCTGTAGTGGGTATGCTCCTTACAAATTGAAATGTGTTACGTATCCTTAGTGATAACAGAGGGTTTAAATCCTTTTACGACGAGATAGATGCCCAGCGAAAATTCAAATAATGCAACCAATAATGCGGCCCATCCTGCTAATGGATCATGTTGACCAATTAAACCGAATAATACAGCGATATAGGCTATGATGAGGGGAACTGCTCCTATCATTCCAATCAGCGACAATGTTCTGGGCACCAACCGTGACTGGTAAAGCAGGAATCCCAGCAACAGGTCGTTCAGGGCAGGCATAAAGCTTTGCCCAAGCAGGAAGATGCGGTCATACAAAGTAACAAGGGCATGGCTGGTTGCCAATCCTTCCATTCCTGTACCTGCCTGCCGCAAGGTTACGATGGACAGAATAAAGGCCACGCCGGCAAACATGGTGCCGGCTTCCAGTATTCGGGAAGCAACAAGCCCCAATGCAAGGCTTTCGCTCTGCCGCTTGAGTACAGGGTACAACACGACTGCAGTACCAATGCCGGCAAGTGCTACGATGATCTCCAGCAGCCCACCAATGATTGCCGCCGTATCGGGTCCGGTGCCGGTAACATAGTTGGCCCTGTGTATTGAACGGTAGAGTGCAAGGGTAGGAATGGAGACAAAAGTTAGCAGGTATAGCATTCCTGCAACACGTGCTGTCTTTCGCAAGGTGCGCACCGGCACAGGTTCCGCCGTGATGACAGGGACGATTGTTGCGGTATAGCTGTAACGATTCATTTTATAATTGCTGGCACTGCGTTTTTTTGTAATAATTGTTTCCATCAAATTGCCGGTGTTTCATTGAAATAATACACAGCATGCTTTGTTGAATGCACGCTAGTTAAATGACACCCTCAATGCAGGATTAATTTTGCGAAACATGACATAAGTAATGAGAATTAAAATGAAAGCGACAGCAGGCTTTACCAGTTCAGTAATAGCTGCAAAGGAATAACCGGATATAAAGGCAAACATCACATCAAAGAAAAAAGCAGCGAATACCCATTCTTTTAACCAGCTTAGCTTATTTGGAACCAACAGTACAACAACCCCAATAATTTTTGCAATACCCAAAGTTGTGATGAAGTAGGCCGGGTAGCCCATTTGCAGGGTGCGCCCCCAAACCAACGGGTTTTTAGTGATCTCCAAATATCCGCTGACCCCAAACCATCCCGCCAGCAGGATAATACCAATCCGGTAAATGATCTTTTCTGTTTTTAGTTGTTTATATTCAGTCATAATTATATTTTTTAAATGCTTATCAATTTCTATTTCTTGCGAATGGATTTGTCTTCCAGGGTTTAGAAAAATGTACACTTACCATCACAGACCTGTTATAGATTTCCCTTTCATAAGAGATATTGGTTAAACCATAGTTGTATCTTATATCCAACGCAATCCTTCTTTGTTTAAAGGCAAACGCAACGCCTCCACCTGCTTGTACCCCGGCATCAAAACGCTTAAAGCCTCCGGGTGAATTTGTAAAGGAGAGCTTAGTAGATACGTCTTCGACTTTACTGCTTCCGCCAATATTGTAAGCAACGGAAGGCCCCGCATTCATATAGAATTTGCCAAAATGAAAACGGGCAAGTACGGGTAATTCTATTGTGTTTAAATGCAGGCTTGATTCCGTGGTGGTTAACGGATTGCCGGCTTTTAACTTACCTCCCTTTCTCATAAAATATAGTTCAGACACAAGGGAAAACCCCGGTGTAATACCGGCCTGGAATGATGCCCCGGCCTGTAAACCATTATTCGATTTTTTATAATCAGCAAGACTGTTGTTTGCGCCACCATAATTGAAGTTGGTGCTTACTACATTGATCATCAGGTCAAGGTATGTTTTCGGCGTTTTTTTATTTTCGGCTGATTTTTTTAACACCGCTGTTTGCGTTTGACCAAATGTTGTTGCCGAAAGGAAAATCATACTTATGACAAGCCCCCTTTGTACTACTTTTTTCATACTTCTTTTTTTAATTTGTTTGTTTTGATTAATTAAAGTGAAAGTAGATGATGTAGTGCGGGCCTGCAATTCAGCTATGCAAAGAGCGGTAGTATGTCTGCAAACGGGGGTTTTTAATCTTCCAGATTTTTGGAGGTTTTATGCCCTGCTGTTAATGAGTTGAAGAAAGGCTTCCTTGTAAGTTTCTGATACTGGAATTATTTGATCAGCGATTTTTATCCTGCTCCGTTCTATCGATTCTATTTTGCTGACTGCAACCATGTACGATTTGTGTACACGGCATACAAGATGAGCCGGAATCAGTTGTTCCAGTTCATTAAAACTTTGTAAGGTCATGATCTTTTTATTGGAAGTGTGAATGCGCAGGTAGTCCCTCATGCCTTCAATATAAAGGATATCGCTGATCATGATTTTTTCCAGCCGGTTTTCAGTTTTTACAAAAATGAAATCAAGTTGCTTTTCTGTAATGCGCTGATTTAAGTTTTCCTGCGCTTTATTTACCGCCTGCAAAAAGCGATTGAATGTAAATGGTTTCAAAAGATAGTCTGTAATATGCAATTCGTATCCCTTTAATGCATATTCCTGGTAAGCCGTTGTAATAATAACCTGGCTGGTTATTTTAGAACTTTCCAGTAATTCAATGCCGGACAATTCATCCATATTGATGTCCAGGAAAAGAACATCAACTTTGTTGTTGTTCAGATAAGTCAAACCATTCAGCGCATTGTCAAAAGTTGCACGCAGGTGTAAAAACGGAACCTTGTTTACAAAGTCTTTCGTTTTCTCAAGCGCAAGGGGTTCGTCTTCGATAATAATGCAGGTATATTTATCCATTACTGATTGTTAAGTGAACGCTGTAGAGTTCATTGTTTTTATTTATTTCTAAAAGCTGTTTGTCTGCATAAATAAGCTGCAGTCTTTTTTGAATCAGTTCATTGCCTAAGCCGCCGTTCATGGACTGAATCCTGGGCTTTGAATCAAATTTATTTTCACATACCATCTTTATTTTCTTATCGGTGATAAGGATATTGACGGTGATAGCATTTTCAAGTTTCTTATTGGTGGTGTGCTTAAAGGCATTCTCTATAAATGGTATAAAGATCATTGGGGCAATCGTTTTATCGCCTATTTCCCCCGATACAGTAAAATGTATATAGTGTACGTTGGCCGTTCTTATTTTTTGCAGTGCAATGTATTTTTCTATGTACTCGATTTCCTGTGATAGCAGAATTTTTTCAGCCATTGTTTCATACAACATAAACCGCATAATGTCTGACAGTTTATTTAAATAGTTAGAAGCTTCCACCGCATCCTTTATAATCAGTGCATCAATATTATTAATAGTGTTAAATAGAAGGTGCGGATCAATTTTCGATTTTATCAAAGCCATCTCCATTTCGTGGTTCTTTTCTTTTAACGCCTCTTTCAATTTCATTTCGTTCAACCAATTAATGAATCCTTTTATGACCAGGGCTACTGTGCCGGTAACCATTCCAATGAGCGTCATTGCAACTATTACCGTGAAGGCGGTTGACCTGCCGTGTTTACCGGAATCATCCATGTCTGCCATGTAACCCGATTCTATAGAATACCTGATAAGGATATACCCGGTAATGGCTGCTAATAAAGAAATGGTGACAGCATGAATGATGGAAAAAAAGACTCTTTTATGCAGCAGGTATCTTGGAAACAAAATAAAATAATATGCCCAGTACGAAATAAGCGATGGAATAAATGCAAACAGAACAAGACTTTTTAAAGCATTTAAAATCCTGGGTGCCTGGGAGCCACCACCAGCACTACTTCTATAGTAAACACCCAACATGATCGCTATCAATACGAAGTAGCAGACCCAAAAGCCTGTATGCAATAATAGAATAAATGATTTTCTCATAGTTCAAACCGTATAACCTGCCTGCATGAAGGTCTCTCATTATTCCGGCACTGAGGCAAATGATATGCAAACTGGCTCAATTCGTCTTCAAAATGAGTCTTGCCACCCAACTTATCTCCCATGTCTTATTTGCCGCGCTTTGTTATTTTTCTTGCTGGTCTCGCTGGTATCCCCCTGGTGGCTACCGCTGGCGCCATTGCCTCCCGCGCTTTTTAAGTGTAAGTATGCCTGGCTCAGTATGGTAGCTGCTGTTGTTTACACGATGACGGCCTGTTATTTTTCTCAAACGGATGATTTGGCCATCGCTCTTTATATGAATGGCCTGTTGGAATTGGTGGACGGTACGGCCTGGTTTTGGTTATCCATCCGGATCGATGCGGATAACGGTGCCGTTCCGGAAAGAGCGAAGCAACTGCTGGGTCCGCAGTCTGCCCTCATTTGTATCATCGCTGCGCTGGTTTTCGGGTTGATAGGATATGGGCCGTGTGGCCGACCCAATTTATCTCTGATTATATCATCACATCTACACAAGATATACCTCCGCTCCAGGATTATAGTATGGTAATTCCCGCATCTTTAAAATATTGGCCGCTAATTTCTTTGCCTTCTTCATCGGTAACAATAGTGTCCACCGATTCAAGCGGACAAATAAAAAATGCTTCCGCTGTGTTTATTCTTTCATAAGGTGTTAAGGCAACTACTTTTTTCGAAACTTCAACGATTGCTTTCTTTACTTCGCTCTCTTCGTAATTGATCGTTGTTACTCCGATTGTAGGATGAATGCTGCATATCCCCATGAAATAAATGTCGGCCCGCACGTTCTTAAAGAACCGAAGGGTATCGTGACCAATGGCAGTGAAAGCGCCTTTGTGCAATCGTCCGCCGGCAAACAATACTTCAATGTTCGGATGTTTCTCCAGCACGCTTACAATAGGAAAACTGTTTGTCACCACCGTAATCTGAAGATCCTGCGGCAGAATGGTTGCTATCGCCAGGGCCGTAGTGCCACCATCAAAGACCACGACCTGCCCATTATGCAACAATCCAGTGGCTTTTTCCGCAATGATCTTTTTTTCACCGGTCATATAATTCAACCGATCAGAGAAATGATGTGGCGTAGGAGCATGCGGAATGGCGCCGCCACGAACAGCCTTTAAGAGCCCTTTGTCAGTGAGTTCTTTCAAGTCTCTTCTCACCGTGTATGCTGAAACGTTTAACTGCTTGCTTAAGATTGTCAAGGTTACTTTCTGATCTTCAGAAAGCTTCTTTAATATAAATTGAAATCGCTCTTCTTTTAACATATTTTGCAATATTATGCAATTTATCGTTCCCCTTTTCCCGTATTATTGAATATTTTTATAAAATAATTTGCCATATTTTGCAATTTATTACTAAATGTATATACCTTTATTGCAAATTATGGCAATAATGATTTGGGTTGTTATTGATAAGAGAAAAAGTTTTTACAGCCAGCTGCGCAGGCTGTTCGTTAGCAGACAAAGGAGCAAGTTACATTCAGTAACCGTTCCGGAAATATCTTTTACTCTACGGTCAAACCGGTTCGCCATAAATACAATACGCTTTATGCACGGACTTTGTGTTGCGACATGGGCTGCATTTATTCCCTGTGCCCAAAAAAGTCGACCACTTTCAGATGCTGCGCCTGGTGGTTTTGTTCTCTTTACCCCCGGGATTTTTAAGGATGGAGCACTTGTCCAAATCAACCCGCTACAAAGTCCATTTAGCCACCCGACAAAGCAATATTCAGACAATAGTTTTGATGTTTAATAAAAAACATTTCACTAAAAAATAAATCAAAATGAAAAGGCTTAAACAACAAAAACAAATGAGACAAACCCTTCCAATTTTAATCCTTGCATTTCTTTCATTGGTTGATTGTAACGCACAGCAAACAACCGATAACAATCATTCAATCATTTCAAATTTTAAAAAAAATAAAAATATGGAACAAAATTTCAGCACGACCATTTTGGTAGATCAATCTCCGAAAGAAGTCTTCGATGCCATTACCAATGTTCGCGGATGGTGGTCAGGAGAAATCGAAGGCAATACAGCTAAACTCAATGATGAGTTTATATTCAGGGTAAAAGATGTTCATTATTCCAAACAAAAATTAATAGAGGTAATCCCTGACAAAAAAATCGTTTGGCTTGTTATGGACAGCCACATGACTTTTATTAAAGACAAGAGCGAATGGACTGGCACAAAAATTATTTTTGAAATCGCTAAAAAAGAAAACAAGACCCAGATCACCTTCACTCATGAAGGTTTAGTTCCCGAAGTTGAATGTTATGACGCCTGCTCACCTGCATGGACGGAGTATGTGCAGCATAGTTTGTTCAATTTAATTACAACGGGTAAAGGTGATCCAAATCTGGAAGGGAAAAGAATAAAAGCAATCAACCAATAAGGCATTATACTTATTATAAAATAGCTAAACTAAAAATTATGGCAGACATCAGGCACAATGTAGTTATTAAAGTTACACCTGAAAAAGTTTACAAGGCTGTCACAACACAGGAAGGGATTGAGAAGTGGTGGTGTAAAAACACCACGGCCAAACCTGAAGTAAGATTCGTGAATATATTTATTTTCGGAAAATTCCGAAACGAAATGCAGGTAACTAAACTTGATCCTAACAAAAGGGTTGAATGGAAATGTATCAATTCGATTGAAGAATGGATTGATACTGAAATTTCTTTTGATATGGAAGAATTAAACGGGAATACAATTTTACGATTTACGCATAGAGGCTGGAAAGCAGTTACCGATACATTTGCCGGTTGTAACTATGACTGGGCCATATTTCTGAAAAGCCTGAAATCATTTTGCGAAACAGGAACCGGAACCCCTTCTTAGAAAAGAATATTAGTTAATGTACAAAAATAAAACAATGACAACAAGCAGTAAAGTAAAGTCAACCCAGGAAGTTGCAGCACGATTCAATGAACTTGCCCAACAAGAAAAATGGTTTGAAATCCAGGAAGCGCTTTTTTCACATGATGTAACCAGCACAGACCCTAAAAATTCTCCTTGGTTCGGTTACGCAGAAGGCAAAGTCCCTGTTCGCAAAAAAGGTGAGGATTTTGTAAACCGCATAACTGATTTTCATAGCGCGTCTACTACTGAACCTGTTGTGGGAGGTAATCATTTTGCCGCAGGCCGGGAAGTGGATGTTACAATAGATGGACTTGAAAGGATACAGATAAAACAGATAATGCTATACGAAGTAAAAGACGGACAGATTATATCAGAGCAATTCTTCTATTAGTCAATGAATATTGGTGATATTTTATTAACAAGTAAAAAGAATACTATGAAAATCGGAATTATGGGATCTGGAATTATGGGAAGCACTATTGCCAGGCATTTGGTTTCCCTTGGTCACCATGTTTCTATTGCAAACTCACGGGGCCCTCAATCATTAACAGCTTTTGCCGAGGAAAACAAAGTAAAAGCGGAAACCGTAAAAGGTGTAGTGACAGACAAGGATATTGTTGTGCTCTCTCTCCCCCAGGATGCTATTCTCAACTTACCGCAGGATCTTTTTGAACACTGTGCCGTTAATACTATTGTTGTTGACACTGGCAATTACTATCCTGGAATTCGTGACGCCGAAATAGTTGAAATTGAAAAAGGAATGCCGGAGAGCGAATGGGTGTCACAGGTTTTATCAATACCTATAATAAAGGCTTTTAACAATATTATTGCCTGGAATCTCAGTACCTGTGGAGTTCCTTCTGGAAGTGTGGGCAGGATTTGTTTACCCGTAGCAGGGAATAATAGCAAAGACAAAAAAACTGTTCTTGAACTCATTAATCAATTTGGCTTCGATGGTATTGATGCCGGAAAACTTGCTGATTCCTGGAGGCAACAACCAGGGTCCCCTGCTTATTGCAACGACCTTGATCTCGTATCTCTGATTGACGCATTGAAAAAAGCGGAGTACAGCAAGACTGCCGGGTATAGAATGAATGCTATGTCTGAAGCGAAACGTATGGTTGAAGAGGCTGGATCGCTGGCTGAAGCAGTTGCAAATACAGGGAAAAAATAGTTTTAAATCGATTACTACCTTGTGCAGAAGGCCGGGATTTATCAATAAATAAAATGCATTGCCATTACCACATAAATATCAGTAAATAATTCATCAATTTAAATAATCAAAAATGAAAAAGCAAGATTTTACAACAACGCTGGTAGTAGACCATACCCCAAAAGAGGTTTTCAATGCGATCCTCCATCCCCAAAATTGGTGGCCAGGAGAAGTTAAAGGCAGTAGCGAAAACCTCAATGATGAGTTTGAGTATCGTTATAAAGAATTTCATTTTTCAAGGCAACGGATCGTGGAAATAATTCCAAATCAGAAAGTAGTTTGGCTGGTTATAAAAAGTATAATTAATTATGTTGAAGACAAAAACGAATGGACAAATACAAAAATCAGTTTTGAAATCTCTGTCAAGGATGGTAAAACGCATCTTAAGTTTACCCACCTGGGTTTAGATCCGGACGTTGAGTGTTTCGATAGCTGCTCGAATTCATGGACCCAGATTGTTCAGCAAGGTTTATTTAGTTTGATTGCCACAGGTGAAGGCAAGAAGATTTTTTTGGGATGACAAAGCTTTTGACATTATCACGAAAGGTTTTGGAAGAAATAAAAATTGAAGAGCTAATGTTGTATCAGGTGAAAGACGGTCAAATTGTATTAGCAATTCTTTTATTAGCAAGATTTTTCTGTGCAAATTAAAGACCAGTACTATTTGAGATAAGACTTAATTCTTAACAAACAAACAAATCAAATGAAAATAGGAATTATTGGAGCCGGCGAGATGGGAGGAACTTTGATACGACAATTCTCAGGGGCAGGTCATAATGTGAAAATGGCGAATTCGGGCGGGCCGGAAAAGCTTAAAAGTCTGGTTTTAGAAACAGGGGCTTCAGCGGTTACATTGGCGGATGTTGTTACTGATGTTGACATAATTGTTGTCAGTATCCCAATGATCAGAATCCTTGAGTTGCCACAGGATCTATTTAAAAATACCTCAGCTAACACTGCCGTTATTGACACTAGTAACTATTACCCCATCAGAGATGGTGTAATTAAAGACATTGAGGAAGGGATGCCTGAAAGTGTTTGGGTGTCGAATCAACTTCAGCGATCTGTTATAAAGGCTTACAACAATATCCTTTATCGTTCTCTAATCAATTCAGGTCTTCCCAAAGGTACTGCCTCACGTATAGCACTTCCTATTGCCGGAGATGACAAACAATCAAGAAATTTGGTATCCATTCTTGTTGATGATAGTGGTTTTGATTCTTTAGATTATGGGTCCCTCCAGGATTCATGGAGACAGCAGCCCGGAAGTCCTGTTTATTGTACTGACTTAACTTTGCCTCAACTAAAAAAGTCCATTGAAAAAGCAAGAAAGGATTTACTGCCTGAAAGACGGGAACTGGGGTTAGAATATATTTTGAAGCATGATCCTGAGCGGTGGATGGATAACGTGAAACATAATAGAAAAATATATGAAAGTGATTTAGATATGTAGATTTACCGTTTGTTTGCGAATAGCTATCGCCCCGTTCGAAGTTTCGCCTGTTATGAAAGGCCAATATACTAAACATAAAGAGCATTGACATGATATTGAAGCAACTGGACAGGACATTCGGATTTACTGCACAAAATAAAATAAATGATACTAAGCAAAAATCATTTGAAGGCGCTTTAGCCTCCCTGGAGACTTTCTATTATAGTTTCAATCATAAAGATTTAGAAACCCTCAGGAAAATCTGGTTTAAGGATAGTTTAATACAACTTAATAATCCGCTTGGCGGTATGGTGCGTGGCATAAATCCGATTACAACTATTTATGATAAGATTTTCAATGGCCCCGCAAATGTATGGGTTGAATTTACAGATATTATATACTATGAGACTTCCACCATGATTGTATTTGCAGGCATAGAGATCGGCGAATTAAAAACAAAGGATACAACTTTGCAATTACAAATAAGAACAACAAGAATTTTTGGTTATTCAGAAGATGATGATAATTGGTTTCAACTGCATCATCATGGCTCAATTGATAATGCTGAGTTACTGGATAAATATCAGAAAGCAATAAGGAATAAGTAAGGAACATTTATCTTTCGGAGTAATGGTTTTCCACACACTATAATGGAACTGGACTTCTTGAAAGGCTTAAAAAAATCCTGTTTGAGCAGCATAGCATATATCAGAACCATTCAATGATATTACCCGTTGAATCGTCGTCGTTATAAGCGCTAACGCCATTGATATTTTTGCCATTACTGCCTGCATTATTTACTCAGCGTAAACCCAAGTTTTTGATATACGGTAAGAAAATCGAAAAAGTTCCAGGCCTCCACAATTTGCCCGTTTTTGTTACGGGTATAAGCTACGCCGGAGAGTTCTACGGGTTGGCCGCTGGCAACATCTGTAGCAGTCATTTTACACAGTGAGGCCTCCATATCGTCCTGGCTGATAACATCCAGCAATTCAAAATGTATATTGCTGTATAGCTTCCTGAAACCTTCGTAAAAGTCTTTAAACTTGTGGGCACCCATCACTTTTCCTTCTTCGCCTATGCCATGGGCAATGGCATCTGCAAACATTAGTTTGTCAATGGCGTCTTTGTTACCCAGGTTCCAAACTTCTGTGAACCACTTGTAATGAAGGGTGTCTTTGATGTTGCGCATTCAGGTAAGTTTTAAAGGAGTGATAAAAACAGTAAAGTGCTGCTGTGGTGCGGATTTCGGCTGTACACCTAAATATAGTAATTTTTTAATCGCAAATGTGGTGAGCGCCGGAAAAAAACCATATACCCGGCAGTGAAACTTACTTATTTACATTCAGGTTACAGTTGGACTATTAAAGCGGCATTGGCAAACCCTGTCAGGAGCTTGCGCAGTGAATGGTGGAATGGGCCTTTGCAATGGACTAATGACGTCATAAAATACCAGGGTCTGCAACCAGGTATAAAAAAAAACCGCCTATGCAGCAGTTTTTTTCTTTTTATGTGAGCAGCTTTTGCCATGTTTCTTTTCAGACACCAGCTTCACAATATCCCCAATACACATAAACCTTTTAGTTAAGCCGGCTGCCATTACAGGGGTTGAGCGTAATGTTTTATGCTGTTTCACGAAATTGTACTACACAAAATGCAAGGCTATTGCATAGCCGTGGTTTTCAATCTTCTTACAGAAAGCATTGGTAAGCGGCAGATGCCGCATTCAGCCCTAAGACGGTTATTAAGATAATATAAAGACATATCTTCCCTATGCATAACCGTAAGATAGGTTTTAAAAGTAACTTAAACGGAAATATAAATCCTGGTTCATCCGGGATATAGGATTAGTACAGGCTTGGCTTACCGGAAAATCATTTATAACTGGTTCCGTTTTAAATAGGGGTTGTTACTTATTAATGTAAGACAATGGGAAGACCTGGCAAAGAAGGTTGAAATGGATTTTATACGCAAATGCCCAAAAACATTATTAAATTCGCTGTGTTTCCAATTACACTTCAATTGTAAAGTTGACGATGGAAAAAATCCCCGGGCTGACTTTTGCTCATAATATTAGGATTAGAAATTATGCTCTTTTCAGAGTGATCTTTATATTGCTGGCCGTTACTCCATTTAAAAACACCTTTTCACAATTCAATACCCCACCGGCCTATTTAGACCATACACTTATACATTACGATGATGAAAACGGATTGCAATCAAATGATATCCGGGGCTTCGTAGAAGATCAAAATGGTTTTTTTTGGTTTGCGACTCAATTTGGCATAGTTCGTTTTGACGGGCAGGGCTTTCGTGTCTACAATAGCTATAATACACCTGTCTTTGGTTCGAACCGTTTTGCAGGAATTACAATTGATTCCTCAGGTAGGGTGTATATGAGAGATGAGCATGGAGAAATTTTTTACCTGGACAAAAAAAACCTGATCAGTTTTTCAGCACAGCTGAAAAGCCGGAAGAATTTCCTGATCAGTGAACATGGCTTCCTGCTCGATTTGACCGGGAACAAAAATCTTTCTCAAATAGAAAAAGAACTGGATAACAAAAAGTACGGCGAATTAACACATCCCATTATTACTACCGGTAAGGAGACTGCCTATTTTTTCAGTGGCAGCGATGTGGCCTTTTTCGATGGAATGGCTTTTCATACGGTAATAAACAAACGCACCGATATTCGTTTTAGCTCCGGTGATACGATGATTACTTTGAACCAGGGTATTTTTACTCAATATTATCAGGGTAAAAAGTTAGCGGTTCAATTTCAGCTGGATAAGCTGTTACGCATGGCGGGCGATTCGCTGCACGGTGACAGTACTGATTTTAAAATATTCTGTAATCCTACCGGCAGTTTTTTGAAAAACGGAAACCGTGTATATACATTTATTAAGACCGGCACCACGCTTGAATTGAAACTTATACTGGAGCACATTGATGTGACCGGGCTGGATGATATTTATTACGCCAGGTCTGCCCGGTTGTATGTATTAAGAACAAAAGAAAATGGCTTTTTTCTGGCCCGAAAAAAAACATTCGAAACTCATTTATACCGGAACAATTTTTCGTCCAACAGTTTTGCGGCTTCAGCAGAGCTTGAACCCGGGAAAGTACTGACCACCAATGGTATCCTTTTCTCACACGATTCAGCCAGGCGGATGCTGCCAGCAGAATATATGGTGTCCACGACAATTTTTAAAGACAGGGACAACACTATCTGGTATGTTCACAGAGACAGTTTATACCAGGCCGATGGTACAATGAAGACCCTGAAAAGATATTTTTTAAAGGATGGGTACGCACTTAGTATCCAACGTGATTCGGCAGGCGTTTTATGGTACGCAAGTATGTCCAGTTTAGGCAGCATTATCCGGGACAAAATGGTTTTCGAATATTTGTTCGACCGTACGGTGTTGCGAACCGAATGCCATTTTTTGCTAAATGATTCAATTCACTGGCTTGGAACTACCCGGGGACTGGTTGAATACAATATGCAACGCAAGACACTTCATTTGATGGATGCCATGAAAGGTAAAGACGTTCGCAACATACAAAGGGCTTCCGACGGCACCATATGGCTGGGAACTTACGGGCAGGGTTTTTATACATACCGGAATGGAAAATTCATCGCTTTGCCGCTGGATGCAAAACAGTACCTGGCTTCCGCACATTGCTTTATGGAAGATAAAAGGGGATTTTTCTGGATCAGTACCAACAAGGGTCTGTTCCAGGTATTAAAAACAGCACTGGAAGATTATGTTAGCAATAACAGCGCGGCAATCTATTACTATTATTATGATAAGAGCTGTGGTTTTGGTACCAATGAATTCAATGGTGGAACCAATCCTGCCGGCATACAACTTTCAGATGGAACAATTTCATTGCCCAGTATGAATGGCCTGGTATGGTTTCATCCTGAAAAAATTAACCCGGTGTTACCATCTTCTCCACTGATACTGGATAAAATTTGGGCAGAGAATAAAACCTATGCAGCAGGTGAGGAAATTGCATTACCTGCGGCGGTGAAACATATTGGTTTTGAAATTGCCTCTTCTTATTTCGGACATAAGTTAAACGAACAGATTGAATATACGCTGGATAGTGCAAAAGATGGATGGAAACCTATTTTGCCAGACAACACGATTGTGATTAATTATCTTCCTGCGGGAAGCTATACATTGGTGGTACGAAAGCGTGCAGGCTTTGGCAACGACCATTTTATCCGGCTGCGGCAATCTTTCTCAGTAACTCCTTTTTTCTACGAGACATATCTTTTCAAAGTACTTCTTGTTGTATTGTCAATCATTGTTGTAGCGGCTGTTTTTGAGCGCAGGGAAAGGGTGACGCGGGAAAGAAAAAGGAAATTGGAAGCACTGGTTAACAAACGAACCGAAGAGTTAAAAATATCAGTGAAAAAACTGTCACACACCATAGTGGAGCTGGAAGAATCAGAAAACCATTTGAAGAAGAGTCATTTGCTGAAGGACGATCTGATAGCTGTGGTACTTCATGATATCAGGTCACCACTTTTTAATATGGGTTTGATGGCGCAAAACCTGTACGAAGCCATCGAAAAAAAAGACACCAATGAATATACCTTGCTTGCTAAGGATATTATCGAAGCGCTTGAACAATTAAATCAGTTTACGAAAGAATTTGCGGGCTGGCTTACGATTCAGCAGTCGGGATTTTTAGTCGAAAAGGATAACTTTTTACTGCGTGAATTGCTGGACGAAATAAATGCGTTTTATTCAGGTACATTAAATTATCGTGGCAATACACTTTCCATTACTGGTGTACAAACGATCCGGCTGTATACCGACCGACAACTGCTTAAAACCGTGGTACAAAATCTTGTTGACAATGCTAATAAACATACGGAGAAAGGGAATATTGAAATCAATGCCGCTGAAGAAAATGAAACCCTTACACTGAAGGTAACAGACAATGGTAATGGTATACACCCGGATGTATTGGACGCCTTAAGACAGGGACTTTCAAATGATCGTTCCATTGTGTCGGAAATCGGCAGCCAGTTTGGGTATAAAATTATCAAGGATTTTGTTGAAAAAATTAATGGAAAAATTGCCATTGAAAGTGTTTACAATAAGGGGACGACTGTCATTATAAGGATTCCGGAGCATATTCAGTAATAACATCAGATTTTATTTCTTACCGCAACAAAACGAAACCCGCATAAAACGCTTAAAACGGATGCACGTTGTGTGATGGTCTGGTGTGCAAAGACAAGTACCCGAAACATTCGCTACAATTTTCGGAATTCGGAAAATATAGATATTTTTACCCCTGTGCGCTGATTTAATACACCCTACATTTAACCCATGAGACCAAATTTCCCTGTCCTTATTTCATTTTTATTGATAGGCGCTTGTAAAAAAAATGACCAACAACCAGATGTTCCGTCCGGTCCGCCAGTTATCAACTCCATTAGTCCCACACACGGCCCTAAAAATATGTTGGACACAATTTCGGGCTCCGGCTTTAGCAGTATAGCAGTGAACAATACAGTGGCGTTTAACGGTAAACCTGCCGTTGTTGTTAGTGCCCTTGCCGATCGCCTGGTTGTGAAGGTTCCCGAAGCAGCAGGAGACGGGGAAGTAACAGTGACAGTAAATGGACGGATCGCAAGGGGACCGCAATTCCGGTACGAAGCTTTTTCAGTGTCTGTGTTTGCAGGTACAGGTTACCTGGGATGGACGGACGGTACAGGAACACGTGCATCGATAGCAACCCCGGTAAGTATGGCCGCAGACAGCACCGGGAATCTATACGTAGTGGAAGTGGGTAACAACATGATCCGGAAAATAACACCCGCGGCAGCAGTATCCAGGTTTGCTGGAGTGATTGGTAAACAGGGCGCCACCGACGGACCTGCACTCGGCGCATTGTTCAGGTATGCCTATAGTGTTTGCACTGACCGCCTGGGAAATGTATATGTGGGAGATGTTGATGCGCATAATATCAGGAAAATAACAGCTGGAATGGTGAGCATTTATGCGCCCAATGCGGACGTACAACCAACGGGTATGATCATCGACGGGACTGGGTCACTATTATGCGTAGGTCCTTTTTCAGACTGGGTAAAACGCATCAATACAGCAGGACAACTGGAAAATATAAAGATGAGTGACCCAATCGGACAGCTGTGGGGTATTACCCTGGATGCAAACGGAGATATCATCGTGAGTGATAAGAACTATCATGTCATCCGGAAAGTTCGTCCGGATGGCTCAAACACTATTATAGCGGGCCAGTTCCTTTTGGCAGGTTCTACCGATGGAGATGCGGGCACAGCATTGTTCAATACACCGAAATCGCTGGCCACAGACAAAAACGGCAATATATATGTGGCCGATCAGGGAAACAATGCGATCCGCAAGATTTCCAGGACCGGAATGGTCACAACACTGATAAGTAATATTAGCAGGTACACACTGGATGGTGGGGGCGCTTTCAGTGGTGCCTGGGGGCTTTGCATTGATAACAACAATGTGCTGTATATAGCCAACACGGGCGAGAGTACGATTTTGAAAGTGGTGTTCGATTAACGTCACAATCAAATTAATTCCTATGATCAGCTGTTTTTGTAATATTGTATGCCAGATTTAGGCACAACTCCTATCACCCCAAAAAAATCAGAATGAATACGGATGAAATATTGCAAAAATTAACCACCGCACAACGGGTTGAATTAGATGATGATATTGCACTGGCCGCAAAAAAAGCGTCGGCAGCTTTTCAAAAAGATCCGGTGACTTTTGCTGAAGTAAATACTAATATTCGTTTGACAGGTGAAATATATTTAAACGTCAGGCTCTCGTTGCACTTAGGCGATAAAGGGGTGGTTCACCCGGTGATCGAAAACATTCAGCAATTTGACACAATAGATGAATATCTGGATGCGATGAATAAACAACCAGGTCCAAATGACGGCTTCCAAAAAATAAAGTAAAAAGTTTTAACCCCCAGGGAAATAGCAATACGCTTTTGATGGAAATTCTATTTTATATATTTCCATCGGGTGTAAATTTTATAAAAGGAGACTTGCGAAATCCCGATGCCATAATAGAAAGGATGTGAAATTCGGATGCCATTTATATAAGTATAGCAAATACCTGCAAGGATAATGAAAATAAATTCAACGTGGTAAACATGGAGTAGATAATGTGTTCTCTGTATCCAAAGTTCTACAAATACATTTTTAAGTAGATTTGCGACCTTTCTGACATTCAATATATTTTAAAATGCAAATGGACCATTGTGGATTTCAAGTAAAAAACCTGGATATTGCTATAAATTTCTATACCAGGAAACTATCATTTAAGTTGGACTACAGAGCTGTAAATGAACATGAACAGGAAGAATATGCCTTTTTATCGTTAGGAAAAGCGAGATTGGAATTAATTCAGGATTTGGTAAATGCATATGAAATTCCACCAATAAAAAAGCCTTATTGTCCTCATTTCTGCATTGAAATTGATGACATGGAGAAAGCGCTTTCGGACCTAAAATCCATGGACATAAAAATTGTGAAGGGGCCTCTAAAAATTGAAAATGAGGAAACCTGGATTTATTTTGCCGACGAAGACAACAACGTACTTGAGTATATTCAGTGGTTTAATAAAAAATAGAATAGTAGCGTTCATGATTTCCTGCCATTCGGCAGGTTGATAGTGGATGTAACCGGCAGGAAGCATAATGAGTATTGTATGATAATAAATATATGCCCATTTTTTTAGAGCTTTTGAATGCCGCTATGATTGTGCAACAGGTTCACACAAAATAAAAGCAAGGCGTTAGCCTTGCTTCAGATGTATAATAGAGGAAATTTATGACGGGCTCACACCCGCTAAATTTCAGGAGTACCTGGAAAGCAATAATGTCTTTGTGTTGTAAAATAATACATCACAAAATCGTGCCAGTTTGAAATAAGAAAGGGGCTACAGAGAAATATGCCCCTCCATTTAACTTTGCCCTATGAACCATTACGTACCGGTTTCTGAAACAGCGTTCATCATTTCCAGTCGTCGTATCCGGTGATGGAAGACCGGGTGGGCTGCTCGGTCTGTTCACCTTTATGGCAGAGAACAGAACAAAGGAGATTGGTATCCGCAAGGTGTTGGGTGCAAGCATGGCCAGCATCACCCGTCTGCTGGCCAAAAGTTTCGTGCAACTGATACTTGTCGCCATCGTCATAGCCTCACCACTATCGTGGTGGTGCATGCATTTATTTCTTTCTTAATTTTCCTACCGGGCCAGTCCCAGCCTTTGGGTGCTGGTTGTGACGGGTGCCACCGCGCTGTTGATCGCACTGGGTACGATCGCTTTACAAACCATCCGTGCAGCATTGCGTAACCCGGTAAAAAGCCTGCGAACGGAATGATGTATCTAAGGGAGTTAGTTGTACGGGATAATCAAAAGGCAGGGAAACAATCCGTTCGGCATAATCGGTTCAACAAAGCGATGAGGGATTTATTCATACATCAAGATTCCTTTTTTCAAATTCATTGTTCAACTCCAATTAATGTACATGTTATTGATTATATCCTTATCGCCAAAGCAGGCAAACAGGGGGCCGTGGTAATGCAAAGCATCGTGAACCAGGACTTCGCCCATTCTTAGGCCCTGGTTGGCAATATTGGTGAAGTGTTAAGTGGTAAACCTTCATTGTGCTGATCTGCTTTTCCGGCAGGTACTGCTTACCAGCGGGGACCATGCGTGCATCCCCTTTCAGCAAGCGAAATGCTTCATTACTGCGCTGTTTTTTGCAGCTTTTTTTAGGAAACGATAGTCCATTATACGAATTTTCGGAAATAATTAATTTTTATTGTTTTATAGTACTGGCGATACATATAACAATTACGTTTTTCATTTTTTCTATCTTTAGTTTCCGTTGGTTTATTTTGGTGTGGTTGGCGAATGCTATTTTTATCTCAATCCGGATTCGGTAACAAATACAATTGAAAGGGCAATGGTAGAATCAATGTGCTTTTGAAAGAAAAAACATAAAATCGTACATGCGATAATAATATATCCTAACAAAACAAATATGGCAATTACATTCCCGCAACTAAGGAAGCTATTATTACCGGGCGGTGCCCTACTGCTACTAATTACAACTGTTTTCGGATTTAATAGTAGAAGTGAAAATGAAAAAACTGGCAACAAGCATTTGCCTGCCGAATTTCAATCCGGAGAAATGGTGGCGGCTACTGATTTTGGTGTAAAGAGCAACAGCTTTGAAAACGCAAGCGCAGGGATAAAAAAAGCGGTTGACCATTGTAAAGGAAAAACAAATGTGACCCTGCTGCTGCCGGGGGGAAGGATCGATGTATGGCCCGAAGGGGCCGGCCGGCAGGAGCTTTATATCTCCAATGGTACGGAGGACGACACTTTATCCAAAATGAAAAATATCGGTTTTCTTTTTGACGGATTTAAAAATATTACTGTTGAAGGTAATAATACGTTGGTGGTTTTGCACGGAAAGATGATTTCATTCGCTATTCTTAACAGTGATAACATCATATTTAAAAATGTCCGGTTTGATTACGAACGCCCCACGATGTCAGAATTGACTATTCAATCAGTCAGCCCGCAGGCAATAGACACAAAGTTTCATCCTGATTCAAAATATTATATTGACAGTGGTCATATTAATTTGTACGGCGAAGGATGGAAAAATAAATCTTTTCATACCATCCTTTTTGATCCTTTAAAAAATATAATGAAGTATAATTCCTTTAAACCTTTTCTTGAAAGCACAGCTGTATCAACCGGGCCTTTGCAGGTGAAGTTTGAGGGTGATTTTTCCAAAACAAATTTTCATGCCGGTGATGTACTGACTGTTCGTGATCCTTATCGGGATAATGCCGGTGTATTTATCAGCGGCAGCAAAAATATAAGGCTGGAAAATGTCGCCATGCAGTATATGCATGGACTAGGGATTGTTTCCCAGTTTTCAGAAAATATAGCATTGATTAAAGTGAAAGCAAGTCCTGGCGAAAACTCCGGACGCATCGTCAGTTCCTTTGCGGATTGTTTTCATTTTTCGGGATGCAGGGGAACCATCCTCATTGACAGTTGCTTCACTTCCGGATCGCATGATGACCCGATAAATGTTCATGGCACCCACCTGAAGATTGTGTCCGTAACTTCCGGCAATACATTAACCGTCCGTTTCATGCATCACCAGACTTATGGATTTGAAGCTTTTTTTGCTGAGGATAGTATTGCTTTTATCAATCCAAATACGCTTCTGCCGAAAGGTTATGCGGTGGTTAAATACGCAAAACTCATTAATAAACGGGAGATGGAACTTACCTTGAATGAAAACCCGCCTGTTCATCTGAAAGAAGGCGATTGCATCGAAAACCTGACCTGGACACCAGAACTCACCGTGCGCAATTCCCGTTTTGAACGGACCAATACCCGTGGCATTCTTGTTACCACACGCAGGAAAGTTTTGATTGAGAATAATATTTTTTTTAGAACAGGTATGCATGCCATTTTAATTGCTGATGATGCAGCCAACTGGTTTGAGTCGGGTGCGGTTCAGGATGTTACCATCCGCAATAACCGGTTTGAAGAATGTGGCTACAATTCAGCGCCGGATAATTATGTCATTGCCATCGCCCCCGAAAACCATGATCTGGTTCCAGGCAAATATGTGCATAGGAATATCCGGATTGAAAATAATTTTTTTAAAGTGTATGACCCGTCTTTACTTACAGCCCGAAGTGTTGACGGGTTGCTGTTCAGCAATAATACCATCAGTCAATCGGATTTTATGGTGGGCGACAGTAGCAAACCTTCCATTAAATTAACCGCCTGCACCAGTGTTATTGCCCGAAATAATATTTTTAATACAACATGGAAAGCCATCGTCAATATTGAAAGCATGAACCCGAAACAGGTAAATACCAATTATAGTATTACACAGAGGGATGCAAAAAAGAACCATCAGTAAATCAACTTAGTTATGTCAAAATTAAATCAATAACCATAATTGCAGGCTTGTTCTATTTTCTGGTATTATTTTCGGATACGATTAAAAATAGTAAGATGGTTTCGAAGGTGATTTTCTCAGCAATGATTTAAATGCTTGCTGTTTCCGGGAAAGAATGAACATTCTTTATTGTGAGATATTCTACTACCTGGGGGGGGTAACCGGTAAGGTACCGGCAATTTAGACGGTGAGGACAAATGAAGTAAGACCAATAAACAGCAGGTTGCTGTTGAAAAAAGAAAGGTCCGGGCCTTAATACAGACGGTGTAGTATGCCTCCGGCGGTTGGCGCGCTACCCCTGGGTTTTCAAGGATATTGGGTTGCTGGCAGAAGCCGACCATGGTTGTTCTCCACGTCTGGTGTACCCTTTTATTACCTGGTTCGCTCCGATACATTGATGGAGTTCCATTCCCAGGTTTTGCCATTGTCAGTTGAAAATGCCTGGCTCCATACGGGTAAATTTGGATTCCTTACATCCCAACGGAATACGACAATAATTTTTTTTCCATTAAACGTATCCTTACAAAAAAAATGTCCGATGTTATTTTCAAATGAACCCACTACCGGCGGATCAAGTGTTCCTGCAATACTATCCGCCCAATAAATACTCCAGCATTTTGTTTTTGCATTGAATAACCTGAGCGCTATGCCTTCATACGGTTTACCGGAAGCGATGTCGGAGTATCTATCAATGTTCCCCATTCCACCCAGTATGGGGTACATGGTTACTTTTGATTCGAATGCTGTCCATACGGTATCACGGGTAAGCCGTGACCGGAGCTTCCTGTTTTTTAATTTCCAGTTTCCGATTAAGAAATCGAAGTCTTTGGAGGATGAGGCCGGAGATGCTTTGACAATTAAATCTCCGCCGGCATCAAAATACACTGCAGGAATGGCAATGCTGGTATCCGGAATCAGTAAAGAGGGTTGCGAAAATACCATGTTGTACAGGGTCAGTAAGGCGAGTGTTATCAGGTATCTCATACGCTTATTTTACATTTTAGAATACTGTATTTTTTGTAGGGCAGCTGTGGAGATCACAAACGCTGCGACGGGCGCAGTCGGTGCTGGTGGCCGTTTCATCCACACCGGCCGGTAGCGAAAATATCTCAAAAATGCACACGAAAAATTACTGGGATCCAGATACACCAACTTTTCACAAACACTAACGAACATGGATTCGATCAGGCAGTTGGAAGAGCCTGAAGCGGGGTGCATCAGGTACCGCTTATCGGCGGGGACCATTCGTGCATCTCCGTCCGGCAAACAAAATGCATCATTACTACGCTGTTTTTTGCGGTTTTTTTTAGGAACCGATCATCCAGTAGGTAATGAGAAATGCAGCACACGACGTTTGCTGTGCGCGGAAGTGCATCCATCACTTATTTTCCCCGGACGCTTTGTATATAATCATTGATAATTTTTAAACCGGCTGTTCACCACCTGGTAAATCCTCCCCTATCCAATTATTTGTATGGGTTTCATTCCAGCTATGTTTCCATCTCCGGTGGCTCCATAACCACATTTCAGGATTCGCGCGTATTACTTTCTCCATGTATCCCGCATATCGCAATGTGAGTTCTCCTTCTTTTAATTCCAGGGGAGTTAAACACGCAATTTCTAAATGAGCCTGGTAAAAACCGCGTTTGGGTTTTATGATATGAGTAAACAATACCGGTAAGTTATCAGCCCTTGCTCCCTTTTCCGGTCCCGACACAAAAGCGGTGGGGCGGCCAAAAAAATTCATCCAGTATGCATTTTTTAAATTGCCGGGACTTTGATCTGCAACAAGGCCCAGGAGATACCTGGTCTTCTTACAATTTTCCATTGACTGGCTCATTTTGCTTGCCGCAATAAATTTATTCCCGTGTCGTGTACGCAAGTAATACATTATTTTTTCGAACACAGCATTGCTAAGCGGCATATATACGACCAGTACCTGATATTTTGTGAACCTGGTCAGCACATGATGACCCCATTCCCAGTTAAAAGTGTGGCCCAGGTGCAGCTGGCAACTTTTGCCGCTCTGGTATAAAGGTTCAAGCACTTCCCAATTAGCTGTCACTCTTTTTTCCAGAAAAGATGGAGAAGCGCTGGCTAGTTTAATGGTTTCTATAAATGAGTCAATCAGATTATGATAGAAAGCTTTGGCAATGGTTACCCGCTCGGCCATTGACTTTTCAGGAAAAGCGATTGCCAGATTTTGCATCACAACAGCTCTCCGGTAGCCAATTATATAATACACCATCCCGTATATACCATCGGAAAAGATATACAATATGCGCATGGGCAACAAAGAGAATAGGTAAAAAAGACCGAATGCTACATAATACATAATATTTCGAAAATACAGAATTATCAGCTCTTGGGGGAATGCTGCATTTGTCTAAATGAAACCATTTTAGCCTCTCATTTGGTTTTTTTTTGGTCTCATTCAGACATTTTATGACTAAAAATAGATTCATTAACGACGAAGAGAAGTCAGCACTTGAGCTATTCAAACAACCATTGCGCTGCAAAAAGTGGCCGCCAGCCCATTGGTCGACAAACCCGGACAGGGAATTTCCCTGCTGGGTATTTTTTACAATATCTGGAAAATGCCGCACTTAGACACCGGCCTCCGCTTATTTAATTCTTCGTCTGGGTGGGCGAAAACTGCTTGCAATACTGAGTTGCTGATATGCCGAAGAATAAATACTCTTAGTCCCCTTCGCTGCTCATCTGCAACATCTTTGAAACAGTTTGAATATCAAATTGGATATTTTTTACAACAAAACCGGGTACATTCGTATGTACGACCATACACATGTTAGCGGTCAGGCAAAGACCGGGCTCAAAAATCACCAATTTAATAAAGTAACAATGGGACATTACAAAGCAAACTCGACAAATTCTCAAAATTTCAATTTGACATTTGACAACCAGCGAATAGGAGAATTAATCTATAAAAAATGGTATTCTTTCAATGCCGAAATTCTCTTGTCTGATGGTGCAAAATATCGACTTGAACCAAAAGGATTTTGGGATTCGAAAATTGAATTGAAAGATGACACAAAAACTTTATTAGAATTTAAAATGGGTTGGAAGGGGATAATTATTAAAACCTTTTTCGATAATAAAGAGGATACTTTTTTACTGAAACTGAATGGCCTTTTGAGTAGCAAGTTTGTTCTAATTGACACAGACAAAAATGAGTTAATGGTTGCTGAAACTGATTTTAAATGGAATAAACTTAACTATGACTATAATATTGAAACGACCCGAAATTTTGACAACTTTGACAATAAGGAATTATTATTACTTACAATATTACACTGCATAAATTACTATATGACAATTATTGCGTCAGGGGGATAAAATGATTCAATCTTTGCAATTTCCTATCACCACTCAGTGATCTCTGATAATGGTTAATACACCATTGATCCCTGCAACGTTTCATGTCCGGGCCAGTATGTCTGGTGCAAAGAAAATAAATTAAAATGCTAATTCTTATTGGCAGCTTCCTTCGCTGCTTCTTCTTTCATCTTATCGTTGGCTGTAATGGCAAATTCTACCCTTCGGTTCTCTGACCTGTTTGCATCATTGGAGTTTTCTACTTTAGGTTGTGTTTCGCCGTACCATTTAATGGTTAGCCGGGATGCACTGATACCTGCTGATTTTAAATAATTACCAACCGTAGTTGCCCTCTTCCGGGAAAGTGTTTCATTATAACTTGCTTCACCTACATCATCTGTATGTCCTTCAATAAGGATATTTGTTTCAGGATAAGTCCTGAATACTTTTACCAATTTGTCCAATGCCAATTGAGAATTGGAATTGATATTGGACATATTGGTTCCGAAAAAAACACCAGCTTTAGATCCATCAGGGTTCTTTTCATTAAAGACAACATTAATACCCTCGCCTACCCTGGTAACTTCGGCACCGGGTATCTCCTGTTTAATTGCTTCTGCCTGCCTGTCCATCTTATTGCCAATTACGCCACCTGCCACACCGCCTACTACCGCACCAATAATAGCGCCCAGTGCGGTATTTTGTTTGTTGCCAACATTATTGCCAATTACCCCGCCTATCACTGCCCCGCCGGCAGCACCAATGGCCGCTCCCTTCTGCGTTTTATTTGCTTTTTTAGTAGTTTCGCAGCCCGCACATAATATTGTTATTCCTGCGATAAACACAATCGTTTTTCCCAATAGATTCTTCATAAATTATTCTTTTTATTCATTAGATTTAGTTTTTTACAAAATTGTAAACAATCGTTGCCGGCTTACCTTCAAATGTGATGGCCGATTTTAATTGCATGTTGGTAGCTGTCAGGGATGCTACACTTAGCCTGAAACCATCATTGTCATCCATTGGATTCCTTTTATCATCCAATCTTTTAAACTGGAATTTCTTTTCTTCTTCTTTTGGTTCGTAAATGGACCAGCGGATATTCCTGCTGGTGGCTGTACAACCTGCAGTTGGTGAAAGTTTGTAAGTACCCATGCTGTTGTTGGAAACAAAAGTCCATGTACTGCCGATAAAGCAATTGTAATCGGCCTCATTAAATACAGTAGCTTTAAACTTAGTATTGATACCTTGCACATTAATTGTTTGCAGCACCCATTCTCCATTAATAGTATGTTTCATCGTCCTGCCTTCTTTGGAGGCAGAACAAGCTGTAAAGAAAAAAAAGACTAATAGTAAGAACAGCCATGCATAAGTTTTTTTACTGGTCATAAATAATAAGCATTTTTGATTTGACAGCCTGTTACTACTGTTTATTTCAACAACGATGCCAGCATGGGATATCCTGTACCAGCGTAAATCTTACTGATATCAGGGGTCTAATTGGGGAACACGCTCTACACTAGTGCCATGTCAACTTTATTATGTCGCACGAATTGCAGGCTCTTAAGATCGCCGGCTCCGGCAAAAGCATTAGTAAACATTAGATCTTATGGAAGGGCTGTTTAATAATTGTTCAGGATTAAAGATCCTTTGAAATATTTTGCCAATTTACTTTCTCAGGTTGCAAGCGCCGGGTCACTTTGGCCACCCGCGCCGATTTTCTCAGACCATTATAGGCCGTATTAATTTGACCATCTTAATTCATTAAAGTACCATAAATTTATCTGGAATTAAGAAATGCTATTGGTGGTCTATCTGCTCCGGCCAACGTTGGTCAACGTTGCTGGCTTACCCACATCCATCGCCGTTAGGCGGTTTAATTGGTCATATGTGTTTTGAAACATTAATTCACTAATCAGCATTTGTTATGGTGAGACGACTCATTAAGAATGTTTTTGTTTTAAATTGTGTTTAATTTTATTAACCGGGTTTAGTAGCCCGTCCGAAGAATCACAAAAACCTGCCCGGCAAGCCGCTGGCGTTGCAGGTAACCCTGGGACTAAATACCAAATCAATTCAACATCAATATGAATTTAAAAATCATTACTCCCAACCAATCAGAATATGAAGCGTGGAATAATCGTGGCGTAAACCTGAGGTTTAGTGGCCAGCCTTCAGAAATCATTCCTGTAACAACAACCGAGGATCTTACGATCGCTTTACAATACGCTGTTGATAAAGATTATCGCGTAGCCATCAGGGGTGGCGGACATTGCCTTGAAAACTTTGTGAGCAATCCTGAAGTAAATATCATCATCGATATTTCAAAAATGAAAGGAATCCGCTATGACCAGGATATGAATGCAATTGAAATTAAAGCAGGAACAACGCTGGGTGAAATGTATGAAACACTTTATAAACAATGGGGAACAGTTCTTCCTTGTGGTGAGCATCCTGCTGTTGGTATTGGAGGTCATATACAGGGCGGAGCTTTTGGTTTTTTATGCCGTCAGCATGGACTGGGTGCGGATTACTTGTATGCAGTAGAAGTACTCTGGGTCAATAAAAATCGCCAGGTTGAAAAACTTATTGCAACCAGTGAGCCTTCGGACAAAAATCGGGAACTATGGTGGGCACATACTGGAGGCGGCGCAGGCAATTTTGGCGCTGTTACCCGGTACTGGTTTCGCAAGCCCGGGGCTGTCAGCAAAGAACCCACCGGCTTATTACCGAAAGCTCCATCTGTTATTGAAACAATAGAATTGGAGTGGCAATGGAAAGACATCGATGAAAATAATTTTCGGCAGCTCGTTGATAACTACTGCAACTGGTATTTCAATAATTCACGACCGGAGACTACAACCTGCAACCTGTACGCAACACTGCACCTTTGGAATAAAATAATGGGAAAGATTCAGTTGAAAGGTCTTTTGACAGAACCAACAGATGGCGTTGTTCATGATTTTATTCAGTCGCTTAATAATGAGCTCAAAGCATTCTGTACTATTAAAAGAAACAAAACAAGCTGGCTTGACTTTGCCTTGCATCCCTTTCCCGATGTATTCTCCGGCTCCAAAGCAGCTTTTAAAGTAAAGGATGCTTTTCTTTGTCAGCCATTTACTCATCAACAGATAAATACGATTTACCATTATTTAACGGCGTATGAAGATGTACCAGGGGGCAATCTTGGATTAGCTACTTACGGTGGACAGGTGAATAGTATTGCGGGCGATGCCACCGCTTCCGTACAGCGGAACGCAATCCTGGGCACAGCCTGTGCGGTTGGCTGGCTGGATCCTACGGATGAGGCAAAGTCAATGGAATGGGTACGTAAATGTTACAGTGATTTGTACCGGAAAACGGGTGGTGTACCTGTTCCTGGCAAACAAACCGGTGGCTGCATTATTGCGCATCCTGATAATGACATTGCCAATCCTGACTGGAATAAATCCGGCCTCCCCTGGCACACGTTTTACTACCAGGACAATTACGCCCGCCTTAAAAAGATTAAAGCAACCTGGGACGCGTTAAATATTTTCAGGCATAGTTTATCTGTAGAACCTAATCGCACGGATACTTTCATAGGATTAAAATACTAAGGTTCTATACCACCCAACTACTTGCCAACTTTTAAGTACAGAATTTCTTCAAAATTTGTCCTTAACTTACTCTTCACCAACTTATTATTTCATTGGGGTCAATTACCGAATTCTGTTATATGAAAAGGATTGTAACTATTTTTTTAGTAATCTCATTTTTTTACAGTCGTGCCCAGGACAATTATGAAATACAAGTGTATGGTGCTCAAACGCAGGTCAAAAACAGTACTATGTTTGAACTGCACAGCAACTATACTTTCAGCGGAGAAAAAAATATTACTGATGGTGTATTGCCCAGTTACCATGCATTGCATGAAACTT
>Ga0307515_10000192_pt1 | contig 149030 bp, 134 predicted proteins | sample 17_EM_MG_FD_194513 | JGI IMG/M metagenome (GOLD analysis project Ga0307515, IMG submission 194513) | Populus trichocarpa ectomycorrhiza microbial communities from riparian zone in the Pacific Northwest, United States - 17_EM | ecosystem: Host-associated > Plants > Roots > Unclassified... | reverse complement strand
ACCCGAAGATCCCAACACACCGATACGCCCGCCCACGTCATCGCCGACCGGCGTGTCGCAACACCCGGCCCTCGATTACACCCCGTGAACGAACCGCCGCCCACGGCGAATGCCGTGAATGTTTACCTTCAGGGCTTCTGCGCAGGCCTCTCTTTCGAGGCATACGACGATGTCGGCACGGACGTGACATGCCATTCGAATACCGACCTGCGTGCTGCTTGCAAGAATGAATATACAGACGCGGTGTTGTTCGAGCTGAAGGATCCAGGAAACCCCAAGTCCGGCCTCTGCTACGGTCGCAACCGCAAGTATCTGGGTGGCATCAAGAACATGACTGGCTACTGCGGGAAGGCGAGTTCGGCTGTCGACGGAACAAGGGTCAGCCGGGCCCGCGCCGAACTTGTCGGCCAGACGTGGCAGTGTCGAATGCCGGTGGATTTATCCGCCGTTTGTGCCGGACAGCACAACGACAGCACCTTGACGGCGGGTCGGGTCGGCGACGACTTGCATTGCTACCTGCGGGAGTAGCCTGCGGGAGTAGTTCGCCGACAGTCACCGGGGCTGCGTCAGTGTCGAGCGTTTGTAACCGTCTATTATGCTCGGTCGTGTGACTGTGAGGGTACGGATCGTAGTTGCGCTCGCTGCTGCGCTCGTGCTGGCGGGCTGCGGCGGGGGCGGGGACAACGCCACGCCGGAGGATGCCCTCCAGGCGCTCGCAGCGGCGGCCAACGGCTCCGACGACGACGCGGTCTCGGCGCTGGTCTGCCCCGAGGCACTCGACGGCGACAAGACCATCGCCGAGACCAAGGTTTTGGCCAAGGAGGCCGACCCGGCGCTCGACGACTTCGGCTACGACCTGACGGCCGGTCCGGTCACCGAGCAGACCGACACGACCGCGGTCGGCACCATCACGGTCGACGTGAAGGGCACCGACGACGTCTCCGCGGCCGGCCAGCAGTTCCTCGACTCGGCCGGCGCGCCCCGCCCGATCAGCCTGCTGCGCGAGAACGGCCGGATCAACCTGGTCAAGCGCGACGGCAGGTGGCTGGCCTGCGAGTAGTCACGCGGGCTGAGTCGTGGTCTGGAGACCGGGCACCCCGTACGGTTGGTCAGCGGGTGGCCGAAACGACCAGCATCTCGCACGGTCCGGTGAATCCGTCCGGGCCCTCGAACTGCCGCAGCGCGTCCTCGATCTCGGCCCAGGCCGCCTCCCGCCCGGCCGGGGCCAGACCGAGCAGCATTTGCTGCAGCGCCCCGAAGGACTCCCGTTCGAACCGGACGCAGTCCGCGGCGGAAGCCATCCGGACCGGCGACGAAACCACCTCGACGTCGACGTCCCGGAAACCGGCCTCGGTCAGTACCCGTTCGGCGACTCCCGGGCCGCCGAGGCTGAACGGTCCCGGCTGACCCGGCTGCGGCGGCGGAAGTTGTGCCCGGCGGCGGATGATGCCGATCGGGATCGAGAAGAACTCGTTGCGGTCCGCGGTCGAGTAGACCACTGCGGAGATCCGTCCGTCGGGACGCAGCGCGGTGCGCATTCCGGCCAGGGCGGCCTGCTGGTCCGGGAAGTAGATGAGGCCGACCCTTGAGATGACCGCGTCGAACGTGCCGGCGTCGACGGTGAGCTGTTCGCCGTCGAGTTCGCGGGTGGCGACGTTGGTCAGGCCGGCGTCGGTGGTCGCCTTGGCTGTGTACTCGAGGATCGTGGGCGAGATGTCGGTGGCCAGCACATGGCCGGACGGGCCGACGCGACGGGCCGCCGCGAGACTCTGCCCGCCGGCGCCCGCGGCGACGTCCAGCACCCGGCTGCCGTCGGTGATCCGGGCTGCGTCGAGCATCCGTGCGGTGGCGTTGCCCAGCCACTCCTCGAGGGTGGGGCCCCACCGGTGCCACGCCTCGGCGGCCTCCTCCCACTGGGCCCGGGTGGTGGTCTTGTAGCGGATCGGATCGAATGTGCTGGTCATGGTGTCCTCCGGAGTCGGTCGGATCGGTGTTCACCTGGTACGCGCCAGAAGTTCCTCCGAATCTGCCAGAACCGGGCTGGCATTTCCCGAACCTGCGCCGACCGGGCCACAATGCGGTGATGTCACGCTTCGTCGGCCGGACCGAACCGTTGGGCCGGCTGCTTGCCGTCCATCGGGCGTGCGCCGCCGGGCCGGACCCGCGATGGTCCGGACTGGTCCTGGTCACCGGTGAGGCAGGGATCGGCAAGACCGCGCTGTTGAGCCGATTCGCGGCCGAGGCGGTCGCGGGATCCGGCATGGTCCTGCGCGGCACCTGCTGGGACGACGACCGTGCGCCGGCCTGGTGGCCGTGGACCCAGGCACTGCGTGGCCTGCTGCACGCCCGCGAGGACCTCCGGCGGGACGCCGACCCGGCCCTGGCCGCGATCGTTCCGGAGGTGGTCGGCCCGGCGCCCAGAGCCGGGCCCGACGACGTCAACCGGGTGCGCATTTTCGACGCGGTGGGCGGGCTGCTGTCCCGCGCCGTGTCCGCCGGGCCTGTGGTGGTGGTCCTGGACGACCTGCAGTGGGCCGACGTGTCTTCGGTGGATCTGCTGCGCTTCCTTGCCCGGCAAGCCGGGCCTGGCGGGCTGTTGCTGGTCGGCGCGTACCGGCCCGGTGAACCACCGGCCGGTGTCGCGGCGGCGCTCGCCGATCTCGCCATCGCGGCCGAGCTGATCAATCTCCGCGGGCTGGCCCCGGACGAGGTGGCGGACCTGGTGCGGACGGTGTCCGGAGACGAGGCGGCGGAGCGCTGGGCCGCCCTGGTGCATCAGCGCAGCGCCGGGCACCCGTTCTTCGCGCGCGAGCTGTGTCACCTGTTGCAGGCTGGTGGTAACGCCGCCGGCGTGCCGGCCGCGGTGCGTGACGCCATCGGAAGCCGCCTTGCCCGGCTTCCGGACGGCTGCGCGGCGCTGCTCGACGCAGCCGCGGTGGCAGGCGCCGCGCTTCTGCCGGACGTGTTGAGCGACGTCTGCGCCGAGCCGGTGGCCGTGGTCGCCGACCGGATCGACTGGGCGCGGTCCGCCGGGGTGCTGGTCGACGGCGCGGACGGGGATCCGGTGCGCTTCGCCCACGATCTGTACCGCGAGACGATCTACGCGGCACTGCCCGCGGCGCGCCGGCTCGACCTGCACGACCGGGTCGGGCAGGCGTTGCAGCGCCGGCACGAGCGCGGCGGCCCGGTGTTCCCGGCCGAGCTGGCCCGGCACTTCGCCGCCGCGATCGGGCAGTCCGGACCCGGCCCGGCAGTCACCTGGGCGCACGCGGCGGCCGACGCGGACACCGCCCGGTACGCGTTCGCCGAGGCGGCCGGGCACCTGAGCCGAGCACGCGCCGCGGTCGCCGACGCCGGTCGCCGGCTGACCGATGCCGACCAGGTCCATCTCCTGACCCGGGAGGCCGATCTGCGGCTGCGGGCCGGGGACGCACAGGAGGCGAGGGCCCTGCTTGACACCGCCCGGCAGGCGGCCGCAGCCACCGGCGACGGCGACCTGCTCGGGGCGGTGGCGTTGGGCCTGGACCGGGTCGGCGCCCGGTTCGCCATGCCGCGTACCGATCTGATCGCCGTGCTGGAAGCCGCGCGGGTGGCGCTCGACGGGTGGGGCACCCCCGCCGAGGCTCAGGTGACCGCAGCGCTGGCCCGTCAGCTGCAGCATTCCGTGCCGGCCGACCGCCCGCGGGCCGGGCCGTACGCCGAGCGGGCGGTGGCGATCGCCCGCCGCCTCGACGACTCGGCCACTCTGGCCAGCTGCCTGCTCGCCCAGCACGACACCATGTGGACGCCTGGCACCGGCGCGCGACGGACGGAGATCGCCGCCGAGATCGCCGACGCCGCACGGCGGGCCGGCGACCCGGAGCGACACGCCCAGGCGTTGTTGCTGTCGGCAACCGCGCATCTGGAGAACGGCTCGGCCGCGTTCCGGGCCGCCTTCACCGAGTACGCCTACGTGACCGGCGAGCTGCGTCAGCCGCGGCATGACTACCTGCTGCGAACCCGGCGGGCCGCGCTCGCGCTGCTGGAGGGCGACATCGAGGGCGGCGACCGGCTCAGCCGCGAGGCGGCGGCGATCGGCGAAGCGGTGGGTGACAGCGACACCGGCAACGTCCGGATGTCGCAGCGCCTGGAGATCGTCCGGGCCCGCGCCGACCCCGACGAACTGCGCCGGACCGCCGCCGAGGCGGTGCGCTGGTGGATCGGCGCCCCGGCGCACGCGCACGCGGTAGCTGCCGGCTTCCTGGCCCGGGCCGGTGATCTGGTCGCGGCCCGGCGCGAGGTCGACACGGTACTGGCGTTGGACGACTGGCGCGCCGACCGTTCGTACCTCTGGTCGGTCTTCGTGGGCGAACTCACCGCCGCCGCCATCGCGCTGCGCGACCGGGCACTCTGCGAGCTGTTGCTGAACGACCTGTTGCCGCTGGCGGACACGTGCGCGGTCAACGGCGCCCTGGTCTGCTTCATGGGTGCGCACGCGCACCGCGTCGGGCTGCTGCAGGCCGCGCTCGGTGACCCGGCACAGGCCGCCCAGTCGCTGCACCAGGCGCTCGACGTACACCGGCGGCTGGGTGCCCGGATCTGGGAGGACGAGAGTCGCCGGGCCCTGGACGGCCTCGGCGTGCCGGCGCCCACCAGCGGCGCGACCATGCACCGGGTCGGTGACCTGTGGCAGGTCGGCTACCACGGCCGGACCGCCTACCTGCGGGACGCGAAAGGCCTTCGCGACCTGGCCGTACTGCTGGCCCATCCCGGCACCGATGTGACCGCGATGGAGCTGGCGGCCGAGGGCGGCTCCTCGATAGTGGACCGGGTCGCGGAGGAGCCGGTGCTGGACCGAGCCGCACTGCGGGCGTACCGGCGGCGGCTGGCCGACCTTGACGACGAGCTGGCGGACGCCGAAGCCGGTGCGGATCTGGCCCGGCGGCAGCGAGCCAGCGACGAGCGGGAACGGCTGCTCGCCGAGGTGCGCCACGCCACCCGCCCCGGCGGCGCCGTCCGCACGTTGGGCCCGACCGCGGCGGAGCGTGCCCGCAAAGCGGTCACCGCCCGAATCCGGGACGCTATCCGGCGGATCGGTGATGTGCTCCCGGCCCTGGGCACCCATCTGGACCGAAGCGTACGGACCGGCCACGCCTGCCGCTACGACGGCGAACCCGCTGCGCGGCCCGGGAAAAGCCACTGACCGGCCGATGTCTGGAGATAGCGGACCGATCCTGTCCGCTAGGGATGGCAGGGTGGGACGCGGCACGCGAACCCGATCCGAACGGAGCAACCCGATGAGCCGCGAGTTCCAGGTCACCTTCGACGCCCACGACCCGAGCGCGCTGTCCTCGTTCTGGCGCGACGCGCTCGGCTATGTCCACCCCGGGCCGCCCGGAGTCGAGCTGCCCGAGGGCGCGGACCCGCTGGCCGCCTGGGACGACTTCCTCGAACGGGTAGGCGTCCCGAAGGAACTGCGCAACACGCGATCGGCCATCGAGGACCCGGACGGACCCGGCCCACGGATCTTCTTCCAGCAGGTTCCGGAAGGCAAGACCGCCAAGAATCGCGTCCATCTCGACGTGCGTGCGGCTCCCGGACTGCAGGGTGACGAGCGCATGGCCGCACTCGAAGCGGTGTGCGAACAGCTTGTCGGGCTGGGCGCGATCCGGGTGCGCCGCTTCGAGCCCGAACCCCCGCTGAGCGCCGGCCACATCGTCATGACCGACCCCGAGGGCAACGAGTTCTGCCTCGACTGAGCAGCCGGCCGGCGCGCTACCACGGTTCACCGCCGAATGCCCGGGATTTCGGAAATTCACCGCCCGATCGGGCGACCTGAAAGGAAAATTCGACGGTTGTACCGAACGCCGGATCCGGCGTGCGATATCAGGCAAGCTTTCCCTGTCATCAAGTCGTAACACACCTACCTGGCCGGTGCCGGGGTTGCCCGGTGGCCCGCGCGGGTGCTGCGCCTGTACGGGGGATATCGCATGGTCGCAACACTGGAATCGTTTCATTTTCACGTCGTCGAGGGCAGCCCGCAGGAGGGCGGTCCGGCGCGGGGCGCCGCCGACGTGACCGAAGGGTCGCGTTTCAGCAGCAACGAGGCGGCGGCCCGGTTCTACCTCGATGATCTGCTGCAGCGCGACGGCCGCCCGGCCATGCGCGCGATCGTCGAGCCGGAGCGGCCGGAGCGGGTGCCCGGCCTGGTCGTCGAGAACGAGCGCGATCTCCGGCCGCTGGGTACGCACCAGATCCGGTTCGCGCAGACCCACCGTGGGATCCCCGTGTTCGGTGCGGGCGCGGTGGTGGAACTGACCGGTGAGCGCGAGCTGGTCAGCGTGAACGCCGAGCTCGACGAGGTCTCCGGCGTCGACGCGGTCGAGTCGCTCTCCCGCGCCGAGGCGCTGGCGCGGGTGGCCGCGTACACCGGGGTGGAGCTCCCGCCGGAGGCCGGCGTCGGGGGCCGGTTGATGTTCGTCAAGAACGGTGACGCCGGCACCTGGCACCTGGCGTGGTTCTTCGCGGAAGTGCCGGCCGCGCCCCCGGTTACTCCCACGCCCGGCACGCGGCCCGGCGACGCCGGCGCACCGCAGGCCGGTGAGGGGCACGGCCTCGGGCCGCGGCCGGTGCCGGACAGCTACAACTTCCTGCTCGACGCGCACGACGGCGCTATTCTGTTCACCTACAGCGCGGTGCCCACCGTGTTGCCGACGCCGGCCCGGTGCACCGGGGTCGATGAGGACGAGGCTCGGCAGACGTTCCTCGGCCGGCTGGCCGGCGACGGCACGACCGTGCTGTTGGACGACCCACTGCGCTCGGTACGCACCTACGACCTGCGGTTCGCCGACATCGACAGCAACCCGCCGGTGCCGGAGCAGCCGGTGCAGGCCGCCACGAGCGACTACGGCACCACCAACCGCGCCGCGGTCTCGGCGCATCTCAACGCCGCGCGCGTGCAGGACTTCTACAAGTCCGTGCTGCAACGCGACGGCATCGACGACCGTGGCATGGACCTCATCTCGCTGGTCAATGCCACGGCCGCGCGCATGCAGGAACCACCGGCTCTGCTCAACGCGTTCTGGTGGCAGCAGCGGATGTGGTATGGCCAGGTCAAGCGCGACGACCGGCTGGTCAGCCTCTCCCGCTACCTGGATGTCATCGGACACGAGCTGACGCACGGCGTCGTCGAGTCCACGTCGGGCCTGGTCTACGCGACCCAGTCCGGCGCGCTCAACGAGTCGTTCGCCGACATCGCCGGTGTCATCATCAACAACTGGTACACGGCGCCGGACCGCGCCGACGTCGGCACCTGGAACTGGGAGATAGGTGCCGCACTGCGACCCGATGGGCGGCCGCTGCGCGACTTCGCCGACCCGCACCGGATGGGCCATCCGGCACACCTGAAGGACCTTCGACAGCTGTCGCCCGGTGAGCAGCCGGGTCCCGGCAACGACAACGGGTGGGTCCACTTCAACAGCAACATCCACAACAAGGCCGTGCACAACCTGCTGACCATGACCGGCGGCGGGGCACGGGTGTTCACCGTCGAAGACGTCGCGGTCCTGACGTATCTCGGCATGGCGCGGCTCACGCCACTGGCCACCTTCTCGGCCGCGCTGCAGGCGGTGGTGGACGTTGCCGCCACCTACTTCGGCGGCAGCACCGAGCGGGACGCCAAGATCGCCGCGATTCGCGAGGCATACCGCCTCGTCGGCATCGGCTGAGTGCGAGTGCGAGTGCGTTGCACGGCCCACGACGGCATTGAAGGAACTGAAGCCAGCTAAGGAGCAAGGCATGACACTGCTTACCACTCTGCGCCCAGATGCCATGGCCGCCGACCTGTCGGCCGGTACCGGCCTGCTGCGGTCGGGCCCGGCGAACCCGGTCGCGGAAGGCGTCCGGGAGGCATCCCGCGGCACTCAGCAGGACCTGTACTTCTTCACCTCGATCGAGGACTTCCCGCCCGGAATCGGTGACCTGGGCCTGACGCACGACGACGCGCAGGGCTTCTACGACTACATCGCGAGGTTCAGCACTCCCAACGGGTGGTACCGCGACGGCGCGGTCGGCCAGTGGATCTACGAGGAGACGTTCGACAACTACCTGGACGACTTCGGCTTCGACGCGGCCCGGGTCGCCTACCACTCCGGCCACGGTTCGATGGACGACAACGGCGTGTTCTGGCTGCCCGTCGGCAACAACTGGGGCGGCGACGTGTGGACGTCGTCGAACGACATGCGGCTGGGCAACGAGTACGCCCGGTACCTGTTCTGGTCCACGTGCTTTTCGCTGCGCGTCAAGGACGGCCACAGCCCTCTGCGCACCTGGTCGACCGCGAACCTCGGGCTGCGGATGATCTTCGGGTACGAGACGGTCAGCGTCGACGACGCCAACTACGGCAGGTACTTCTTCGAGGAATGGAACAGCGCCGCCCAGAAGTCGTTCAGCACGGCGTTCCTGGATGCCTCCTGGCGGATCAGCCAGAACCAGGTGCCGGTGGCGGCCGCGACCGGCGCGACGCAGGCCGAGGCCTCCAGCCGGCTCCTCAACGAGCGGACGTTCAGCGGCGACCGCGCGAACACCACTTGGTACTCGTGGCGGTGGTACGAAGCGGCTCGGTCCCGCAACCAGAACCTGCTGATCCCGGCCGGGGCACGGTCGGCGAAGCTGGCACCGGCGCCCGCCTCCGGCCGCGACCTGGCGTCGTGGGCGGAGCGGTTCAACGTGGCCGTGCCGGCGGGAGTGAGCGAGCAGGAGCTGCGCCGCGGCGTCACGCTCGGCTCCGACACGGGAGCCCGCATCGCGGTCAGGGCGGACGGTTCCCGTGAGGTGCACCTGGCCCAGACCGCCGACACTCGCGGGCAGATCAGCGCGGACCAGGCGATCAAGGTGGCCCAGCGGACCATCGACCAGTACCGCCTGGCCGAGAACGTCGACCTGATCCTGGACCACGTGCGTTACGACCGCAACGCCGCCGCGAGCCCCGACGAGCGGGTCGACGAGACGGTCCGGGAGGTCACGGTGAGCTTCGTCCAGGTCATCGACGGCATTCCGGTGGTGAGCCCGGACGGCGGCCGGGTGCAGATTCGGGTCGACAACGACCGCACCGTCACCGGCATCACCGACTCGACCCGGGTGGTGCGGGAGGTACGCGAGCAGCCCGCGGCCCCGCCGCGGCCGGACTCCCGCAAGCCCCGCACGCCGGGGACCCGCACGCCGGGCAGCTCGACCATGGACATCGAGAACGGGGTGCCGGCCACGAACACGGCCGAGATCGACGAACTGCTCGACGGCGCGCTGCAGCGACGGCTGCGCCGGGCCGCGTCCGGCGGTCACCTGCCGAGCGGTGTCCGCGAGGTGCCCGCCGCCACCGAGGTCGGCTACGCGATGCGCGAGGGCGACGCGGTGCTGGTCGCCCGGCGCGAAGTGGAACTGGACTTCGGCCGCGGCCTGTCCAAGCGCTACGTCCTCGAAGAGCCCATCGACAGCTGAGTGGTAGCTGCGCAGGGCCGCCCGCCGGACCCGGCGGGCGGCCCTGTCGCGCGAGCACGCCGGTCAGGCGGAGGTCCGCCCGGCCGCCGCGAGGCGGGCACCCCGGCGGCGGTGCCGGTCGGCGGGGACCACCATGGGGGTGCCGGTCTCGGGGTCGTCGATGACGCGGCACGGCATCGAGAACACCTTCTCCACGAGGTCGGCCGTCATCACGTCGGCCGGTGCGCCCTGGGCGAGCACCTCGCCGGCGCGCATGACGATGAGCTCGGTCGCGTACCGGCAGGCATGGTTGAGGTCGTGCAGCACCGCGACCACGGTGCGGCCTTCCTCGTGGAGCTCGGCGCAGAGGTCGAGGACCTCGAACTGGTGCGCCAGGTCGAGGAAGGTGGTCGGCTCGTCGAGCAGCAGGATGGGCGTCTGCTGGGCCAGGGCCATGGCCAGCCAGACGCGCTGGCGCTGCCCGCCGGAGAGCTCGTCGACGAAGCGGTCGGCAAGGTCGGCGACCTCGGTCAGGCGCATCGCCTCGGCCACCGCCGTCTCGTCCTGCTGCGACCACTGCCGCAGCAGCCGCTGGTGGGCGAACCGGCCGCGGGCGACCAACTCCTCCACCACGACGCCGCCGGGCACGACGGGGGACTGCGGGAGCATGCCCAACTGCTTGGCGATGTGCTTGGACGGGTACGAGGCGATCGCGTTGCCGTCCAGATACACCGCCCCGGCCTGCGGCTTCAGCACCCGGGCCAGCGCGCGCAGCAGGGTCGACTTGCCGCACGCGTTCGGGCCGACGATCACGGTGAAGGATCCGTCGGTGATCCGGACGTCGAGGTTCTCGGCGACCACCCTGCGGTCGTAGGCGAGGGTGAGGGAGTCGGCCTTGAGTCGGGCGTCGTCGGTCATCGCTGCTTCCTTAGCCTCGGGTGCGTCGTTCGCGGAACAACAGCCACGTCAGGTAGACACCGCCGAGGGCGGCGGTGACGACGCCGACCGGGATGTCGTTGCCGGGCAGCGTGTGCTGCGCCGCCCAGTCGCCCGCGGCGAGCAGGGCGGCGCCCATCGCGGCGGCGGGCAGGATCCCGGCCTGCGGCGAGCGTGTCAGCCGGGCGGCCAGCGGCGGCGCGGCCAGCGCGACGAAGGCGATCGGGCCGGCGGCGGCGGTCGCCCCCGCCGACAACCCCACGGCGGCGAGCGCGAGCACGGCCCGGCTGCGCTCCACGGGTACGCCGTGCAGCACGGCTATCTCGTCGCCGAGGGAGAGCATGGTGAGGTGGCGCCCGTAGTACAGGGCCACGGGGAGCAGGACGGCCAGGGTGCCGCCGACGATCACGACCTCGGTCCAGCCGCGGCCGTTGACGCTGCCGATGAGCCAGACCTGCGCGGCGAGCGCCTCGTCGAGGTGGCTGCGGTAGATCAGGTAGGAGTTCGCGGCCTCCAGCAGGGCGGACACGCCGATGCCCATGAGGATGAGCCGGAACGGCTGGGTGCCCCGGCGGAACGCCAGCAGATAGATCGCCGCCGAGGTGACCAGGCAGCCGATGATCGCGCCCGCGGAGACCTGGATCCCGCCGCCGCCGAGGATCAGCATGACCACCAGCGCGCCGGTCGCCGCGCCCACGGTGAGGCCGACGAAGTCGGGGCTGCCGAGCGGGTTGCGGGTCAGGCCCTGGAAGATCGTGCCGCTCGCGCCCAGCGCCGCGCCGACGAGTAGGGCGACCAACACCCGGGGCAGCCGCAGCTCGTAGACGATGAAGTCGGTGCCGGCGTCGCCCCGCCCGGCGAGGCTGCGGAGCACGTCCGCGACCGGAACCGGGAAGTCGCCGCTGGAGAGATTGACCAGCGCGATGGCCAGCGCGGCGAGCAGCAGCGCGGCGCCGACGGCCACGGCCCGCACCTGTACGCGTACCGAAAAGCCGCCGCCGCGGAGCACGACCCGCGTGCCCTGAGCGCTCATAGGACACTCAGCCGGCGCCGGCGGCAGAGCGCGATGAACAGCGGCGCGCCGAGGAACGCGGTGACCACCCCGACCGGCAACTCGGCCGGCGCGACCAGCACCCGGCCCAGCACGTCCGCGCCGAGCAGCAGCGTCGGGCCGAGCACGAGGGAGTAGGCGAGGATCCAGCGGTGGTCGGAGCCGGTGACCACCCGGGCGATGTACGGCACGGCGAGGCCGAGGAACCAGATCGGCCCGGACGCGGCGGTGGCACCGCCGCACAGCAGGGTGACCGCGAGGATGCCGAGCACCCGGATCCGGCCCGGGTGCGCACCCAGCGAGGTCGCCGACTCGTCGCCCATGCTGAGCGCGTTCAGCTGCCGGCCGAGGACGAGCGCGAGCAGGATCCCGGCCAGCAGGAACGGCATCACCTGCAGGATGGTGGCGGTCTCCCGGTCGGAGAGGGAGCCGACGTCCCAGTGCCGGTAGCGGTCGAAGGCCCCCCGGTGGGTGACCAGGACGGCCCAGATGATCGCGCCGAGCACCGCCGAGAGGGACACCCCGGCCAGCACTTGTCGTTCCGGGGTCGGCGCTCGGCCGGAGCCGCCGAGCGCGAACACCGCGGCCGAGGTGAGCGCGGCGCCGGCGAAGGCGAACCAGACGTATCCCGTGGCGGTGGAGACGCCGAGGAAGGCGACGGCGATCACCACGCCGGTGGCGGCGCCGAGGTTCACCCCGAGCAGGCCAGGCTCGGCCAGGGGATTGCGCGTCAGCGCTTGCATGACGGTGCCGGCCAGGCCGAGTGCGGCACCCACGCCGATCCCGAGCAGGGTACGCGGCAAGCGGAGCTGGTGGACGATCACGGACTCCGGCGATCCGTCCTCCTGCCACAGCACCCGCCAGACCGTGGCGAGGCCCACGGTGCGGCTGCCGATAGCGATGCTCAGCGCCACCGCGGCGAGGAGCAGGGCGACGCCGATCGCCAGGCCGACCCACCGGCGCCCGGATCGCACGGACGATCTGCGGGCGGACCCGTCCGGCGTGGCCGTCCGCTGCGCCAGGGGTGCGCCGGTGCCCTGGGTCAACGCGCGCTCCGTCCATCCGCCTGTTGTTATTAGGTGAGGCTAACCTACACTTCGGCTCGAGGTCGCCGCCCAGGGGCCTCATTCACCGAAGGGATGCAGCCGTGCGGCTACTTTCGATCCGGCAGACCGCCACGGTGGCGGCGACCGGGCTCCTGCTTCTGCTCGCCGCCTGCGGCCCGAACTCGGAGCCCGACGAGGCCGCCGGGGGCAGCAGCCAGGCGGCCGGGGCGACCGGCTTCCCGGTCTCCCTGGAGAACAAGTTCGGCACGACGACGATCACCGCGGAGCCGAAGCGGATCGTGACCGTCGGCCTGGTCGAGCAGGACGCCCTGCTCGCCCTCGGCGTGGTCCCGATCGCCACCACCGAGTGGTTCGGGGCGAAGCCCGGCGCGGTCTGGCCCTGGGCGGAGGCCGCGCTCGGCAGCGCGCCGAAGCCGCAGGTGCTCACCAACACCGACGGCGTCCAGTTCGAGAAGGTCGCCGCCCTGCGCCCCGACCTGATCCTGGCGGTCTACTCGGGCCTGACCGCCCAGGACTACGCGACCCTGTCGAAGATCGCGCCGACCGTCGCGCAGCCGAAGGACTCGGTCGACTACGGCGTCTCCTGGCAGGATCTCACCCGTACCGTGGGCTCCGCGGTGGGCCGCAAGGCCCAGGCCGACAAGATCGTCACCGACACCGAGTCCCGCTTCGCCGCCATCCGCACGGAGCACCCGGAGTTCGTCGGCGCGACCGGCCTGATGGCCACCACCTGGGAGGGCTACTACGTGTACGGCCCGCAGGACCCGCGCGGCCGGCTGCTCACCGATCTGGGTTTCAAGCTCCCGGACGGCCTCGCCGAGGTGACCGGCAAGGAGTTCGGCGCGAACCTGAGCAAGGAGCGCACCGACATGCTCGACACCGGCGTGCTGATCTGGCTGGTCGAGAAGTACGCCCCGGACAAGGCGAAGGTCCAGGCCGACCCGCTCTACGCCAAGCTCAAGGTCAAGACCGAGGGCCGGGACATCTACCTGGAGAACGAGGAACTGGTCGGCGGCGCCACGTCGTTCATCTCGGTGCTGAGCCTGCCCTTCCTGCTCGACAAGCTCGTGCCGCAACTCGCCGCGGCGGTGGACGGCAACCCCGCCACGGCCGTGGTGCGCGCCCCCGCCAGCTGAACCCGCGGATCTCCCGCACCCTCGCCTCGGCGCGTCTAGTGTCAGATCCGACGACGTGCCGACGGCGCCGGTCCGGGTCTGGCCGGGACTGCCCGCGGGTTGAGTGGGGGTGCGACCTCGGGTGGACGCGGCTGGTGGGCGGGAGACGGTGCGGGCCGCGGTGGTGGTCGGTGCGCTCGGCATCGTGTTCGGCGACATCGGCACCAGCCCGATCTACACCCTGCAGACCGTGTTCAACCCCGCCGATCCGCATCCGGTGCCGGTCAACACCGGCAACGTGTACGGGGTCGTCTCGCTGATCTTCTGGTCCGTGATGATCATCGTGACGTTGACGTATGTCGCCCTGGTGATGCGGGTCAACAACGACGGTGAGGGCGGCATCATGGCCCTGATCGCGATGCTGCGCCGGTGGGGTGGCGCCGGAAAGAGCCGCGCCACGGGCATGCTCGCGCTGGCCGGGGTTTTCGGCGCCGCGTTGTTCTTCGGCGACAGCATGATCACACCGGCGATCTCGGTGCTGTCGGCGGTGGAAGGGATCAAGATTGTCCAGCCCGGTTTGGATGATCTGGTGGTCCCGGCCACTGCCGTGATCATCGTGGTGTTGTTCGCGTTCCAGCGGCGGGGGACTGCCGCTGTCGGGAGGTTGTTCGGCCCGGTGATGATCGCCTGGTTCCTCGCCATCGGCGCCTGTGGTGTCGCCGGCATCGCCCGCAACCCGGAGATTCTGCGGGCGTTGTCACCGACGTACGCGGTGGGGTTCTTGACCGGTCGTTTCGAGGTGGCGTTCTTCTCGCTTGCCGCGATTGTGCTCGCGGTGACCGGCGCGGAGGCGCTCTACGCCGACATGGGCCACTTCGGCCGCCGCGCCATCACCCGCGGTTGGCTGCTTCTGGTCCTGCCCGCGTGCGTGCTCAGCTACCTGGGGCAGGGCGCGTTGATTCTGCGTGACGCGGATGCGGTCGACAGCCCGTTCTTCCTGCTGACTCCCGGTTGGGGACGGCTGCCGATGGTGCTGCTCGCGACCGCGGCGACGGTGATCGCGGCCCAGGCGGTGATCACCGGCGCCTACTCCGTGGCGTCGCAGGCCGCTCAGCTCGGCTACCTGCCGAGACTGCGGATCGCGCACACGTCGGAGTCGACGATCGGCCAGATCTACGTGCCGTGGATCAACTGGCTGCTGATGGTCTCGGTGCTCACCCTGGTCTTCGCCTTCCGCAGCTCGGCCGCCCTCGCGTACGCGTTCGGCATGGCGGTGATCGCCACCATCACGATCACCACCCTGCTGTTCTTCTATCTCGCCCGGATCCGCTGGCACACCCCGCTGTGGCTGATCGGCCTCGGCGCGGGCGTCCTGCTGGCGATCGACCTGCTCTTCCTGGCGGCGAACCTCACCAAGCTCGCCCACGGCGCCTGGCTGCCGCTGCTCATCGGCCTGACCGCGTTCACCGTGATGACCACCTGGCAGCGCGGACGGCAGGTCGTCACCCGCGAACGCGAACGCGCGGAAGGCTCGCTCCGCGCGTTCATCGATCGGCTGCGGGACGACAAGCGTCCGCTGGCCCGGGTGCCGGGCACCGCGGTCTTCCTCAACCGCGGCAAGCAGACCGCCCCTTTGGCATTGCGCGCCAGCGTCGAACACAACCACGTGCTGCACGAGCAGATCCTGATCGTCTCGATCGAGACACTGCCGGTGCCGCATCTGAGCGACACGGAACGGATCCAGGTCGACGACCTGGGCTACGCCGGCGACGGGATCATCCACGTCAGCGCCCGGTTCGGCTACATGGACACCCCGGACATCACCACGGCGCTGCGGCTGCTCGGACCGGACCAGACCGAGGGGCCGATCTCGCTGGACGAGGCGTCGTACTTCCTGTCGAAGATCGAGCTGACCAGGGATCGGCGCCGACGATGGCACCCTGGCGCAAGCGGTTGTTCATCGCGACGTCCTACCTCACCGCCGACGCCGCCGAATTCCTGGGCCTGCCACGCGACCGCACCGTGATCATGGGATCGCGAATCGACGTGTGACACAGCGGCATCCGCTATGGCGGCGGCTGAGCGGCGTCGTACGTGGTGAGCATGCCCACCCGGCTCGCGGCGAGATACGGCTCGACGTCGGCAACCGCGACCAGCCGAACCTCGTGGGGTTCAAGCCCGCGGGCCGCGACAGCCAGTCCCGGCACCCCGGCCCGCGCCGCGTACCAGCCGGGCTGGCCGTCGCCGTCCGGCCAAAGCCGGAAGGTCTGCACGACGCCGTCGACTTCGAGGGCGAGCTCGTCGGGCTGCACCGCCTCCATGGCGTCGACCATTCGCTGATAGGTCTCGTTGTCATGGGGCGGCGGTTGCGCCGCGAGGCGCTGGTCGTGCACCCACCCCTCGGCCGGGCCGGCGGTGGTGACGATCTCCACCCAGGGTCCTGGACCGTCCGGCACCCCGAAAACCAGCCCGGCCGTGCTCAGGACGCCGTTCTCCCAGCCCCATGGGCCGATCCCGGCCGGACCGGACCAGCCGGCCAGGCCATACAGCGCGAGCAGCCCCATCGACGCGCGGATCTCGTCGTGCCTGCTATCGATCAGCTCCGCGAACGCCGTGCGGCTCAATCGACCGGCGAATCTCATGCTCAATAGTCGCCGAGGTCGCGGGCCTTCTGCAAAGCGCAGGCGAGGATGAGCCGCGGGTCCAGCAGGCCGGCCGCCGCGGACACGTCCACCTGGAACTCGCGCGCCCACATCCGCCGGACCTGCTGAATGCGCGCCACGCGAACGCCGTTGACGGTGACGTCGTACCGGTTGCGGCCGATCAGCAGCCACTGCCCGATCAGGGCGGTGACGGGTTGCGTCAGGTGCCCCAGCACCTGCCCGGACGAACCATGGATCACCGTGCGCGCGGGACGGACGAACCCGCCGGTCGCCTCCAGCATCCCGATGGTCGCGCCGAGCCGGTGGTCGACGACGTCGTAGCAAGACGGCTCGAACAGGGACACGTTCGACGACGGACCGTTCGAGCGGCGCTCGCAGAGCACGAGCAGGGCGGCGACGGGCGAGGCACCGCAGATCTTGATGCCGGGCGGTAGCTGCGGCGACTGCGGGTACGTCTCCTTCAGCACGAGCATGGCCGGCTCCCCGCCGATCCGGATGTGCAGCTGCCGCTTCCGCCGCTTGTCGATCAGGCCGTCGGTCACCAGATCGACAGCGTCGAACAGCCCCTGCACCAGGCCGTCCCGCCGGCGGGTGGCAAAGGAGTATCGCCCGGTCAGTATCTGCTCGGGCCAGCCGCGCCGCAGCATGTCGATCTGCACGCCCAGGACGGTAGCCCCGGGCGGCAACAACGGGTCAGGACCAGACCCGCTGCTCGTTGTGTTCCTCCTTGCGGCGCAGCGCAGTGCTCAGGTCGATGCCGTAACGGTTGGCCACCGCACACACGAAGATGAGGATGTCGGCGAGTTCCTCGTCGACCGTGCCAACGATCGAGGTGGTGCCGACCGGCAGGTGCTCGGACTTGCGAACGGCCTTGAACAATTCGCCGACCTCCTCGCCCAGGAGCAGGCACTGGTCGAGGACGCCACGGTCGGCGAATCCACGCTCGTTCTCCATCTCGGCGACGTAGCGCTGGATGTCGGGCAGGGTCGCGGCATGGGGCAGCGGGAGCATGGGCCGACCTAGGATTGGACGTCAGGGCGTCGCGGACGCTATCAGCTCCGAAACCCCACTCCGGTCGTGCCCCGGCCCCCGATCGAGGACCGGCGCGGCCGCCGGGCTTCAGTGGGTCTCAGGCCCGGCGGCTTTCTCCGCCGGGGGAGCGGCGGTGCTGCCGCGGATGACGAGGTGGGGCTCGAGCACGATCTCGTGGGCCTCGGTCCGCCCGCCGTCCAGCCTTTCGATGGTCGCCTCGACGGCGAGCCGGGCCTGTTCCCGTGGTTCCTGGCTGACCGTGGTCAGGTTCAGGCGGTGCAGTTGGGCCAGGAAGCTGTTGTCGTAGCCGGTGACCGACATCGTCCCCGGGATGCTGATGCCGGCCCGGTCGAGGCTGTCGACGATGCCGATCGCGCACCGGTCGTTGTAGGCGGCGATGGCGGTGATTCCGGCGGCCGGGTCCAGTGCCTCGGCGGCCTGGATGCCCGCGGGCTCGGTTTCGCCGCCCGGCAGGATCAGCGGCGCGAGCCCGTGGTGCGCCATGGCCTCGGTGTACGCGCGGCGGCGTTCGGCGGAGACGAAGCCGTCGCCGCCGTCGGCGTGGGCGATGCGGCGGTGGCCGAGCCCGACGAGGTGGTCGACGACCAGGCGGAAGCCTTCCCGGTCGGCGGTGCGGATCACGTCGAAGCCCGGCAGTTCGATGGGCCGGCCGATGGAGACGACCGGAATCCCGGCGGTGAGCTCCGCCAGGTCCTCGGCCGGTAGTTGCGAGCCGAGCAGCAGCAGGGCCTCGCAGCGGAAGTCGAGCAGGGTTTCGATCACCAGCCGCTCGCCGTGCGACGGGGTCACCGCGCCCAGCCCGACCTCGTAGCCGTGCAGGTCGGCCACCCGCTGGATCTCCTCGATCAGTTCCGCGTGGAACGGGTTGCTCGCGGTCATGGTCACCCCGAGCATCCGGGACCGGCGCCGGGCCAGCAGGCTGGCCGTCCGGTTGGTGCGGTAGCCCAGCCGGTCGGCGATCGCCAGGACGCGGGCCGTGGTTTCCGCGCTCGGGCCGGGGGCGCCGCTGAGGATCATCGATACCAGCCCCTTGGAGACCCCCGCTTCCGCGCAGATGTCGCGGATCGTCGGACGTCGCCGGGACTCGTCCCGCGGTGGCTTCGGTGGCTGCTCGCTGGCCAAACTCGCACTCCATGGTCTGCATCAAGCCCGAAACATGTTGTTGACACGCGCGGGGGTGTGACGGATGCTACACCCGTCGTTTGAACCGGTTTAAAAGATCCGTACGGCAGTGCGAAACGCCTGCTGGGACCGGGTATCTCAGCCTGCCCAAAAGTTGCTCGGGAGGAGTCTGCATGCGCAATGATCGCATGGGGGTAGCGGTGATCGGGGCCGGCATGGCCGGCCGGTCACATGCGGCCGGCTATCGTGCCGCCACCACCTGTTACGGCTCCGGCCTGCCGCCGGTCGATCTGGTCGCGATCGCCGACCTCAACCCGCAGTTCGCCGAGGAGACCGCCCGCCGGTTCGGCTACGCCCGCGCCGAGTCGTCCTGGCAGGCGATCGCCGCGGCGCCGGACATCGACGTGGTCAGCGTGGTGGTCGCCAACCACCTGCACCGCGAGGTGGTGCTGGGGCTGCTGGCGGCCGGCAAGCACGTGCTCTGCGAGAAGCCCTTCGCGCCGACCGTCGGTGACGCCGAGGCCATGGTCGCCGCGTCCGCCGCCGCACCGCACCTGCAGGCCGGCGTCGGGTTCACCTACCGGCGGTCGCCGGCGATCGCGGCTGTCAAGCAGCGGGTGGACAGCGGGGCGATGGGCCGGATCAGGCACTTCAACGGCCGCTACTGGTGCGACTACGGCAGCGACCCGAACGGCCCGATGAGCTGGCGCTACAAGGGCGGCCCGGGCTCCGGCGCGCTGGCCGACATTGGCAGCCACCTGGTGGATCTGGCCGAGTTCCTGTGCGGCCCGGTCGCGTCGGTGCGCGGCGCGGCGCTGTCGACCTTCGTCGAGCGGCGGGCGCTGCCACTGACCGCCGGGGTGGGCCACGCCGCCACCGAGCTGAGCGACGTCACGGAGCCGGTGGAGAACGAGGACCTGGTGACCTTCTCGGCCGCGTTCGCCTTCGGCACCACCGCGACGATCTCGGCGTCGCGGGTCGCCATCGGCCTGGCCAACAGCCTCGGCTTCGAGGTGTTCGGCGAGCACGCCGCGGCGACCTACGACCTCGACCGGGGCGGGCAGTTCGGCTACTTCGACCGGGCGGTTACCGACGACACCGCCGGATACCGCACGGTGCCGGTCGGCCCGGCACACCCGTACGTGTCCGGCGGCTTCCCGATGGACTTCCCCGGCGTCGGCTACGGGCAGAACGACCTGTTCATCTTCCAGGCGCGCGCCTTCCTGGAACAGGTGGCCGGCCTGAACGGGCTGCCGCGGGTGCCCTCGTTCGCCGAGGGCCTGCGCAACCTCCGGCTGCTCGCCGCAATCACCGAGTCCGCCCGCCTGGGCGGCGCCGAAGTGGAGATCCGATGAAGCTGGGTGCGTACACCGCCTGCCTGCACGACCGCTCGCTGCCCGCCGCGCTCACCATCCTCGCGTCCCTGGGGCTGGAGAGCGCCGAGATCAACTCCGGGGGCTTCATCCCGGAGCCGCACCTGCCGGTGGCTGACCTGCTCGCCGGCGAGCAGGCCCGGCAGGACTACCTGGGCCTCTTCGCCCAGCACGGGATCGCCCTGACCGCGCTCAACTGCAACGGCAACCCCCTGCATCCGCACCCGGAGGTGCGGGAGAAGCACGCGGCGGACCTGCTGCGATCCATCGAGGTGGCCGCCCGGCTGGGCGTCCGGCGGGTGGTGGCGATGTCCGGTACGCCGGCAGCCAGCGCGACCGGCACCGGCCCGGCCTGGAACGTGATGCCGTGGGACAGCGCCTACCTCGACGTGCGGGACTACCAGTGGAACGAGGTGGCGATCCCGTTCTGGCGGACCGTGCAGGAGCGGGCCGCGCACTTCGACGTCAAGGTCGCCATCGAGATGCATCCGCACAACGTGGTCTACAACCCGGCCACGCTGCTGCGGCTGGTCGAGTCGATCAACGCCACCCACGTGGGGGCGGAACTCGATCCCTCACACCTGTTCTGGCAGGGCATCGAGCCGATCGAGGCGGTCGGCCACCTGGGCGCCCTGGTCTACAACGCGGCCGCCAAGGACACCCGGATCAACGCCGCCGCCCGGATCAACGGGGTGCTCGACGACCGCTTCGACCGGGTCCGGCCGGACGAGCCCGGCGCCGTCGGCCTGGGCGGGCCGTTCACCCTCAGCCGCTGGCCGGAGAACTCGTCGTGGGACTTCGTGGCGGTCGGTCGCGGGCACGACGTCGGCTGGTGGCGCGGCTTCCTGCAGGCGCTGGAGCAGGTCGACCCGGACATGGCGGTCAACATCGAGCACGAGGACCAGGAGCTCAGCCAGCTCGACGGTCTCGGCTTCGCCGCCAAGACGTTGCTATCGGCCGCGGGCCGCTGAAAACGCATTTCTCTTCTCGCAAAAGGAGCACATAACCATGGATAACACCGTCCTGCGCCGCATACGCGGCCTAGCCTTCCTCGCCTCGGCGGGGCTGATCCTCACCGCCTGCTCCAGCGGCTCGACGTCGACCCCCGACGCGAACGCGGGCGCCTCGGCCGCTCCGGCGGCCGCCGGAGCCGCCGCGCCCAGCGGGGCCATCTCGATCTTCGTGGTCGGCGGCAAGTCCGACGACCCGTTCTGGTCGAAGGTGAAGCGCGGCGTCGACGATGCCGCGAAGGTGGTCGAGGCCAACGGCGGCAAGGTCACCTGGCTGGGCCCGCAGAACTACGACAACCTCGGGCCCGACGCCGCGAAGCTGATCACCACCGCGAAGAGCCAGGGCGCCACGGCCGTGATCGGGGCCGACTGGGTGCCCGACGCGCAGGACCAGGCGTTCAAGGCGGTCACCAGCAGCGGTGTGCCGGTCTTCCTCTACAACGCCGGCGGGACCGAGGCGGCCAAGAAGATCGGCGCGCTGACCTACACCGGCTCCGACGAGCTGGTGGCCGGTAAGGCCGGCGGGCAGTTCTTCGCCCAGAACGGCGCCAAGAACGTGCTCTGCGTCAACACCCTGCCCGGCGCCGCGAACACCGAGGCCCGCTGCAAGGGGATCGCCGAGGGCGCGGCGCCCGGAAAGTCGACCCAGCTTCCGCTGGCCTCCTCCAACTTCGGCAACCCGACCGCGGTCACCCAGGCCATCAAGGCCGCGCTGCTGAAGGACAGCAGCATCGACGGCGTCGTCACGATCAGCACGACGGACGCCGACAGCGCCGCGGCCGCGATCGAGCAGGCCGGCGCCGGCGGCAAGGTCAAGCTGGGCACCTTCGACATGGACGACAACCAGCTCGCCCGGATCAAGGACGGCAAGCAGCTGTTCTGCATCGACCAGCAGCCGTACCTGCAGGGCTACCTGGCCGTGTCGCAGGCGTACGCGTACAACGCCTATGGCCTGCTGCTGCCGCAGAGCGGGCTGCTCACCGGCCCGGCCGTCATCAACTCCACCAATGTCGACCAGGCCCTCGCCGGCGCGAAGGCCGGAGTGCGCTGAACCGGCAAGATGGCGGGCCCGCTCAGCCGGGCCCGCCCGAGTGGATGGAGTGCAAATGACTGTTGATACTTCTCGTGCCACACCAGCGATCGCTGCCAGCCCCGAGCTCCCAGCGGGGCGCTCGCTGCGCGATCTGATGCGCCGGCCGGAAGCCGGCGCCCTGATCGGGACCCTGGGCGTGTTCGCCTTCTTCGCCGTGTTCGGCGGCGACAAGTTCCTGTCCGCGGCCGGCGCGGCCAGCTGGCTCAACGTGGCCGCGGAACTCGGCATCATCGCCGTACCCGTCGGCCTGCTGATGATCGCCGGCGAGCTTGACCTTTCGGTCGGGTCCGTGGTGGCCGCCAGCTCCATGACCCTCGCGGTCGTCTCCGGGCACTGGGGCGGGCCGATGATCCTCGGCATCGTGCTGGCGCTGGCCGTCGGGCTGGCCACCGGGCTGGTCAACGGGCTGGTCGTGACCCGGACCAACGTGCCGTCCTTCGTGGTCACCCTGGCCACCCTCTCCGCGCTGGCCGGGCTCACCCTCGGGATGTCCCGCGTGATCACCGGCACCACCAGCGTGGGCCTGCGGCCCGACCCAGCGTCCAAGGGTGCCTTCGGCACGCTCATCGGCGGCCAGTTCGAGGTGGCGATCTTCTGGTGGATCGGGGTGGCCGCCTGCGTGGCGTGGATGCTGCAGGAGAGCCGGTACGGCAACTGGATCTTCGCGGTGGGCGGCGACAAGGAGAGCGCGCGGGCCACCGGCATTCCCACCGACAAGGTCAAGATTGCCCTGTACGTGGGCAGCGGACTGGGCGCCGCGCTCGTCGGCGTGATCCAGACGATCATGTACAACGGCGCGCAGGTGGCCAACGGCCAGTCCTTCGTCTTCAACTCGATCATCGCCGTGGTCATCGGCGGGGTGCTGCTCACCGGCGGCTACGGGTCCGTGATCGGCGTCATCCTGGGCACGCTCACCTTCGCCATCGTCAACCAGGGCATCTACTACACCGGCTGGAACTCCGACTGGGCCGCCCTGATCCTCGGGATCCTGCTGCTGGTCGCCGTCCTGATGAACAACACCTTCCGCCGGCTCGCACTGTCCTCCGGGCCCCGTACGAACAGGAAGGCATGACCATGGCCGCGCCCCTGCTGAAACTGGACGACGTCGGCAAGTCCTATGTGGGCACCAACGCGCTGTCCGGCGTGTCGCTGGAGGTGGAGGCCGGCAAGGTGCTCTGCCTGCTCGGCGACAACGGCGCCGGCAAGTCCACCCTCATCAAGATCCTCTCCGGCGTGCACACCCCTTCCGAGGGCACCATCGAGATCGACGGCACCCCGGTGCGGTTCGCCAGCCCCCGGGACGCCGCGGCCCGCGGGATCGCCACCGTGCACCAGTTCGGCGGCACGTTCCCGCTGATGAGCGTCGGACGGTCGTTCTTCGTCGGCGCCGAGCCGATGAAGCGGTGGGGGCCGCTGCGCCGCTTCGACAAGAAGTTCGCCGGCGAGGTCGCCGTCCGCGAGATGCAGTCGCTGGGCATCACCCGGGTCACCGACGGGCGGCGGCTGGTCGGCAGCCTGTCCGGCGGCGAGCGCCAGGCCCTCGCCATCGCCCGCGCGGTCTACTTCGGCGCGAGCGTGCTGATCCTCGACGAGCCGACCGCCGCGCTCGGCGTCAAGGAGGCCACCCACGTCCTGCGGATCATCATGCAGGCGCGGCGGAAGGGCATCGCGGTCATCTTCGTCACCCACAACGTGCTGCACGCGATGTCGGTCGGCGACCACTTCGCGGTGCTGATCCGCGGGGAGAAGGCGGACGACTTCCGCAAGGGCGAACGCACCCGGGAGCAGATCACCGACCTGATGGCCGGCGGCGAGGCGATGGCGGCCCTGGAGGCCGAGCTCGCCGACATGCAGGCCGACGCTGAGGAACCCGCCCGATGAGGAGCGCATTCGGCCGATTCTGACGCCCTGAGCAGGGGGATGTCGCCGGTTCCCCGAAAGTTCCGCCCGGGCTCCGCGAGCGTGTCACGATGCCGTGACCCCCCAGTCGTGTCGTGCTGCGGGGAAGGGTGTCATGGTGTCCGGATTCATGCCTCGGCTGATCGTCGGTGCCCTCGTGATGACGCTGGTCGTCGGTCCGGTTGCTACGCCCTCGGCGGAGGGCGCAGCCCCGGCCGGCCCGGTGACCCTCCTCGGTACGCCGTCCGCCACCCCCACGGACTCGCGCCTGGATGAACTGGAGGTCGACGGCGACACGTTGTCGGAACTGGCACCGGACTTCGACGATGACATCCTCAGCTATCAGGTCTTCGGTGACGACGACAGCACGGCGACGGTGGAGCCGACGCCCGCCGACGCGGCGGCGGATGTCGAGGTGAGCGTCGGCGGCGTCCTTTATCCGCTGTCGGGCGGGGAAGCGGAGGTGCCCCTGCACCGCGACCGCAACGACATCGTGGTGACGGTGACCAGCGCCAACGGTTCCACCACGACGGTGTATCAGGTGTCGGTGTGGCGGTGGAGCGCGCCGATGCCGCGGGTGGTGGGTCTCGCCGGCGCCCACAGCACCGTGTACGGCGGGTCGAAGATGACCGTGACCCTGGCGGACGGCGGCCTGCCCGACGACTGCGAACGCGAATACCGATTCGGGTCCAGCTGGAACGGGCCGAGCGGCGCGCGGACGGTCGACCCGGCGACCGGGCTGACCAAGGAGACGGTGGGGATCCCCGACTCGCGTGATCACGTGCCGGGTGTGGTGGACGTGGCGTTGGTGACCACGTGCAGCACGGACGACGGGCCGGAATACCGCTCGGAAACGGTCGTCCCGAACGCGGTCACCTACACCGAGGGCTGGCCCGTGACCAGCGTCGACGTGCCGGCCACGGTGACCTCGCTGTCCCAGATCACGTTCCACGGCACCGATGTGAACGAGGACGCCGATGACGTCGATTTCTGGCTCGAGGACGCCCAGGGCGCGCGGGTGGCGCTCCGGACCCCGCGCTGGACGGGCAACGACCAGGTCGCCGCGTACGTCAATTTCCCCTACGACGACTGGTACCGGGGATCCGGCCCGCGCACCCTGCACACGGGCCCCTGCCCGGCCAAGTACGACTCGGTCGACGAGTGCACCTCGACGTTCTCCCAGAACATCGACTGGGTCGCGCCTACGGTGTCCGACGTGTCGTTCACCCCGAGCAGCGGCACGACCGACGGCGGCACCAAGGTCCGGGTCAAGGGCCGGTTCCTGCTCTCCGGGCCGGAGGATCTGACCGTCAAGGTCGGCGACCAGACGGTGCCGGGGAAGATGAAGGAGGTGACGCGGGCCGACGACATGGACACCGTCACGCTGCTGCAGGGTGTCGACGTGGTGGAGTTCGAGGCTCCGGCCAGCGCGGTGACCGGCCCGGTGCCGATCACGGTGACCAACACCCTGGGCAGCGCGGTGGCCCGCGGATTGTTCACCTACGCCGCCCGGCCGGTGATCACCTCGATCACCCCGGCCGCGGTGGCCGTCACCGGCGGCTCGGTGATCACGGTGCACGGCAGGAACTTCGGCACTGCGGGCCGGCCGACCGTTGTCATCGGCGGGGCCAAGTCACCGATGGTGACCCGGATCAGCGCGACGAGGCTGACCGCTGTCGTGCCGGGGGCGGGCAGCCCCGCAGCGGTGGATGTGACGGTCTCCTCGCCGCAGGGCGGTGGCATCTCCACCGCCGCGAGCCTGAGCCTGGTCGCCGCGACGACGCTGCCCACGATCTCCGGCCAGTCCGTCACGTCCGTGCGGGTCGGTGACGAGGTGACCCTGACGGGAACCGGGTTCGGTTCCGCCGGCACCGTCGGTGTCAACGTCGGCGGTGCGTGGGCCGCGGTCAGCACGAACACCAGCACCAGCATCACCTTCGAGGTGCCGTCGATCGGCGCCGGAGTCAAGGACCTCGTGGTGGCGGCCACCACGGGTGCCACAGTCGGGCCCGGTGCGTTCACGGTGCTGCCCGACTCCGCGATCACCGCCGTCACCCCGGCCACCGTGGCCTCGTACGCGACGGGCGGCGCCGCCACGATCACCCTCGACGGGGCGGGCTTCGGCAGCACGGGAACCGTCAAGGTCGGTGCGGCGAACGCCGTCGCGTACACCGCCACCGACGGCGGCACCCGGATCGCCGGGATCGTCGTCCCCACCGCCGTGGCGGGTTCGCTGCCGATCGTCGTCACCCCCACCGGCGCGGGCAGCACGCTGCGTTCCAGCGTGCTGGTCACCGCGCCGGTGATCACCTACGTCGGCTCCGACCCGGTGGGCAACCGCTACCGCAATGCCAGCCTGAACAGCAGCAGCACCGGATTCGTCTTCGACTCACCGACCGACGGCGGCGCCGCGATGCGGATCGACGGCTCCGGCTTCGGCAGCGCCGGCGTCCTCACCATGGGCGGCGCCACGGTGACGACCAGCGCCTGGACGGACACGGCGATCACCTTCGAGACGCCGCCGCACGCGGTGGGGACGCTGGGGTTCGTCGTCGCACCGACCCACTCGGCCCTGTCCGCGACCCGGGCCGTCGGTGTCAACTACGTCGCCCCGGTCACCGGGCTGCCCAACATCACCCGGATCGCGTCCGTCGTGGACAACAGCCACCAGGACCGCAACGACTTCGACCCGGTCGACGACCTCTCCGACGAGTTCACGATCACCGGCACCAACCTCGCCGGCACCTCATCGGCGGCCACCCGGGTCTTCGTCGGCGCCGGCGGCGACGGCGTGGGATTCACCGTGGTGCCCACCTCGGTCACGGCGACCTCCGTCGTCTTCGCCACTCCCCGCGGGTTCGAGGACAGCGACTGGCAGGGCGTGCGGGTCATCACCGACCTGGGCAGCAGCTACCTGGCGCACGGCATCCAGTACCTGCGAGCGGGCCGGTTGATCACGGTGTCGCCCAGTACCGGGCTGTGCCTGCGTACCGGCACGGGCGACTACACGCCCGTCACCGTCTCCGTCTACAGCCAGCACGGCGCGTTCTACGAGGAGGGCAGCGTCACGGTGGACGGGGTGTCGGTCACCGCGACGAGCTACACCGACAGCGAGGTCATCCTCTCGATGGTGGACCTCGCGACCGACCTGACAGATCCGTGGGGCAGCAAGCGCATCGTCATCACTCCCGTCGACACCAGCAAACCCGCCCAGAGCGTCTACTTCGCCTGCGCTGTCACCCCGACGGTGACGACGACCGCCGACGGCTCCGCCGATCCGCTGACGATCGCCGCCGGCACGGCCTATACCCTGGGCGCCATCGCCACCGGGTTCATCGGGCCCACGCCCTTCACCGTCACCGCGCCCGACGGCTACGAATACGTCACCGTGGCCGACTACGACGAGAACGGCTTCTACGGCGACGTGCACGCCGGGGCACCGGTCGCCGCCGGCGACTACTACGCACGCGTGGCTCTGTCGCGCGCCACCTACGCCAGCGAGCGGTACCTGCCGTTCACGCCCGCAGCGGTGCGGATCACCATCACCGGTACGCCGGTGACGATCACACCCGTCTCCGCCCACGGGGCCACGTTCACGTACCGGGGCCCGCTCGGTGACGGCACCGGAGGCACCCCGAACGACTTCAGCTACACGACCGCCACCGCCGTCGACGACCCGATCACCGACGTCGCCTGGGAGTACCGTGACGAGGCCTGCGCCCAGAACGACACCGACGGATGGACCGACGGTCTGCCGGGCGACGTGGCACTGTCCGGACCGGACTGTGCCAGCGACAACCCCACCCCGTCGGGCTGGCAGGTGCGGGTCAAGTCCTTCGAGATGAAGACCACCGGGACCGACCGGTCGATCTACTATGAGGCGACCCGGCCGATCACGACGGTCACCCTCATCCCGCGCGACCTCACCATCAGCGCGGTGCGCGCCGACCGCGGCTACGACGGTACGGCCACCGCGACGCTGGGCGAACTCACCCTCACCGGCGCGCTCGACGGCGACGACGTCGTCCTGGCCTTTGGTGCCGGCGGCGGCACCTTCGCCAACGCCGCGCCCGGTGCCAACAAGGCCGTCACCCTGTCGACGGACCTGGTCCTGGCCGGGTCGGAGGCGCGGAACTACCACCTCACCAACCCGCGCCCGACGATCGTCGGCACCATCACCAAGGCCGCCGCGGTGCTCAGCCTCGCGGCGTCCAAGACCTCGGTGCTGCTGTCGCAGAACACGCCGATCACCATCACCGCGACCCTCACCGATTCCCGGACCGACACCGAGGTGGCCGGCGCGGCGAACGCGGCCCCGATCGTGCTGACCCCGCAGACCCCGTCGATCTGCGGCCTCAGCGGCACCACGGTGACCGCGGTGGCTGCCGGCGAATGCGTCATCGCCGGCACCAACGCCGCCTCCGTCAACTACCACGCCGCCACCGCCTCCTCGGACAGCGACAGCACCACGGAGACCGTCGCCATCACCGTGCTGGCGGCCGCGCAGCCGATCGCGGTCATCGCCGACGACATCACCATCGCCGTGGGCGATCCGGTCGAACCGAGCGCGCAGATCAGCGGCCTGTTCGACGGCGACTCCGTCGCGGACATCGGCTACAACTACTTCGCCGGCATCACGCCCCTGCCGGACCCGCCCACCGAACCGGGCGCCTACCGGGTCGTACCCACCGGAGGCGTGCTGGAGGCGGCCAGCAGCGCGGCCTACACCAACCCGGAGACGTTCACCTACGTCCCCGGCACTCTGGTCATCACCGCCCTGCCGCCCGCGGTCACCACCATCAGCCCGGCCACCGGATACATCACCGGCGGCACCACGGTGGTCGTCACCGGGCAGCGCCTGGACACCGTCACCTCCGTACGGATCGGCGCTGTGACGCTGCGCAGCGGATCATTCACGGTGAACGAGGACGGCACGTCGCTCACCTTCACCGCGCCGGAGGTCGACACGCCGGGCGTCGTCGATCTCATCCTCAACGCCGGCGCGGCCAGCGCGACCGACGTCTACACCTACACCGTCGTGCCGCAAGCGATCACCGTCACCGCCGCCGGCGTCACCATCACCGCGGGCGGCACGATCGTGCCCACATCGACCAACGGCGGCCTGCTCGACGGCGACACCATCACGAACGTCACCTACGTCTACTACTCCGGCGAGACGTTGCTGGAAGGCGCGCCCACCCAACCGGGCACCTACCTGATCGTCCCGCAGGGCGGCACCCTCACCGCGGCCACCACCGCCGCCTACACCAACCCGGAGGCATTCACCTACGTCCCCGGCACCCTGACCATCAACGCCGCACCGACGCCGACACCGAGCCCCATCCCGACGCCGACGCCGACACCCACGCCCAGTCCCACCCCGACGCCCACGCCGACCCCGACACCTACGCCCACGCCCACGCCGACACCCACTCCCACGCCCACCCCGACACCTACGCCCACCCCGACGCCGACACCCACCCAGCCGACGCCGGTCGCGCCGGTGCGGCTGAATCTCGAGCTGGACCTCAGCACCAACTCGAAACTGGTCGGCGCCGAGGCCACGCTGACCGGTGGCGGCCTGCAGCCGTCGTCGCCCTACGTGCTGACGATGCACTCGGTGCCCGTGGTGATCGCCAGCGGCATGACCAACTCCTTGGGCGGCTTCCGCGCGTCGATCGCGATGCCCAGCAAGGCGTGTGTGCTCGGCGGCCTGCACGAACTCGTGCTCACCGGCACCGCGCCGGACGGAAGCACGGTCAGGGACAGCAACTGGGTCGTGCTGACCGACACCTGCACCGCGCAGACCGGGTCCGGCACCAAGCCCAAGAGCAGCACCGTCCAGCTCCGATCCTTCATCTTTCCGTACCAGTCGGCCCGGCTGAGCCTCGCCGCCAAGCGCAGCATCCGCAGCGTGGTCAGCTCGACCCGGGGCGCCAAGAGCATCACCATCACCGGCTACACCCAGACCACGAAGAAGTCGAAGGCGGCACGCAAGGCCAACAGGCTGCTCGCGATGCGACGCGCCAAGGCGGTGCAACGCTACCTGCGCGCCATCGGCGTCAAAACACCGATCACGACGATCGGCGCCGGCGGCGTCAACCCCGTCAACACCAGAACCCAGCGGCTGAACCGCCGGGTAACCATCCGGGTCCGCTTCTGAGCAGCCGCCGCGGACAGCCCTGGAGCCCGCTGAGACCGGGGCCGACCATCCGGGACGGGCGCCCACTGGACGAGCGCTGTACCCGGCATGCGGGATACGTGCCACGAGTGGTGTCACCCGCTTGGGCCGGCGACGGGGAGTGCGGAGCCTGGGCCCGGTTACGGCGGGCGATCCCTGGGTGGTGCTGACGGGGGTGGTCAGCGGTGCAGGTGGATGTGGGTGGTCGTGCCGGCGGGGGTGGTGTGCACGCGTACCAGGTCGCAGAGCTGGTTGATCAGCAGTAGTCCCCGGCCGCCGGACTGTGAGTTGGCCGGCACCGGGATTCGGCCGGCCAGGGGGTGGCTCAGGTGTCCGCGGTCGGTTACCTGGCAGATCAGCCGGTCCTGCTCGGTCCAGAGTGCGATCTCGCCCGTGCCGTCGCCGTGCTCGACGGCGTTGGCGGCCAGTTCGTTGACGGCGAGGGTGAGGTCGGCGACCCGCTCGGGTGTCAGTCCGGCCCGGTTGGCGTGGCCGGCGACGAAGCGGCGGACGGCCGGCAGGTTGTCGAGGTCGACGGTGGTGGTGGCCGCGCCGGCCGGTGGGCCGGTCAGGGGCAGGTTGAAGCCGGCCGCGACCACGGTGGGGTCGTTGTAGTGGCTGCTGTCGAAACGGTGGTTGCCGTCCCAGATGACGGGGTGTGTCTTGTATGCGTCGGTTACCCAGACCGGGTCGAGCAGGTGGGTGTTGTAGGGGCACAGGATGGTCGCCCGCCGGCCGGCGAACGCGGCGTTGATCAGGGCCTCGTGCTGGGCGCAGGCCGGATATTCGGTGGCGCTGCGGCCGGCCCAGATGGGTTCGCCGATCAGTCGTACGCGCTGCCCGGGGTGGGTGTCGGCGAAGGCGAGCAGGACGGTGGGGATGATCCGGCCCGGGTTGCGGCCGGCCGCGGTCATGTCGCGCAGCAGCACCCGCTGCGCGTCGGCGCCGAGGGCCCGGCGGATCAGCTCCAGGTTTGGCCCGGGCACGGCGACCGCGACCGGTTCCCCGGCGGCCAGCCCGTCGCGGATGAACGGCACGGTGCCGGCCAGGTATTCCTCGTCGTTGCGGTAGAGCAGCGCCGGGTGGACGAACTCCTCCTGCACCGTGGCGGCACTCATGCGACCAACTCCGTCCCTGGGCTGTCGATGGTGCCGGCCCGGGTCAGGCGCGTCTGGACAACTGTAGAACGTCGAGATGATCGAGGACCGCTCCACCGCCCGGCGGACCTAACACGTTCCTGACTTCCGGGCGAGAGGCTGGCCGCCCGGCCCGGGCGTCTCCCGGTGCCGACCGGACAGGAGGCAACTTCATGCGGAGAAGTCGTGTGCTCGTGGTGACTGCGATCGCGCTGACCGCGTTGTCGGCGTGCGGGTCGCCGGGCAAGACGGCGGCGGACGGCGGAGCAAAGGCGGACGGCGGAGCGAAGGTGGCCACGCTGACCAGCCCCGCGCCGAGCGCCGCGGCGCAACAGAAGGCGGAGCGGCCGCGCGAGCGGCTCGACACCACGCCCGAGGAGTACGAGGCGCTGATGGTGCCGTACGAGAAATGCATGCAGGAGAACGGCAGCATCACCAAGTCGAAGGCCAAGCGGGAACTGACGGAAGCGGAGCTGGCGAAGCTCGAGGAGGCGAATCGGATCTGTGAGCCGCAGTTCCTTCCGCTGCCGCCGTGGGAGAAGGATCCGGCCAACCCGGAGGCCCGGGACTTCGCGGTCGCCGTGGTGAAGTGCCTGAAGGGCAAGGGCGTCGAGTACGTGGAGGTCAGCGAGGACGGCATCAGCCTGGCGCTCGGTGGCGACCAGAACGACTCCCGTTCGATCACCAGGGGCATGGATCTCATGCCCGAGTGCGAGCGCAAGGTCGCCGCGGAGACCAAGTAGCCGACGCCGAGCGCGGCGGCCGGATCTCCGGCCGCCGCGCTTGCCGGTCAGACGGTGGCGAGGGCCTGCGTCGGGGTCAGGCGGGCCGCTCGTACGCATGGGTAGACGCCCGCGATCACCCCGATCACGACGGCCCCGCCCACCCCGGCGGCGGCCGACTCGGTGGGCACCACGATCGGCCACTGCTGCCAGGTCGCGTACCCGATCGTGGCGAGTAGGCCGAGCCCGGTGCCGGCCAGCCCGCCGATCGCGGCCAGCACGACCGACTCGGTGAGGAACTGGCCCCGGATCTGCCCGCGGGTCGCGCCGAGCGCCCGCCGCAGGCCGATCTCGGAGCGTCGTTCCAGGACCGAGACGACCATCGTGTTGGCCACGCCGATGCCGCCGACGATCAGGGCCACCGCGGCCAGGGCGAGGAAGAGCACCGAGAGGCTGCTCTCGGTGGCCCGCTTGGCGGCCAGCGCGTCCGAGGGCCGGGTGACCAGCACCTGGCCGGGCCGCTCGGGGTAGATCGTCTCGGCCAGGACGCTCCGGACCGCCTCGAGCTGCGACTCCTCGCACTGCACGTAGAGGACGGTCGGGTGGCCGTCGAAGCGCAGCTCGGTGCGGGCCGCGGCCCAGCCGATCAGCACCGACCGGTCGATGTCCGGCGAGAGGGGGGTCGCGGCCAGGACGCCGATCACGGTGAACCGGCGGTCCGCGATCACCACCTGCGGCGCGGCGCGGCCGGCGGGCAGCTCGGCGATGCCGAGGCGGGTGGCGGCCACCGAGCCGAGCACGACCGTGGGAAACGCCGCCGTGGCCGGGTTCAGCCATGCGCCGTACCGGATCCGGGCGTTGATCGTGGGCAGCAGGTCCAGCTGGCTGGCGAGCACGGTCAGCCCGGAGCCGTCGTCCGGGTCGGTACGGTCGTTGCGGCGTACCAGGGTATGGGTGTTGCCGACCGCGCTGACCGCGGTGATCGGGCCGATCCGCCGCACCATGCCCAAAGCCGATTCCGGCAGCAGCGCCGGCGGCTCCTGGTTGGGCACCGCCGTGGCCTGCAGGGTGTTGGTGCCGAGCGCGGTGAGCTTGGTGAGCAGGGCCGCCTGGCTGGACGCCGGGATGCCGGTCACCACGACCATGGTGGCGATGCCGACCGCGATGCCCAGTGCGGACAGGATCGCCTGGGCCGGCCGGGTCCGCAGCCCCATCAGCCCCAGCCCGAGCAGGTCCAGCGGCGCCAGCCGGACCGGGCGTCCGGGCCGGGTCATCGACGGGCCGCCGGTGACCCGTCGCGGACCAGCCGCCCGTCGCGGATCTCGATCTGCCGGGGCAGCGCGGCCGCGATGTCCCGGTCGTGGGTGATCAGCACGATGGTGGTGCCCTCCTCGTTGAGCCGGTGCAGCAGCCCCAGCACGGCCTGCCCGGTGGCGGTATCCAGCGCGCCGGTCGGCTCGTCGGCGAGCACCAGCGACGGCCGGTTGACCAGCGCCCGGGCGATCGCGACGCGTTGCCGTTCGCCGCCGGACAGCTGCTGCGGGCGGTGGTCGGCCCGGTGCGCCAGGCCGACCCGGGCCAGCGCCCGCCGGGCGTGCTCGCGCCGGTGCCGGCGCGGCACCCCGGCGTAGAGCAGGCCGGTGGCGACGTTGTCCGTGGCGCTGAGCCCGTCGGTGAGGTGGAACTGTTGGAAGACGAAGCCGATTTCGCGCGCCCGGAGGGCGGACAGGTGCCGGTCGCCGAGCCGGGCGACGTCCCGGCCGGAGATCCGGACCGTGCCCGAGGTGGGCCGGTCCAGCGTGCCGATGATGTTGAGCAGGGTCGACTTGCCCGATCCGGACGGCCCCACGATCGCCACCAGTTCCCCGGCGGCGATGTCCAGGTCGGCGCCGGCCAGGGCGGTCACCCCGCCGGGATAGACCATCCCCACGTTGCGCAGGGACAGGACGGGTTCCGTGGTCACGAGGAGACCACCACGTCCGTGCCCTCGGCGAGTCCCTCGCCGGTGACCTCGACCCAGCCGTCCGCGAACATGCCGGTTTTCACCGCGACCAGGCCGGCCGGCCCCTGCAGGGCGTAGCCGCCCTCGGTGAGTGCCACCAGCGCCTCGACCGGCGCGGCGAGGACGTCCCGCACGGTCCGGCCGGCGAAGTTCACCTTGACGTCGGCGGCGTCGAGCCCGGCGATGCTCTTCGGGTCGTCGACGGTCACGGTCACGGTCAAGGTCGGGGGCCCGTTGCTGCCCTCGGCGGTGGCGAGGCTGCGGCCGACGGAGACGACCCGGGCTTTCGCCGTACGCTCGTCGGGCAGCAGCACCGTGACCTTGTCGCCGCGCTGGATCGAACCGGCGTCGGACAGTTCCGCGGCCACCGTGACCACCTTGCGGGTCGGGGTCACCGACATCAGCACCGCGTTCGCCGGGGAGCCGGGCTGCACCGGGACCGCGTCCACCCGGATCGCGCCGCTGAGCACCTCGACGTCACCCAGCGTCACGGTGCCGGTGACCGGCTGGTCCGTGTCGTCCTGCCAGCGTTTGATCGCCTCGACCAGCCGCGCCGTGAGGACGCCCTCGCCTTCCTTGACCCGTACCGAAAGGGTCTTGCCGCCGGCGGGCTTCGAGCTGGTGGGTTTCGGGTCGGCGGGCGTCCCGGCGTCCGGGGTGGACTGCACGACCCGCTCGCCCTCCGCGGGCTGGCGGCCGATCGAGTAGCCCAGCGCGGCGAGATTCCGCGCGACGATCTGGACATCGCGGCCGACCATGTTCCGGCCGGCGATCGTGCGGTACAGCGGCATGCTGCCGTAGAACAACGTCACCTGCCGGTCGTCGGCCCGGAGCAGCTGCCCGCCCCGCTTGATCGTGACGCCGGCCGGGGGCAGCCAGGTCACCGTCGCCTCCTTGTGCGCGGCCAGCGGTCGCGGTGCGCCGTACCCGATGCTCCCCGGCAGCGACGTGGTGGTGGAGAGGTCCCGGCGCTCGATCTTCGCCGTCGCGACCGCGGCCGGCTGCTCCGGCCGCGGCGCGCCGGCGGCCCGGTGCCGGGTCACCGCGACCGCCGCGCCGGCGGCCAGGCCCGCGACGACGAGGCCCGCGACCAGCCACCGGCCGAACCGGCGCCGCCGCGGTGGCGGGTCGGTGACCAACGGTATGAGTTCGGTGGCGGCGTCAGGCATCGGAGGCATGCCGACGAGCGTGACCGGAACTCGTTAGGAAGCTGTCAGGTAATCGGGCGGACGTCTGTGGGTTCGCTAACTGAGGTAGCCGGCGAGGGCGATCCGCTGGTCGCGCAGGGCCTGGGCGACGGTGCGCGCGATCTGCGCCGCGCCGGCGGCCTCGAAGTGCGTGTGGTCGTTGCAGAAGAAGGCGCCGACCGCGCCCTGGGTGTAGTCGCCGTTGTTGGGGCACAGCCGCAGCGAGTTGTAGAGCGCGACGCTGCGCTGGTGCAGGTCGATGACGGGCACGCCGTTGGCCGAGCCGGCCGTGAAGGTGTCGTTGACGAATCCGCGGTTTCCGATGGCGGTGCTGCCCGAACAGGTGATCGCGGCGACCGGCGTGACGAAGATCGGGTTGGCGCCGCGCTGGCGGGCGGCCTGGGCCATCACGCCGAGCAGTTCCCGGTAGCGCGCCGTGCCCACGTGCCGCGGACAGGCACGGTCCCCGTCGTTGATGCCGAACTGGATGAGCAGATAGTCGCCCGCCTTCATGCCGGTGCTCGTGTTGAGCATCGCCTGCCACCGGGCGGAGTACGTCTTCGGGTTGACGACGCACTCGCCGGCGGCGTCCATGGCGCTGGTGACGTTGGGGTCGTACAGCCAGGTCTGGATGCTGCGGCCGCCCTGCGCGCTGTTGACGACGGTGACGTCGGAGGTGAACAGCGCGTCGAACTCCCGGCCCCAGCCGATCGGGCACGCCCCGCTGGAGGAGCCGTTCGCCACGGTGGAGTCGCCCGCCAGCCACACCTTGATCGGTGCGGCGGCGACCAGGTCCGAGCCGGGGCCCGCGGCGGAGTGGGCTGCGGTGTTGCAAGGTGCGACGGCCGCAGAGAGCCGGGCGGCGATGATCGGGGCGAGTCGGTCGGCGATCTTCCGGTGGCCCTGGTCGTTGGGGTGCACGTTGTCGGCCGTGTCGGTGGCCTCGGTGATCCAGCCCTCGGTGTTGACGAAGACCACGTTGCGGTCGCCGGCGTTGTTGCGCGCCGTCACCGCGTTCTGGGTCTGGGTGACGAACCGCTTGCGGAAGGTCTGCATCGCGAAGATGACGGCGTTCGGATACTTCTGCCGTACGCGCTCCAGCAGCGTCACGTACGTGGCCTGGAACTCCGGGGTGTGCACGCCGTGCCCGGAGTCGTTGGTGCCGAGGTTGATCACCACCGCGTCGGCCCGGTAGCGGGCGAAATTCCAGTCCGGCGAGCCGGGCTCGGCCCCGGTCTTGAGGAACTGCGCGCTCAGGCCGACGCAGCCGTCCGCCGTGGCGACCAGGCAGGCGCCGCCCTGGGCGATCTGGGTGTGCTCGACCTTGAGCCGCTCGCCGACCAGCCAGCCGTACGCGGTCAGCGCCTGCTGGGAGGAGAGCTGACCCACCGTGATGGAGTCGCCGATGAACTCGACGGTCCGTGCGGAGACCGGCGGGGCGAACGTCTGCGCGCCGGCGTCGAGAACCAGGCCCTGGTACACGGCGTCGCCGTGGTAGGAGCCGGCGACCGGGCGGTATGACACCCGGAGCGTGTGGTTGCCGGCGGCGAGCGGCGCCGGTGTGACGTTCACCGTGCCGCTGACGTTCTTGTAGGCCACGTCCGCGCCGCCGTCGATGCTGACGAAGAAGTCGATCGCGTTGCGCTGCTTGAGCCGCACCGTCCGACCGGTGAACCCGACCTTGACGTAGGCGCCGGCCCACTTGGACACGTACCCGCTGGTGGAACTGGTGTCCCAGCGCCCGATGAACTTGACGTTCGGGTCCGTCGGCGAGCCGTCGCCGACCGCGGCGGTGGCGGGTAGCCCGGTCAGCGCCCCCACGGCGACGATCGCCACCATGGCGGCGGCGAGCAGGGCACGTCTCGGCATTGCGGCGATCGGCACAGCAGTGGCCTTTCTGGACGGCCCACCTTTCGTGGTGGGGACTACCGGAGGAAGCGGGTGAGGGACAGGCGGCGCTCGCGGATGCCTTGCCCGACGAGGTCGGCCATTTGGGTGGCGCCGTACGGCGAGAAGTGGGTGTTGTCGTTGACGCCGTCGGTCGCGGCGGTCAGGAAGAGCCGCGTCGAGTCCGCCGGGCCGAGCGATTCGACCAGGGCCTCGCTGCGTGCGGTCAGGTCGATGACCGGCACGTTCTGGGCGGTGCCGAGGGCGCGCATCTCGGCGGGCAGGTCCACCCCGAGGCCGTTGACATGCAGGGCGGTCGGCGTGAGCTGACTGCCGCTGAAGAGCCGGCGTACGGGCGGGGTCACCAGCACCGGCACCGCGCCCCGGGCCCGCACCTGGCTGATCATGGACGTCAGGTTGTCGCGGTAGGCGGCCGCGGTGGTCTGCTTGTCGTTGTGCCCGAACTGAATCAGCACCAGATCGTGCGGCCGGATCAGCGGCCGCATGGTCGGGAAGAGGGCGGCGTTGGCGAGGAAGCTGCCCGAGCTCTCGCCGGAGTCGGAGTAGTTGGCGACGACGGCGCCCGGCCCGACCCGGCCGGTGATCATCTGTCCCCAGCCGGTGTAGGGCTCGGTGGGCTGGTCACAGACCGTGGAGTCGCCGGCCAGGTAGACCGTGAGCGGGGAACGCGCCGGCGTGACCGCGATGGCGGTGACCTTCGGCGCCGACCCGGCGAACGTGATGTCGAGGCCGGGCGTGCCGGTGCCGCCCTGGCCGGTCGGCTGCCCCTCCGGCTGACGCACGTTGACGGTGGCGGAATAGCTCGCGAGCGTTCCCGGCGCCGTGCTCACGGCCGGCATGATGAGACGTCTGGCCTCGACCCACATCGAGGTGTTTCCGGCGTCACCGAGCGACACGGTGACGTCGTAGTTGCCAGGAGCGAGGTCGTAGTGGCAGGTGATCGGTGACGTGCCCGCGCACTGCGGGGGCAGCGCGGCGCTGGCCGGCATGGCCATCCCGATCGGAGCGCCGGCGACCAGGCCCGTCACGGCGGCAGCCACCATGACGCCGGCCCGTGGTTGCTTTCTCAAGTCTGCCCCCTCCAATGCTGGTGACCAGCCCTTAGTTAGTTTGGTATGTCAACTTATCTCTTACATTCATGACAGTCAATGGAAGGCTTCGCGATGACATCTCTCTTCGGCCTGGAAGGCAAGACCGCCCTCGTCACCGGCGGAAACCAAGGGCTCGGCAAGGCGTTCGCTCTCGGCCTGGCGCAGGCGGGTGCGCGAGTCGCCATCTCCGGCCGGCGAGCGGAGGCAAACCGGGCAGTCGCCGCGCAGGCCGCGGAGGCGGGCTTCGACTACGTCACCATCACGGCCGACATCACCGATGACACCCAGGTCTCCGCAATGACGGAACAGGCGCTCGACGCCTTCGACGGCCGGATCGACATCTTGGTCAACAACGCGGGAACGTGCTACCACGCACCGGCCTTCGACGTGACCGACGAGGATTGGGCCGGCGTGTTCGACCTCAACGTCCGGGCGCTCTGGAAGACCTCCCTTGCCGTGGGCGCCGGCATGCGTCGCCACGGCGCCGGCTCGATCGTCAACATCGGCAGCATGTCCGGCATCATCGTCAACCGGCCGCAATGGCAGCTCGCGTACAACGCGTCCAAGGCCGCGGTGCACCACCTCACCAAGTCGATGGCGGTGGAGTGGGCGCCGTACGGGATCCGGGTCAACGCCGTCGCGCCCGGATACGTCAAGACCGAGATGGCGCCGGTGGACCGGCCGGAGTTCCGCCGCCACTGGATCGAGGACTGCCCCCAGCAGCGCTTCGCGTTGCCGGAGGAGATCGCTCCCAGCGTCGTGTTCCTCGCCGGCGACGCCGCGTCCTTCATCACCGGGTCGATTCTGGTGGCCGACGGCGGCTACACCGCGGTCTGAGGGCCGCCCGCGGTGGGTTTGTCGAGCCAGCCCGCCGGGACGAAGCGCAGCATGAGCCGGGTTGCCAGCGGCTTGGGCATGACTCTCAGGGCCCGGGCGAGTGTCGCCGTCTGCCAGGGGAAGGCGACGTCGTCCCGGCTGGATTCCATGGCTGAGACGATCCGCTGGGCGCACTGATCGGCGGAGATCTCGAAGGGCGCGGGGATGCCGTCGTCCGCCGTGCGCTCGGTGGCGACGAACCCCGGATAGATGGAAAGGAACCGGATCCCGCTGCCGCGCAACTCGGTGCGGTAGGTGTCGATGAGGATCCGGGCGGCGGCCTTGGCCGCGGAGTAGGGCCCCTGCATGGGCACTCCGGCGAATCCGGCCAGGGAGTTGGTGTGGGCGATCAGGCCGCCCCGCGTACGCATCCGGGCGACGAGCGGCACCAGGTAGTTCACGGTGACGTCGTAGTTCACCCGCATCGCGGCGGAGATCTCCGCGGTCGTGGCGGTCGGCAGGTGGTACTCGGGACCGGCTCCGATGTTCAGCAGTGCGGCGTGTATCGGCCCCACCTCGGCCTCCGCCCTGCTCAGTGAGGCTTCGACGGCGGCCGGGTCGGTTGCGTCCACCGGCAGGGCCAGGCAGCGGCCGCCCAGCGCGCGGGCCTCCGCGGCCACGGAGTCGAGCAGTTGCGGGCGTCGGGCGCTGAGCACAAGGGTCGTGTCCTGGCGCGCCAGGCGGAGCGCCACCTGGCGGCCGATGCCGCTGGACGCCCCGGCGAGGAGCACGGTCCTGCCCCGCAGTCGGCGGTCGGTGTCAACCATGGTGCGGAACCACCTTTCGTTCGTCCCGCCTGCCGGCGCATCGGCGCACCAGGTCGGTGGCTTGGGCGGCGGGCACGCCGGAGACGGTCAGCATGGTGGTCGCCGCGGCGGGGCCGGCCTCGTCGGGCTCCAGCAGGCCGTCGTTCACGGCTTCCATGAGGGCGATGAGCATCTGCTCGTGGAGGTATGTCAGGGCGGGTGCCGACAGCGGGGACGTGAAGATGCCCTGATCGAGGCCGTGTTGAAGCATCTCCACGGACGCCTCGCGGACGGGGGCGAGGCGGTCGCGGAGGCCTTGCACGGTGACGCTGCGCTGGGCGAGCGCGACCAGGATCCGGTAGCGGTCCGCGACCTCCCAGACCGCGAGTGTCGAGCGCACGAGCGATTCCGCCGGGTCCGCCACGCCTTCCCGGCCCGCCATGTTCGCCGCGGCGACCATCTCCACGGCCCCGTCGAGGAGCGTGCTGATCAACGCCTCGCGGCTCGGGAAGTGCCCGTACACCGTGCGGCGGACGACGCCCGCCGCACGCGCGATCTGGTCCATGGACGCGTCCGGGTCGCGGAGCAGTTCGGCGAGGGCGACGTCGAGGATGCGCCGGCGGTTGAGGTCGGCGCGGCTGCTGTCCCGCGTGGTCATGGCCGCATCCTACGCAACTTGCACAGTGGTGTGCAATCACGCCCGTGGCACCTTGCGGACCTTGCGATCCACGAGCCTGCGCAGCACCGGCGCGACGAGCGGACCGAGGCCGGCCAGCAGCGCGGTGGCCCGGTCGGGATAGACGGCGAAGCGCTCCCGTTCGATCGCTCGAACCGTGACCCGCGCGACGCGCTCCGCGGTCAACGGCTTGATGGTGCCGCCGATCGCCGTCGTCGCCGCCGGTTTCCATCGGTTCTCCTCGGCCAGCTGCGGAGTGTCCACATCGGGCGGAAACACGCAGCCGACGTGAACGCCGTGCGGTCGCATCTCGTCGCGCAGCGCCTGGACGAGCCCGCGCACCGCGAACTTGGCGGCGCTGTAGGCGGTGTAGCCGTAGATTCCCAGCAGGCCGGCGGCGGAGCAGACGGCGATGATGGAGCCGTGGCCGCGCTCGACCATCCCGGGCGCCACCGCGCGCACCGGGTACAAGGTGCCGAAGTAGTCGACCTCCATCATCCGGCGGAACACCTCGTCGTCCAGCTCCAGGAAGTTTCCCGGGCGTGCCTGGCCGGCCGAGGTCACCAGCACATCGCAGGGCCCGGCATCCTCGGTGAGCCGGCGGAGCGCACCTTCCACGGCCGCCTGGTCGGCGACGTCCGCCGTGGCCGTGCGGACGGTGGCCCCGGTTTCCCGCAACCGCCGTGCGGCGGCGTTGAGCTGATCCGCGCGGCGGGCGATGAGTGAGATCGAAGCGCCGTGCGCGGCAAGCTCCGCCGCCGTCGCCAGCCCGATGCCGCTGGACCCGCCTGTGACGACCGCGTGCGCACCCCGCAGGCGCGTCATCGCCGGCCCATCGACCCATACGTGAATGCCATTCACATAGCCTTCCCGTTCGGCCCGGTCCGCGCAAGGCGCCGGGGCGGGAGGCCCGCCCCGGCGGCTGCACCGCGGTCTGAGGGCGGCCTGCGTCAATCTGCGACAACCTGATCAAGGACTCGCGGACGTAGGTCGCTGGAGTCCCGGTATCTTGAAGTCGGCAGCCGATCACGTTCGGGAGGTGGGTATGACTGTCGAGATGGTCGCGCCGGCCTGGATGCATGAGCAGGTCACGGCCGAGCAGTATGCGGCGTGGACGGAAGAGCAGTGTGCGGGCATCGAGATCGTGGATGGGATGGTCCTGGCGAGTCCGAGCGCGTCCAAGCGGCACAACCGCCTGGCCCGGCTGCTGGCGAACGCCTTGGATGGTGCCGCGGGGCCGGACTGGAACGCTGACACCGACTTCGATGTCCGGCTCCAGGATGTGCCGTTGAACAACCGTCGTCCTGACGTGACGGTGTATCGGGCGGAGACCATCGATGTCACTCCGACGCGACCCGAGCATGTGCTTCTTGTGGTCGAGGTGGTTTCTCCCGGGTCGGAGACGACCGACCGGATCGTCAAGGCTGATCAGTACGCGAGGGCTGGTATTCAGTTCTATTGGCGGGTGGAGCAGGCCGCCACTGGTGCACCTCTCGTCTACACGTACGTTCTTGACCCGGCGACCGGCCGCTACCGCGACAGCGACATCTTCACCGGCGTCGTGAAACTGGCCGTGCCCTTCCAGGTCGAGCTCGATCTCGGCCGGATCTGATGCCCGCCGGGGCGGGACGCCCGCCCCGGCCGGCCCCGGTCAGCCGCAGCGCCCGCCGCTGTTGATGCAGGCGGCGATCTTCTTCATCTGGCGGTCGGAGTTGACGTTGACGAAGTCGTTGTGGTCGGAGAAGGGGTTGTGGTTCTCCTCGGGGAAGGAGTCCAGGGCGAACTGGCCCTTGTCCTGCACGGCGCGGGGGATGTCGTAGGAGATGCTGATCCGCAGCTGGGGGATGGCGGTGAAGCCCTGGGGGCAGGTGCCGGTCCTGGCGTCGGCGAAGGCGAGGTGGGCGCGGTGGTTGTCGCTGTCGATGTCCCGGCCGTTCCAGCAGCCCGGGAAGTCCTGGACGCGCATGACCTTGCTACCGCCGGGGCAGATCGGGTATTTGTCGGACAGCCGGTCGGTGAAGCCGGAGCAGGTCCAGGTGGCGCGGGCGTTGGCCGGGCCGCGGCTGGTGGGCTTGGCGTCGCCGGTCAGGGCCCGCAGGAAGCGCGGCATCGGAGTGACCTTGCTCGTGGGGTTGCCACGGTATTCGATCAGGACGGCGGCGGGGCGGACGATGGCGCCGGTGTTGCCGGGCAGTTCGAGGTTCGGGCCGCTCGGGGCCTGGAGTTCCTTGCCGCCGCCGGCGGCGGGCGGGGTGCTGGCCGCCGGGGCCGGGGTGTCCTGCCCCTTGCCGATGGTGCAGGCGGCGAGCTTGTCCAGGCCGGCCGGGCGGTCGGCGCGGCGGCTGATGGCGATGACGATCCGGTCGATCGTGGCGGCGCGCTTGGCTTGCAGGGCGCCGAGCACGCCGGTGTCACCGGGGGCCTGGACCAGGCGTTCGTCGGCGCCGGCGAGCTGCCGGTCGAGCTCGGCCAGGTTGCGGTTCACCTCGTCGACCGCCTGCTCCGGAACGTCGGCGAGCTGGTCGCGCACGGAGGGGCAGCGCACGTTCGGGTTGGCGACGCTGCGGGTGCTCGCGGTGGTGTGCCCGGCGTGCATGCCGTCGTAGCTGACCTCGCATTCGACCAGGGAGACCAGTCCGGCAGGCTTGCGGCCCTGCCGGGTGAGCAGGGTGCTGATCTTCTTGAGCGCGGTGGCCCGCTGCGCGCGGAGCGGCCGGATCACGGAGTTGTTGAAGTCGGCGTCGATCTGCCCGCGGCTGGCGGCGATCCGCTCGTTGGCGGCGGCCAGGGAACGGTCCAGTTTGGCCAGTTGGCGATCGACGGCGGCCCGTACGGCGGCGGGCATGGCCGGGAGGCGGTCGCGCACGGTGGGGCAGGAGACCGTCGGCACGGTGTCGGCGAGGGCGGCGGCGGTGTCGGCGCGGACGGCCTTGTCGATCCGGACGACGGGCCAGAAGTAGGAGGACTTGTCGCCGTTGCGGCAGGTGGTGCCGGAGGCGGCGAGGACCTCGTCGGGGGTGTCGGCGGTGATGGCCTGGTTGCCGACGAAGTCGTGGACGTGCTCGGCGCCGTTCTTGATGCCGGGCTGCGCGACCGGGTTGTCGGGGCTGAACTTGCCGTTGCCGTTGGTGCCACAGTCCACAGTGAACACTCCGGTGGCGGCGCCGCGGCGGGGTTGCGGGGTCACGACGTTCGGCGCGACCTTCGCGATGGCCACGAAGTCGGCGAGGCTGGTCTCGGCGGACGCCTCGCCCTTGCCGCCGCTGGACACGAAGTAGCCGGTGGCCCCCGCGGTCACGATGAGCGTCGCCGCCACCGCGACCATGCGTCCGGTACGGGTTCTCTTGCTGGCCTTCATCGAGAGGTCTCCTCTGTGGGGTGAAGGGCGCGAATCACGCTTGCGTGCCGGGATACGCGCGCCCCGACCCGGGCCGATCAGTTCTGTCGCGGTACGTCATCAGTCGGTAAGAACTCACGATGGAGCGCAGTCACCAGGTGGTGAGCAGGAGGTGGTTGACCAGCAGGGCGAGCGCGGCCTGCACGAAGAGCCAGCCGCGCCGCGCCGGCGGTGGCACCAGCGCGGCGCCGGCCATGAGCCAGACGGCGAAGGGCAGCCAGATCCGCTCCACCTCCGCCTTGCTGAGCCCGGACAGGTCGGCGGCCAGGATGGCGACCAGGCCCGCCGCCGGTAGCAACACGACCGGTCCGAGGCCGAGCACCGACGACGGATGACGCCGCGGCGCGGGCGGAACGACCCGGGAGGCCGCTCGCCGCAGGACGACGGCGGCTACCGGGCCGGCGCAGGCCAGCACCAGCGCGAGGTCGGCCCACACCCAGTACCCGTAGGGCCGGTCACTCGCGATGCCCTGGTAATAGCGCTCGACCACCAGGCGATAGCCGTCGGGCCACCAGAAACCGGCGAGCGTGAACGCCGCCGCGACGGCAGCGCCGGCACCGATCACGGCGCCGAGCGTGCGCCACGGCAGGGGGCCGCTCCGCCGCGCGAGGAGCACCACCGCCAGCATCGGCACCGCGATCAGGGTCAGGCCGTAGGAGAGGTAGAGGCCGAGGACCAGGAGCGCGCCGGCGGCCCCGCCCGCCCAGATCCGCCGGCGGGTCAGGGCGACCGCGAGCAGCGCCAGCCCGGTCGCGGTCACCCCGGCGAACAGGCCGTCGGCGGACGCACCCAGCCAGATCGCGCCGGGGAACAACACCAGGAACGGCACGGCCGCGCGGGCGGCGTCCTCGTGGCCGAGCGCGCGGATCGTCACCGGCACCGCCACCGCGGCGAGAGCGCCGATCGCCACGCAGGCCAGCGCGGCCCAGGCGCCCCCGCCGAGGCCGATCCGGTCGAGGCCGACGAAGACGAGCAGGGCCCCGGGCGGGTGGCCGGCGACGTGCGTGGTCCACGAGTCCGGCTGGAAGTCCAGGATCCGGCCGGCGAACCCGCGCAGCATGGCCGGAACGTCGGTGACGCCGCCGACCTCGCTGAGATACTCGTGCCCGGTGGCGAGCCGGCCGGCCAGCCCGCGCCGCCAGCCGTCCACCAGCGCCAGCGACACGATCCATCCGGCGGCGGCGCCGTAGCCGGCGAGCATCAGCCGCCGCCAGGCCATCGTCTCGGCGAGCCGCGGACCGTGCCAGCCGACCAGCACCGCGACGGCGAGCGCCAACGGGGTGCCCGGGCCGGCGTGCGGCAGCCAGATCGCGGTGAAGGGCGCGGCGCTGGCGTGCACCGGCCGCCCGGCGAGATACAGCGCGGCGCCCACGACGGATGCCAGAGCGACGAGCCCGAGTGCGCCGCAGCCGGCGACGAGGTCGGCCCGGGCGCCCCCGGCACCCGGCCCTCGGACGGTCATCCGCGCAGGGCGGCGTGCGCGAACTCGGTCAGGCCGGCGACGAGGCCGATCTGGGCGCGGAAACCCAGCTCGGCGGCCGCACGGGCGGGCGAGGCGACCACGTGCCGCACATCGCCGAGCCGGAATTCGCCGGTGGTCACCGGCGCCGGGCCGTCGACCACGCGGGACAGGGCGGAAGCCATCTCGCCCACCGTCGCGGGATGCCCCGAGGCCACGTTGTACGCCCGCAGCCCGGCCGGCTCACCACGGGCGGTCGCGGCGAGCGCGGCGACGTTCGCCCGCGCCACATCGCTCACGTGCACGAAGTCGCGGCGTTGTGCCCCGTCCTCGAAGACCCGCGGCGCACGGCCCGCCGCCAGCGCCGACCGGAAGATCGCGGCCACCCCGCTGTACGGCGTGTCGCGCGGCATCCCCGGTCCGTAGACGTTGTGATAGCGCAGGGCCACCACCGAGCCGCCGCACTGCCGGGCCCAGGCCGCGCTGAGGTGCTCCTGGGCGAGCTTGGTCGCCGCGTACACGCTGCGCGGGTCGAGCGGGGCGTCCTCGTCCACCGGCGCGGAGGTCAGCGGGAGCCCGCAGGAGGGGCACGTCGGCTCGAACCTGCCCGCCGCCAGATCGGCGAGGGCGCGGGGGGCCGGACGGGCCGGGCCGTCGGCGGGGCAGGCGTAGGCGCCCTCGCCGTAGACGACCATCGAGCTGGCCAGCACCAGCCGGTGCACGCCCGCGCGGGCCATCTCGGCGAGCAGCACGGCGGTGCCGAGATCGTTGCAGCCGACGTACTCCGGTAGATCGTCGAGGTCGACGCCCATCCCGACCATCGCGGCCTGGTGCACGACGGCGTCGACGCCGCGCAACGCCGCCGCGACCGCGGTCCGGTCCCGCACGTCCGCGCGCCCGACCGGTACGGAATGGACGGTCGTGGGCGGCGGGCCGCGGTGCGCGGCCGGATGCCCGACGTCGAGGATGCTCACCTCATGCCCGGCTTCCCGCAGGGCCGAGCTCACATGGGCGCCGATGAAGCCGGCGCCGCCGGTCACGAGTACGTGGGTCACCGGCCGACCGTAGGCGTGACCCGGGGGCGTCGGGCGCGGATCGGGCAACATGTCCGCGGATCGTAAGAACTTCCCAGCGGTAAGAACCCCGTAATGCCGCGTCGCGGTTCCGGCCCGGCGAACCCGGATAGCTTCGGGCCGTGACCGATGTCGTCCTACCCTGCCTCAACGAGGCTCCCGCGCTGGCCTGGCTGCTGCAGCGGATGCCCGCCGAATACCGCCCGATCGTCGCCGACAACGGCTCCACCGACGGCTCGGCCGACGTGGCCCGGCGCCTCGGTGCCCGGGTCGTGACCGTGCCACAGCCCGGCTACGGCGCCGCCGTGCACGCCGGCATCCTCGCCGCCGAACCGGCCGACGGCCTGGTCTGCGTCATGGACGCCGACGGCTCCTTCGACCCCGGCGACCTGCCGCTGGTCGCCGACCCGGTCCGGGGCGGTGCGGCACGACTGGCCGTCGGCAGGCGCAGACCGGCCGGCCGGGGCACGTGGCCGCCGCACGCCCGGCTCGGCAACGCCGTGCTCGCCCACCGGCTGCGCCGTACCACCGGCCTGCGGGTGCACGACATCGGGCCGATGCGCGCCGCGCGCCGCGACGATCTGCTCTCCCTCGGCCTGCGGGACCGCCGGTTCGGCTATCCCCTCGAGCTGCTGATCGCCGCCGCCCGCGCGGGCTGGGAGGTCATCGAGGTCGATGTCGCCTACCATCCGCGGGCCGCGGGCACCAGGTCGAAGGTCACCGGCACGGTGCGCGGCACCGCCCGGGCGATCCGCGACATGAGCGCGGTGCTCGCCCGATGAGCGTCCAGTTGCTCGTGCTGGCCAAGACGCCGGTGCCGGGACGGGTCAAGACCAGGCTCTGCCCGCCGTGCACTCCCGGCCAGGCCGCCGCGGTCGCCGCCGCCGCGCTCGCGGACACCCTGGCCGCCGTCACCGCCGCGCCGGCCGTGCGGCGCTGCCTCGTCGTCGACGGCGACCATCCGGCACCGCCCGGCTGGCACCGGACGACCCAACGGGGAGCGACTCTCGGCGAACGCCTCGCCCGCGCCTATGCCGACACCCGGGTGGACGGCGCGGGGAGCCTGTTGATCGGCATGGACACCCCGCAGGTCAGCGCCGGACTGCTGGCCGACGCCGCCCGGCGGCTCGGCGAGGACGAGGACGACGCCGACGCCGTGCTCGGGCTCGCCGAGGACGGCGGCTGGTGGGCTCTGGGACTACGGAATCCACGCCACGGCCGGGCGTTGCGACGGGTGCCGATGTCCACTCCGGACACCGGGGCGCTGACCCTGGCCGCCCTGCGGGCCCGTGGTCTGCGCGTCGCGGCGCTACCGACGCTGCGCGACGTGGACACCTACGCGGACGCCCGTGCCGTGGCCGCGCTCTGTCCCGCCGGCAGCCGCTTCGCGTCTGCCGTGTCCGAGCTGGCCGGCCCGGTGACGGCGGCATGACCACCACCGCCACCACCGCGCCGGCGGCCGCTCCCGCCGCCCTGGCCGTCTTCGACGCGGCCATCCGCCGCGCCGACGCGGGACGGCCCGTCACCCTGACGATCATGGACGATCGCGGCACCGAGCACCGGATCGACGCCGCCGCTTGGTGCCGCGGGCACCTCCCCGGCGACCGCGGGCTGCTCGCCCGCTGCGCGGGACCGACCCTCGACGTCGGATGCGGACCGGGCCGGCTGACCCGTGCTCTGCACCGGCTCGGCCACCCCGCGCTCGGCATCGACGTGAGCGCGGCGGCCGTCCGGCTGGCCCGCGCGCGGGGCGCCACGGTGCTGCGCCGCGACGTCTTCGGTCCGCTGCCCGGGCACGGCCGGTGGCGGCACCTGCTCCTCGCCGACGGCAACATCGGCATCGGTGGTGAGCCCGGAGCGCTCCTGCGCCGATGCCGCGAGCTGCTGTCGCACGACGGCCGGCTGCATGTCGAGCTGGCTCCGCCCGGCACCCGCAGCTGGTCCGGCTACGCCAGGATCCGTCACGAGGTCCGCGCCGCGAGCGCGCCGTTCCGCTGGGCGCAACTGGCGGCCGACGACCTGGCCGAGGTCGCCGGCGCGAGCGCACTGCGGATCTCGGCCACCTGGACGGAGGCGAACAGATGGTTCGCGACGCTGACCCGGGCCTGAGCCCACAATTCGCCTCGACGCTGCGCTCGCCGCGGCTGGCCGGCCTGCTCGGGATCGCCCTCGCCGTCGCGTTCACCGTCTGCTTCGCCACCGGGCTGATCAGCCACCTCATCCAGCACCCACCCGCCTGGTTCTGGTGGCCGTCGCGACCGGCCGGCCTCTACCGCGTCACTCAGGGCCTGCACGTGGCGACCGGGCTGGCCGCGGTGCCGCTGCTCGGCGCGAAACTCTGGTCGGTCTACCCGCGCCTGTTCGGCTGGCCGCCCGCCCGCGACCTCGCCCACGCGATCGAACGGGCCGGCGTCGCCCTGCTGGTCGCCGCCGCGCTGTTCCTGCTGGTCAGTGGCATCCTCAACATCTCCCGCTGGTACGCCCCGATGCCGTTCTTCTTCACCTCCGGGCACTACTGGGCGGCGTGGCTGGCCATCGGCGCGCTGCTCGCCCACCTCGGCGTGAAACTCCCGATCGTCCGGCAGGCACTGGCCCGGGCCACGCCCGACCGGACCGCGCCGGGCGCGCTGAGCCGTCGCGGCCTGTTCGGCACCGTCGGCGCGGCTGCCGGCATCATCACCCTCGCCACCGTCGGGCAGACCGTCGCACCGCTCGCACCCGTCTCCGTCCTCGCGCCCCGGCGGCCTCGCAGCGGGCCGCAGCACCTGCCGGTGAACAAGACGGCGGCCGGCGCCGGTGTGCGCGACGCCGCCTTCGACCCGGAATACCGGCTGACGATCGCCGGCCCCGCGCGGACGCTCAGCCTCAGCCTGCCCGAGCTGGCCGCGTTGCCGCAGCACACGGTCGTCCTGCCGATCAGCTGCGTCGAGGGCTGGAGCGCCACCGGCACCTGGACCGGCGTCCGGCTGCGTGACCTGATCGCCCTCGTCGGCGTCGACCCCGAGGACGCCGAGGCCCACGTCGAGTCCCTGGAGGCCCGCGGCCGGTACCGGGCGACGACGGTGCCGCCCCCGCACAGCCGTGACCCGTTCACCCTGATCGCGCTCCGGCTCGGCGGCGACGTCCTGCATCCCGATCACGGCTACCCGGCCCGGCTCATCGCCCCGAACCGTCCCGGGGTGCTGCAGACCAAGTGGGTCGGCCGGATCACGGCCCGGAGCCCGGAATGAAGACCGTGCGGCGCGCGCTGATCGCGTCCGGCGGGCTCGTCATCGCGTACGCGGTCAGCGGCGCCCTCGCCGACGATGACCTCACGTTCGGCGCGCTGGTCTTCCTCGCCGCCGTCCTGGTGGCTCACGACGGGCTGCTGCTGCCGCTGATGATCGGCGCCGGCGCCCTGATCGGCCGGTTCGTTCCGCCCGCGCCGCGCGGAGGAGTACGGGTGGCCGCGGTGCTCAGCCTGGCGGTGACGATGGTGGCGCTCCCGCTGGTCCTGGGCCGCGGCCGGGTTCCCGACAACCCGTCGGTGCTGCCGCTGCACTACGGCCGCGGCCTGCTCGTGGTCTACACGCTGATCTGGGTGACGACCGCCGTGGTCGTCGCGGCGCGCCGCCGGCGCCGTCGCCCGCACCGGGTGGCGGGGAACTGACCCGCACCGGTCAGGCGACGGACGCCGGGATGTGCAGGACGAAACGGCAGCCGCGGTCGATGTTGTATGCCTCCACCCGGCCGCCGTGCGCCTCGACCAGGCCCCGGACGATGGCCAGCCCGAGGCCGCCGCCCGCCGTCAGGCCGGTGCCGTGGGCCGGGGTCCTGGCCCGCTCGCCGCGGAACGCCACGTCGAACAGCCGGGGCAGGTCGGCGTCGGGTATGCCGCCGCAGGTGTCGGAGACCGCCAGCCACACGTCCTTGCGGTCGTGGCCGGCGGCGATGCTCACGGTGCCGTCCGGCGGCGTGTACCGCACCGAGTTGACCAGCAGGTTGGTCACCGCCCGGGCCAGTTCGGGCTCGCTGGCCAGGACCGTCGGCCAGCCGGAGTCCGCGGCGATCAGCCGGATCCGCCGGCTGGCGGCCAGCGGCGCGATGGTGGTGAGGGCGTCGGACACCAGGTCGGCAAGCGGGACCCTGGTGGGCACCAGCCGCAGGGCCCCGGCGTTGATCCGCGACAGCTCGAACAGGTCGTCGACGAGCCGGGTCATCCGGTCGGTCTCGACGCCGATCCGCCGGTGGTATTCGGCCACGGTGCCGCGGTCGCGCACGACGCCGTCCTCGAGGGCCTCGGCCATCGCGCGCAGCCCGGCCAGCGGGGTGCGCAGGTCGTGCGACACCCAGGCGACCAGCTCGCGGCGGCCGGCCTCTGCCTTGCGTTCCTGCGCCTCGGCCTGCGCCGCCCACACCGCGGAGGCCGCCAGGCGCCGCCCGAAGGTGAAACCCACGGCGAGACTCACCAGCGCCGAGGCCGCGACCGTGATCAGCACGACCTGCAGGTCGTGCGCCGAGAGGAACATGGCCTGGGCGACGGTGACGACGCCGGAGACCACCGCGATCACGGTGGCGGCGAGCAGCACCCCGATGTGTACGAGGATCGACCGCCCCCGCAGCAATCGCAACGCGACGGCGCCACCGGTCGCGATGACCGCCCCGGACAGCAGCGCGTAGAGGCCGATCAGCAGCATGTCGGTCACGCCGTACCCCGGAATGTCGGCAGGGGTGAGGTGGCTTCGTAGCTGTAGCCGACTCCCCAGACGGTGAGGATGCGCCGCGGTGTCGCGGGATCTTTTTCGATCTTCTCGCGGAGCCGGCGCACGTGCACGGTCACGGTCGACTGGTCGCCGAACTGCCAGCCCCAGACCTGTTCGAGCAGATCGGCCCGGGACCAGGCCCGGCCGGGGTGCCGCAGCAGGAAGGCGAGCAGTTCGAGCTCGCGCGCGGTCAGCGCGAGGGGTTCGCCGTCCAGGTGCGCGACCCGGCGCCGGAGATCGACGCTGAGCCCGGCGTCGTGCAGCATCGCCGGTCCCGCCTGCGCCGCGGCGGGAGCCGACCGACGGAGCACCGAGCGGATCCGCAACACCAGTTCCCGGGGCGAGAACGGCTTGGTGACGTAGTCGTCGGCACCGACCTCGAGGCCCAGCACCCGGTCGGCCTCCTCGCCGAGCGCGGTGAGCATGACGACGGGTAACTCCGGCCATTGCCGGCGCAGCCGCCGGCACACCTCGATCCCGTCGATGCCGGGCATCATCAGATCGAGCACGGCGAGGTCGGGCGGGAACGCCGCCGCGGCCGCCAGCGCCTCGGCACCGTCGGCGGCGAGCCGGACCAGGTGGCCGTCCTGCTCCAGGTAGCGGCGGACGACGTCACTGACGGTCGGGTCGTCGTCGACGACGAGTACGCGGTACGGCACGTACCGACGCTACCCATCCCGGGGCCACCCGACCGCGAACTGGGACCTTTCGAAATGCTTACGGTTGCCGCACCGGGAACGGTGTCGGCGCGGTTCCGACGCGGACGGCCCCGCGTTTGGGGCACGGGGGGACCTGGATGCGGATGTCGGGGGTGCTGACGCGCATGGTCGTGACCCGGCTGAGGCCGGGCTGCTCGGGCAGGTTGACGCTGAGGGTGGTGTCGCCGTCCTTGACAAAGTTGGCGAGCTTGTTGGCGACGAAGTCGCCGATGTTGGACTGTGCCTCCTCGGTCGAGCCGCCGATGTGCGGGGTGAGGATGACGTTCGGCAGACCACGCAGCTCGGAGACGAACTCGTCGCCGCAGCCCTTCGGCTCCGCCGAGAAGACGTCGACCGCCGCGCCGGCCAGGTGGCCACTCACCAAAGCGTCCCGCAGCGCCAGCCGATCGACCACGGCGCCGCGGCAGAGGTTGAGGAAGAGGGCACCGGGACGCATCCGCTTGAACTGCTCGGCACCGAAGAAGCCGGCGTTGCCCGGTCGGCCGTCGACGTGCAGCGTGACGACGTCGCTGGTCTCCAACAGCTCCTCGAGGGTGGCACACCTGCGCGCGTTGCCCAGGGCCAGCTTGTCTTCGGTGTCGTAGAAGGACACGCGCAGGCCGAGGTTCTCGGCGAGCACGGAGAGTTGGGTGCCGATGTTGCCATAGCCGACGATGCCCAGCCTGCGGCCGCGGACCTCGTGGGCGCCGACCGCCGATTTGTCCCAGACGCCCTGATGCATCAGCGCGTTCTTCTCGGTCAGCCGACGGGTCATCACGATGATCTCGGCGATGGCCAGCTCGACGACCGAACGGGTGTTGGAGTACGGCGCGTTGAAGACGGCGATGCCTTCGCTCGCGGCGGAGCCCAGGTCGATCTGATCGGTCCCGATGCAGAACGCGCCGACCGCGACCAGGCTGTCCGCGGCTTTCAGCACCCTGGCGGTCAGCTGGGTCTTGGACCTGATGCCGAGCAGGTGCACACCCGGGATGCGCTCGATCAGCTCGGCCTCGTCCAGGGCGGTGCGGACGGACTCGACGTGATAGCCCTCGGACTCGAGCCGGTCCACCGCGTCGTGATGGATGTTCTCCAGCAGCAGGACTCGCATCTTTGCCTGGTCGATCATCTAGGTTCCGTTCCGTGTCGGTCGGCAAGGGCTCGACGGCGCATGGACCAGGAAGACCTGATCCACGGAGGGTCACCGGTCGATCTCGGGGAGAGGTACGGATCGCGACGCGGTCACGGATCGATCTGGACAGGTTCCGGATTGGAAATAAGGAAGGCGAAAGGCTCAGCCCCCGGGCCGCCCGCCTGGGTGCTGTCGGTGCCGCGACACGTCGGCCTGGTCGTCTTCGGTGAACACTCCTTTCCTTTTGCTTAATTCCCGGCCCGGATTCTTTGAACTGACGGTCTCGGAGATCCGTGTCATCGGGGGAGTACCGACGGTGACGGCGGTGTGCTGGAGGACAGAATCGTGGACATCAGAAGTCGTTCCGCGGCCTGGGCCGCCCGGGTGCGCGGCAGGCACGGCCTCCAGGGACGTCGACTGTGGCCGGCCGGCCGGTGGCTGCTCGGCCGGGCGGCACTGGTGATCACTCTGCGCGGTCAGCCGATGGCACGGCGGCTCGCGGTGGTGGTGTTGCTGCCGACCACGGTCGCCGCCTCCTTCGGCTTGCTGCGGGTCAGCGACGCGCAGGACGCCGAGCAGCCGCTGGTCGAGGCGCAGCGGTACGCCATGGTCAGTCAGGCCGCGGTCAGCGCCGCCGAGGCGCTCGAGGACGAACGTGACGGGGCCGCGCCGGCGGTGGCGACCGAGCGCGACCGGCCCGACCTGTCGGGTGAGTACGAGAAATCGGACCGCGGCCTCGTCGCCGTGCTCGCCGCCGTCGCCGAGGTCCGCGACCCGTCCCTGGCGTTCGCGCGGGAGGGGCTGCTCACCCGGCTCAAGACCCTCGAGGAGCTGCGCCTCACCGCCTTCTCCGACTCTCTGTCGGCGGTCACGACCGTGAACCGTTACGGCCGGCTGATCCTCGACATCATCGAGCTCGGCCGCCGGGCGGACAGCCGGGCGATGCTGCTGACCGGTGACCCCTCGGTGGCCGGCCGCACCCTGGGCGTCTTCGACCTGCAGCTCGCGGCCGGCCTGAACTCGCAGCGCCGCGCCCTCGGCACGGCGCTGCTCTCGCGCGGCACCGAGGCGCCTGGCGAGCGGGTGGCGCTCGGCGGCTACGGAATCCTGGTGAACGCGCAGACCGCGTCGTTCCGATCGGTGGCCGGCCAGGACACCGTCGCCATGTTCCAGGCCGCCGGCGTCGAGGCGGCCGGGGCCGACGTCGAGGTGTTCGCCCAGCGCATCACGGCGGCGAGCGACGCCGGCGCCACGGTCGACCTGCCGCTGCGACAGTGGACGGAGACCACGACGCTGTATCTCGCCAAGGTCCGCCAGGTCCTGCGCAGCGCCGTCAACCAGGCCCTCGCCGACATCACTGCGCTGCGCGCCGTCCGGGCCGAAGAGACCCGCACCAACCTGGCCGTCGTCATCGCCGTGCTGCTCGCCGCGGTGCTGTTGGCCGGGTTCGTCGGCGGCGGGCTGACCGTGGAGCTGCACCGGTTGCGCGACCGGATACGCGACGTCGGCGAGCACCGGCTGCCCCAGCTGGTCGCGGCCCTGGCCCAGGCACCGGTGGGGCGCGGGTCGCCGTCCCGATCCCAGCGGGCGCTTCCCGTGCTCCCACCGGGCGCGATGGGGAGCGGCCGGGACGAGATCGGCCAGGTCGCGCTGGCCTTCGAGAACGTGCACCGGCAGGCGGTTCGGCTGGCGACGGCGCAGGCCGAGCAGCGGGCGACCACCGCCGGCATCGCCCGCACGCTGACCCGCAGAAGCCAGGAGCTCATCGGCCGGCAACTGACCCTGATCACCGAGATCGAGCAGCGTGAGCTGGACCCGGACAAGCTGAACAGGCTGTTCGGCCTCGACCACCTGGCGACCCGGATCCGGCGGCACGGCGACAGCCTGCTCGTGCTGACCGGCGCACCTCCCGCGTGGCACTGGCCGCGGTCGGCCACCGTGACCGAGGTCGTCCAGGCCGCGGCCGCCGCCACCGAGCAGTACCGCCGGGTCGAGATCAGCCCGCTGCCCGACACGGGCGTCCACGCCGCCGTCATCGTCGATCTGCTGCAGATCCTGGCCGAGCTCATCGACAACGCGACCCACTTCTCGCCGCCGGACACCCCGGTGCGGATCACCGCCGGGTCGCTCGCCGACGGCGGGATCCGGGTCGAGGTCCGCGACCAGGGGTACGGGCTGGGCGAGCGCACCGCCGCGGAGCTCAACGCCCGGCTGAGCCACCCCCAGCCGGACGGGATCGCGGACGAGCCGACGCTCGGACTGCACGTGGCCGGCACCCTGGCGGCGCGGACCGGCATCGCGGTGCACCTGCACCCGTTCGAGCGAGGTTGCGTTGCGGTTGTGGCCGTACCGTCGCGGCTGCTGTGCCCGGCGGCGCCGCCACCGGATCCGGCACGGGCCGGCTCGCCGGCCGAGCAGCCGCCCGTGCCCCAGGGGGCATCCCGCGGAGCATGACGGCCGGCTCGCGTCGGCCGAGGATGGGACGGGTCGGGCATCATTGGGCGGCGATGGATGCCGACAAGTCCCGAACGAAGATCCGCCGCGGCAGGCCGGTGGAACGCGTTGCTCTGCCCGACGGGCCGGCACGTGACCTACAGAAGGCGATCTACCGGTTGTACGCGGAGGCGGACTGTCCTCGGCTGGACGATCTGGCCGAGACGATCACCGCGGACGACACGCTGCCCGGGTCGCCGAAGAAAGACCTGATCAGCACCATCATCAGTGGCTGCACGCTGGCATCGCAGCAGGACACGGTCACCGTCGCGGTGGCCCTTGCCCGCATCGCCGACCGTGGCGACACCGACCGGATGGCACAGCAGGTCCGCCGGTTGTGGATCGCCGCGCGGACCGCGCCGGCGGCACCTGCGCCGGCCCGGTTGGGCCGGCCGGTCGGTGAGTGTGACCCCCTGGTTCTGGAGGTACACCCGGCGATCCAGGTCCCCGGCGAGCGCGGTGAGCGGCTGGATCGGCTACCTGGCTACGTGCCGCGGGCACACGACGCCCAGTTACGCGAGGCCCTCGACCAGATGCTGGTCGACCGGTTGTCCCGGTTGGTCACGCTGGTGGGCGGGTCGTCGACGGGCAAGACCCGCGCCTGCTGGGAACTCGCCCGCTACCTTAAGCGGCAGCAGCCGGACCGGTGGTGGTTGTGGCATCCGTACGATCCAACCCGTCCCGAGGCGACACTGGCTGATCTGGATCGGGTCGGCCCGGACACGATTGTGTGGTTGAACGAGGCCCAGTTCTACCTCGCCCCGACAGATGCCCGGCTCGGTGAGCGGATCGCGGCGGGTTTACGCAGCCTGCTGCACGACCCGCGGCGCGGTCCGGTGCTGGTGCTGGCCACCCTCTGGCCGCAGTACTGGGACGCGCTGACCACCCGGCCAGACAATGCGCAGCCGGACCCGTGCGCGCAGGCCCGGGATCTGTTGACCGGCAGCATGATCAGCGTGGCCGACCGGTTCACCCTGAGTGAACTCGCTGGGCTGACCGACGCGGGGGTGGATCCCCGGGTACGGCAGGCCGTCGCCCACGCCGAGGCCGGCCGGATCACTCAGTACCTGGCCGGCGTACCCGAGCTGCAGTCTCGATTCGACACGGCACCACCCGCCGCCCGGGCGATCATCCAGGTGGCTATGGATGCCCGCCGGCTCGGGTATCCGCCCGCGCTGCCACGCGCCCTGCTGGAGCAGGCCGCACCCGGCTACCTCGACGATCACGACTGGGACAGCCTCGATGAGGACTGGTTGGAACAGGCCCTGGCCTACACCGCCCGGCCCTGCCGGGGCGCCCGCGGACCGTTGACCCGCATCCGGTCGCGCCCCGGCCGACCGCTCCCCCACAGCGGGCAGCCCTGCTACCGGCTGGCCGACTACCTCGAACAGATCGGCCGCCGAGACCGCATGGCCGTGTTCCCGCCCGAGAGCCTGTGGACCGCGTCCGCTGCCACCGTCACCGACGCTTCCCTACTGCGCCGCCTCGGCACCCACGCTCGGGATCGAGGCCGATACCAGCACGCGATCCGGCTGTACACCCCAGCCGCCGACCGCGGCGACTCTGACGCGCTGCGGGCCCTGGCCGAGTTGCGGGCCTTGGCCGGGGATACAGCCGGCGCCGAGGCTCTGGTGCTGCGGGCCGCCGACCGGGGCGACTCTGGCGCGCTGCTGGACCTGGCCGAGCAGCGGCAGCGGGCCGGGAATACGGCTGGCGCCGAGGCTTTGGCGCTGCTGGCGGCCGACCGGGGCAACACAGACGTGCTGCACAACCTGGCCGGGTGGCGGGCCCTGGCCGGGGATATGGCCGGCGCCGAGACCCTGGCGCTGCTGGCCGCCGACCGGGGCAACACCGACTCGCTGCGGATATTGGCCGAGTTCCGGGCCCAGGTCGGGGACACTGCCGGCTGCGAGGCCTTGTACCGGCAGGCGGCCGACCGGGGCGACTCCGGCGCGCTGGTCCGGCTGCGGGAGCGGGCCGGGGACACCGCCGACGGCGGCAACATCTTCGCGCTGCGCGACCGGGCCCAGCGGCGGAAGTGGTACGCCGACGCCGACGTGCTGCGGGGCCTGGCCCGGCTGCGGGAGCAGGCCACCGACGCCGGCGCGTTGCGGGTCCTGGTCCGGCTGCGGGAGCGGGCCGGGGATACCGCGGGTGCCGAGGCTCTGGTGTTGCAGGCCGCCGACGCCGGCGCGTTGCGGGTCTTGGTCCGGCTGCGGGAGCGGGCCGGGGATACCGCGGGTGCTGAGGCTCTGGTGTCGCAGGCGGCCAACCGTGGCCTCCACGGCGCGTTGCGGATCTTGGCCCGACTGCGGGAGCAGGCAGGGGACACCACCGGCGCCGATCGGATATCGAGGTTTGGTTTGACCGGCTCTGGTGATGTTGCGTCCGGGCTGGATTTCGGCTCGTAGACCTTTCGGTGTGCCTGATTCGGGCGCACCAAAGCCGCTGATCAGGTCGCGACCGCGGCGAGGACGAGATTGCCCGGGCGGCCCGATAAAACGCGGTGCCGATCGGAGAATCGACTCCGCTTTATCGGCGGAAGAAGGTTCTCCGATCGGCGGCGCGGTGACCCGAATGACGTGCACCGCACCTATGTCACACTATCCAGCTTTTCGCTGGTGTCCTCAGCGGCCGTTCAATGCCGTGGCTAGGAAACTCCGCGCGGATTGCATGGCCTGGGCGCCGGAATCGATGTCCGCTGCGGCGCCGCGCAGCATGCGCTGGCTGCTCCGGGAGGCATCCGGGTTCTCGGCGACCGCGGTCTGCGCCATGGCCAGTGACTGCTGGGCAGCCGCCATGGCCGCCCGGGCGTCCGACACGGCCTGCCGCAGCTGCACCACGCCCTGGGCGATCTGCCCGGAGCGGATGAGTCCTACGGCCTGCCTGATGGCCTGCCTCGCACCCGTGCCGGCCTGCACGGCCTGCATGCCCTGTGCCGTGGCCGCGTCGGCCTGTGGCGTACCCACGTCCTCGCAGCCGTCGGCGATGTTGTCACCGACCTCCATGGCTTCCTCGGTGGCCTCCATGGCCTGCTCCGCCGCGTTCATGGCGGCGGATTGTTGACTCTCGGTCAGGCCCTGTTGTGAAATGGCCTGATGTGACATGGCGGGCGCCTGCTGGCCGACGGTGCTGGCATTCGAGGCGCCGAGGGTGGCGGCAATGCTCACCGCGACGACTGCGCCGATCCCGGCACCGAGCCAGGCCTTGCGACGGACGTTCTGCATTTCTCGCTCCGTTCTCGATATCGGTCAGCCGCCCTCGGAAACCCCACGGCGAAGCGCGCCGGGACAAGCCGGCGTTCGCATCATGGGGAGGTCGCACAGGTCCCGAAAGGACATGTGCCAAGAGTCTTTCCGGTTATCGGCTAACCGAACTTAATGAATCCTTGTGTTTATGTACGAGGTGTCCGGGCTCATGGTTCAAACTTCTTCCGCGAAGTTCCGTGCACCGTGGACACCCGGAGCATGAAGACGTCCACCAATGTCCCGGCCACCACGCGGAGCCTCGATGCAATGCCGCGTAGCCGAGGCCCCTCGTCGCAACGCTCGACGGTCCACCATGCGGTCGCGACCTTGATGCCTGAGGGTGCGGAGGAGTGTTGTTCGGGAGTACCTCGCTTGCTGTCGGCATCACCCGTCAGGGTGACGTGCGCATCCAGCGGGGTGGGCTGTGATGTTCCGGTTTCCCGATGATCTCCGGCGACGGCGACGGCGACGGCGACGGCGACGGCGACGGCGACGGCGACGGCGACGGCGACGGCGACTGTTGGACTTTGGTGCGCTGCGGTCTGCTCGACGCCTGGGTGTATCAAGTTCTGCAGCGTGTGGTTGGTTGGGTGAGGGCTGGGGCTGCTGGTGGTGTCGCAGTGACTGCGGGCGTTGGACCTTGGTGCGTAGCGGTTTGCTCCGTGTCCGTGCGTATCAAGGTCGCGGAGTTCGGCGGCGTTATGGGGTGTTATGTGAGGTTGTGGTTCGGGATGTGGGACGGGATGCCCAGGATGTGGTGACGGTGCCCGGTAGGCGGGATCGGGGTCCATCAGCTGGGCTGCTGCCGGCGTGGGTAAGGGCGGAAGTGGCGGGAGGTAGCCGGTGGTGGGGAATGGCGACGCGCGACTGCGGCACGATCCGCGCGGGCGGTCGACTGGGTGGGCCTCGACGACGACCGCGGCAGATTCCGCCGGGACGGCCTTTAGCGGTTGAGGCGGCGGTACACCGGGGCCAGGCGCTTGTGCAGCATCCGGTACACATCGAACAGCTCGTCGTACGTCGCGCGGTGGGCGGCCGTCGGTTCGAAGACATAGTCGTTGCGCATCAGGCCGGGGATGTCCGCGAAGGAGATCATTCCCGCGCCCACCGCGCCGATCCAGCCCGCGCCGCGGGCGTTGACCGCCACCGGCCGGGCATCGCGGCGGATCTCGATGCCGAGGACGTCGGCGAAGATCTGGCACCACGAGTCGGACTGGGCGCCGCCGCCCGTGATCACCATCGAGGTGACCGGCGCGCCGAGGAACCGGTCGACGGCACCGGTCAGCCAGCGGGTGTTGAGCGCGACGCCCTCGAAGACCGCCCGCAGCAGGTCCGAGCGGTTGGTGTCGAGCGAGATGTTCAGGAATCCCGCCCGCAGGTTCGGGTCGTCGACCGGTGCGCGCTCGCCGTACAGCCAGGGGGTGTAGACCACGCCGTTGGCGCCGGCCGGCACGGTCGGGATGATCTGGTCGAAGGCGTCGAAGATGGTGCCCTCGTCGCGGCTCAGCAGGTGGCCGGCGCCGATCAGCGGGTCGTCGTACTCCACGATCTTGTCGCGCAGCCAGGTCAGGTTGGCGCCCGCGGTGGCCTGCAGGGCGGTCATCAGGTAGCGGTCCGGCACGGCGCAGGGCAGCGCCGCGATCTGGGCGAAGATGTCGGTCTTCTTGCGCGGCACGTGCGCGGCGATCCACGACGAGGTGCCCAGGTAGAGGTGCGGCTGGTTGTCGCCGGTGGTGCCGGCGCCGACGGCCGCCGCGGTGTTGTCGATGGCGCCGGCCACCACCTGGACGGACTCCGGCAGCCCCAGGTGCGCCGCGGCGCTCGGCGACAGCGTGCCGATCACGTCGGTGCACGCGACGATCGGCGGCAGCTTGCCGGGGTCGATGCCGCAGTCGGCGACCAGCGCGGGGGAGTAGCGGATGTTGCCGGGCCGCCGGTTGTCGGTGACCCACGAGGTGAAGATCGAGTCCACGGTGGCCACGGTGCGGCCGGTCAGCTTGAGGTTGATCCAGTCGAGCACGTTGAGGAACGAGGCGGTGCGCTCGTACACCTCCGGCATCGCGTCACGGACCAGCAGCATGTGCGACGCCGGGTCCTTGCCCGCCACCGACGGCATGCCGCCGGTGAGTCGCAGCCAGCGGGCGATCCGGCGGACCGACAAGCCGTCGTACGCCGGGAAGCCGCCGAACTGCCGGCGCAGGTTGGCCGCCCCGCGCATGTCCAGCCAGCTGATGCACGCGGTCAGCGGCTCACCGTCGGCGTCCACGGCGATCGTGCCCTCGCCCTGGGTGGAGGCGCAGACGGTGGTGACCGCCCGCAGGTGCTCGGGGTGGCAGCGGCCGAGGTCCGCGACGACCTCGGCCAGCGCCTTCCACCATTCGACCGGGTCCTGTTCGGCGCCGCCGCCCGGCAGCACCCGCAGCGGCACCGCCCGCTCGGCCCAGCCGGTGACGGTGCCGTCGGCCGCGACCAGGGCGGCCTTCATCCCCGAGGTGCCGAGATCGATCGCCAGGATCTGTGGCGCCGTTACCACCGATCAGACTCCCTCGACCAGCGCGAACACCCGGTCGAAGCGGGCGAGCGCGTCGTCGATGACCTCGTCGGTGTCGGCCATCGAGGTGTACATCCGCGACCCGGCCAGCGTGATGACGCCGTGGGCCGCGTATGCCGCGCCCATCTGCTCCATCAGCTTCTTGCGGGGCTTGTTCTCCTTCAGGAGCTTGAGCGGGTTGTGCATGTCGAGCAGCATGACACCACTGCATTCCAGGTGGACGATCGAGCCCTGGTTGTAGGCGACGTACGGCAGGCCGTACTTGTCGATCAGCCGCTGCAATCCCCGGGTGAGTCGGTCGCCGGCGCGGCCGGCGATCACCGGAGCATTGGTACGGGCCATCTCCTCGATCGCGAAGTAGCCGGCCGCGCAGGACAGCGGGTTCGCCGAGAGCGTCCCGCCGACCTGAATGTGCGCGCCGCTCTTGCCGTCGAGCCCGGAACCGAAGCTCGCCATGATGTCGGCCCGCCCGCCGACCCCGCCGGCCATCGGATACCCGCCGGAGACGGCCTTGCCGAGCACGGTCAGGTCGGGCTTGACCCCGAAGTAGCCGGCCGCGCCGCCGAGGCCGAGCCGGAACCCGGTGACCACCTCGTCGAAGATGAGCAGCGCGCCGAACTCGTCGCACAGCTGCCGGACCTTGGCGTTGAAGTCGCGCGGCACCGGCCGCGTACCGGACTCGGGGCCGACCGGCTCGACGATGATCGCGGCCGTGCCGCCGCGGGCCTTGTTCTCGATGAGCTTGCGCTTGAGCTGCCCGAGGTCGTGCGGGAACGACTCGCGGGTGCTGTTGGTGGCGCCGAACGGGATGCCCTTGGAGTTCATCCGGTAGGTGCCGGGCACCCGCAGGCCGTAGACCATCGTGTCGGACCAGCCGTGGTACGCGCCGCCGACCTTGATCACCATCTTGTTGCCGGTGAAGGCGCGCGCGCCCCGGACCGCGGCCATCACGGCCTCGGTGCCCGAGCCCAGCGACCGGTACATCTCGATGTGCGGCATGTACTTGTGGATGATCTCGGCGAGCTTGAGCTCGTACTCGTGGAACAGACCCGTCACCGGGCCGGACGCCCGGATCACGTCCGCGACCTGCTCGTTGACCGGGCCGTAGTTGCTGCCCAGGATCGTCGGGCCACCGGCCTGCAGGAAGTCGATGTAGGTGTTGCCGTCCCGGTCGGTCAGGTATGCGCCCTCGGCCCGCTCGACGGCCAGCGGGAACGGGTAGTTGAAGGCCAGGTTGTGCTGCACGCCGCCGGGGATGCGCAGCTTCGCCCGGTCGGTGATCTCCTTGCTGGACCGGCACTTGGTGTCGAAGTAGCCGAGGACGTCCAGCAGCGCGTCGTGCCGCAGCCCACGGATGGGCTGGGCGACCAGCGCCTTGAGCCGGCGCATGGTGTCGTCGACGTCGAGATACTCGCTGATCGCGTACCCGAGGTGGGCCGCCTCGCCGCCGGGCGCCTCGACCAGCTCGGGCGTGGGCGCGCCGGCCTTGGCGACCTCGGCGGCCTTCGCGTCGGCGCTGGGCAGTTCCTCGGCCGCGGCGACCCGCACCGGCGGCACGGACTCGGTGATCTGCGCGGCGATCCGCTTCTGGTCCTTACGCAGCTTGGTGAAGGCGATCTCCCGGATCGCCGCCGGGATGGTGTAGACCTTGCCGCTCTCGGTGGCCAGGGCCAGCAGGTACGCCAGCGACACCTTCTCCAGCAGCGCCATCGAGAAGACCGCCCGGTCGGGGTCGGTGCCCAGCGCGATGATGCCGTGGTTGGCGATGATGAACGCGTTGTCGCCGCTCGCCACCTTCTTCTGCACGTTCTTGGCGAGGAACCCGGTGCCCGACGGCGCGTACGGGATGATCGACACCTGCTTGCCGAGGAAGCGGACCTGCTCGTCGGTCAGCGCCGGGATCTCCTTGCGGAGAAAGGCCAGGGCCGACGCGTACGGCTGGTGGGTGTGCACGATCGCGTTGACGTCCGGCCGCTCGCGGTAGATGTTGGCGTGCATTCCGCACTCGATCGACGGCGGCAGATTGGTGCCACCCTCTTCGGGGACGTGCTTGCCCTCGAAGTCGACGATGCAGATGTCCTCGACCCGCATCTTGTCGTAGTCGTAGTTGCTCGGGGTGACGGCGTAGAGCCGGCGGCCGGGGATCCGGACCGAGATGTTCCCCTCGGTCGCCTTGAGGTAGCCGCGGTCCAGCATGGTCCGGCACATGTCCACGACGTGCTGGCGGGAGATGCGGTGCTCCACGACAAGTTCTCCTCTGCTCCGGTGACCCCACCATCGTCGCGCCGACGGCGTACGAAATCTTCGGGGTTCGGTCATCGAGAAACACCGGGTTTCTTATCACGCCGTGACAAGATTGGGCATGACTCCCTGGCGGAAGCTCTCCCCGGACCTGTCCGCGGCGATGCGGCCGCAGCTGCCGGCCACCGTGCACGAGGTCGCCCAGGCGCTCACCGAGGCGATGCCGGCCTTCGCGGAGAGCGGGAACGCCAAGTTCGCCCGCGACCTGCGCACGGCGGTGACGGTGGCCCTGGAACGCTTCCTGGAGCTGGTCGGCACCGACGATCCCGCGCTGCCGCCCAGCTCACGGGAGGTCTTCGTGGGCCTGGGTGCGGCGGAGGCACGCGAGGACCGTGGCCCCGAGACCCTGCTGGCGGCCTTCCGGATGGCGTCGCGGGTGATGCTGCGCAAGGCCTGCGAGGCGCTGGCCGTGCTGCGCCCGGTGGACACCGCCGAGCTGATCGACCTCTCCGACGCGATCAACGCGTACGTGGACGAACTGACCGCCGCGAGCACGGACGGCTTCGCCCGGCAGCTGCGCGAGCAGGCCGGCGAGGGCGACCGGCGCCGGCACCAGCTCGCGGAGCTGCTGCTGCGCGGCAGCGCCCCGGAAACGGTGGTCGCGGCGGCCGCGGCCGGCATCGGCTGGCGGGCCCTCGACACCGTGGTGCCGGTCCTGCTGCCCCTGGAGCAGGCCCGCGACGCCCGCTTCCGGTGGGGCGCCGACGGCGTGGTGATCGAGCGGGTCCGCGACGCCGTCCTGCTGCTGCGCTCCGGACCCCGCGCCACCCGTTCGCAGCTCACCGCCGCGCTGCACGGCCGGGGCTCGGTGGTCGGCCCGGCGCTGGGCTGGGCGCAGGTGCCGGAGGGGGTCCGCCTGGCCGAGCTGGCAGCTGAGCTGGTCCGGCCCGACGCGGAGCCGGTCTTCGCCGACGACCACCTGGTGACGCTGGCGCTCCGTGGCGAGCCGGGCGCGCTGGCCGTGCTCTCCATCCGGCGGCTGGCGCCGCTCGCCGCGATCCGGGCCACCCAGCGCGAACGCCTGCTGGAGACGCTGCACAGCTGGCTGCTGCACTGGGGCTCGCGCGCGGAGGTGTCCGCGGACCTCTTCGTGCACCCGCAGACGGTGAGCTACCGCCTCAAGCACCTGCGCGAGGTGCTCGGCGCGGACCTGGACGACCCGGCGATCCGCTTCGAGCTGCTGCTGGTCCTGGCCTTCCGCGCCATCCCGGCCACCCCCGTGACATAGGCCGCTCGCCTGGGTCCTCAACACCGACCCGGCCGAGCACGGCCTCGGCTGATATTCGCTACGCCCATTGATCAGCGCCGTCCGGGACCAGGACGGCCCGGCCGGGCAGGGTTCCCGCGCGTAGCCGGGCGATCGCCTCCGGGGCGGCGGCGAGCGGGAAGCGCTCGACCTCGACCCGTAGCGCACCGGACCGGGCGAGGGCCACCACCTCGGCGAGTTCGTCCCGGGTGCCCCAGAACGGCAGCGACACCCGGGCGCCGGCCGGCAGTGCGCCCGGCTTCCGGACGGCCAGGTTTCCGCCGCCGCTGCCGACGATCACCAGGTCACCGTCGGCCCGCAGGCTCCGAGCGGCCAGTTCCAGCGTCGCGTCGGTGCCCGCGAAGTCGAGCACGACGTCCGCGCCCGCCCCGCCGCTCGCCGTGCGCACCCGGCGGTGGGTGTCCGCCGCGGCGGGCAGGCTCAAGTGGGCCCCACATCTGACGGCGAGCGCGAGCGCCTCCTCCCGGACGTCCACGGCGATCACCCGGCTAGGCGTCAGCGCGCGCAGCAGTTGCACGGCCAGGTGCCCGAGGCCGCCGACCCCGATGACAGCCACCGTGCTGCCCTCGATCAGCGCGGCCCGGCAGCGCTGGATGGCGTGATAGGGCGTCAGGCCGGCGTCGGTCAGGGGCGCGGCCTGGGCGGGATCGAGGTCGCCGATCGGCACCAGGTAGGCCGCCGACGGCACCAGGACGTAGTCCGCCATCCCGCCGTCGCGGCCCAGCCCCAGGCCCGCCCAGGTCAGTTCCGCGCGCCGGTCGCAGTAGTTGTCGCGGCCGGCGAGGCAGCGCGGGCACCGGCCGCAGCCCCACGGCCCGTAGACCGCCACCGGGTCGCCCGGCGCGACCCCGGTGGCGTCCGGGCCCAGCTCCGCGACCCGTCCGGCGACCTCGTGCCCGAGGGTGAACGGCGTCGGGAAGCCCATCCCGCCCGCGTCGATGACGTGCAGGTCGGAGTGGCACAGCCCGGTGGCCGTCACCCGGAGGAGCACTTCGCCGCCGCGCGGCACCGGCCGGTCGACCTCGGTGAACGCGGGCGCGAGCCCGAGCCCCGGGTCGAGCCCAGGGCCGGGGCCGGGCAGGCGGAAAGCCCGCATCACGGCGCCCGCATCGCGGCGCCGCACCACAGCGCCCGCATCGCGGGGGTTGACACCGGCATGGCGACACAGTAGCAAACTGATATCAGTTCAGGAATGAGGTGGGTCATGGCGCAGGGGCAGATCGCGTTCGTCACGGGCGCGGGTTCGGGGATCGGTGCCGCCGTCGTGCGGCGCCTGGCCGGTCAGGGCGCCACCGTCGTCGCGGCCGACCTGAACGCGGCGGCGGTCGAGGCCGTGGCGGCGGGCCTGCCCAGGGCCTGCCCGGCGACCGTGGACGTCGCGGACGCCGGGCAGGTCGAGCAGGCGGTCGCGAAGGTGGTTCGTGACCACGGGCGCCTGGACGTCGTGGTGCACGCCGCGGGGGTGGACGATCCGGCGGCCAAGCGGGTGCTGACTGACGCGCTGCTCGCCGGGGAGCCGCCGCAGGTGACCGCGTGCCTCGGCGACGACGCCTGGCGCCGGGTGATGTCGGTCAACCTGGACGGCACGTTCCATGTGTTGCGTGCCGCCGTGCGGGTGATGACGCCCGCCCGCGCCGGCGCGATCGTCGTCATCGGCTCGTCCGCGTCGTTCGACGCCCCCGTCGGCTACGCCCACTACGCCGCGGCCAAGGCCGGGGTGCACGCGCTCTGCCAGTCGGTGGCCAAGGAGGTCATCGCCTTCGGGGTACGCGTCAACGTGGTGGCGCCGGGTCCGACCGACACCGGCATGGCCGCCCGGACGCCGGAGCCGCTGCGGCACTCGCTGTCGGACGGTCGGGTGCGCCCGTACGCGTCGCCGGAGGAGATCGCCGACATCGCTCTGTTCCTGGCGGGCGACGGTGCCGCCAACCTCGTCGGTGCGGTGCTGCTCGCCAATGGCGGGCGCTTCACGGTCTGACCTTGCTCGATATCGCCCGGTCGGTTACCGTCACTGAACTGAGTTCAATTAAGGGCTGGAGGCGGGATGCGCGAGGTCGACCCCGCGGCGCTCGGCGAGACCGAGGAGCAGGCGCAGCTCCGGGGCGTGCTGCGCGACTTCTTCGCCGCCACGTCGAGCCCGGACGACGTCCGCGACCACATGGCCGCCCCGCGCGGGTTCGACGAGGCGCTGTGGTCGCGGATGGCCGGCGAGCTCGGCGTGCAGGGCCTGGCGATCCCGGAGGAATACGGCGGCTCCGGCTTCTCGTTCGCCGAGCTGGCCGTGGTCCTGGAGGAGGCCGGGCGGGCGTTGGCGTGCGGGCCGCTGCTGTCCACGGTGGTGCTCGCCGGCTACACCCTGCTGCTCAGCGAGGACAGGGTCGCCTGCGATCGCTACCTGCCGGCGATCGCCGCGGGAAGCCGTACCGCGACCGTGGCCGGATTCGACGACCACGGCGAGGTGACCGCGACGCGGGGATCCGGCGGTTGGGTCGGCGACGGGCAGGTCGACTTCGTCCTGGACGGCGCCGGCGCCGACGTGCTGCTGCTCGCGGCGCGGACCGGCGCCGGGACGGGCCTGTTCGCCTGCGAGGCCGGCGCGCCCGGCCTGGCCCGGCAGGCCCGGCCGGTCCTGGACGGCACCCGGCCGCAGGCGCTGGTGACCCTGCGGCAGACCCCGCTGACCCCGATCGACGCGCCCGACGCCGCCGCGGTGGTGGCGCGGGTCCTCGACATCGGCCGGGCCGCGCTCGCCGCCGAGCAGGTCGGCGGCAGCGCCCACGCGCTCGACGCCACCGTCGCGTATGTGGTGCAGCGCCACCAGTTCGGCCGGCCGATCGGCTCGTTCCAGGCGGTCAAGCACCGGCTGGCCGACCTGCTGGTGGAGATCGAGGCGGCCCGCTCGGCGGCAGCGTATGCGGTGGCCGGCGTCGCCGGGTCGCCGGACGAACTCGCCGTGGCGGCCGGCGCGGCGCAGGTGGTCTGCTCCGAGACCTACCGGCGGGCCGCGGAGGAATACGTCCAGCTGCACGGCGGCATCGGCTTCACCTGGGAGCACCCCGCACACCTCTATCTGCGCCGGGCGCGCTCGGCGGAGGTGCTGTTCGGCACGCCCGACGACCACCGGGCGCGGCTCGGCGAACTGCTCGGCTTAGCCAAGTAACAAGAGGAGGACCGAATGACAAGAGGAGGACCGACCGTGACCGTGACCGACGAGATCCAGTTCGAGCGCGACGGCAACGTGGCCCGGGTGTGGCTCAACCGCCCGTGGAAGAAGAACTGCGTCACCCTGCCCATCCTCAAGCGGCTCGACGAGATCATCACCGAGGTCGACGCCGACCCCGAGCTGCGCGTCCTGGTGCTCCGGGGCCGGGGCGGCACGTTCTGCTCCGGCTTCGACCTGGACGAGTTGCAGGCCGACTACATCGGCAGCAGCACGGCCATGGACGTCGCCGTCGTCTCGGCCAAGGTGTGCGACCGGCTGTACTCGATGGCCACCCCGTCGGTGGCGGTGCTGGAGGGCTACGTCACCGCGGGCGGCTTCGAGCTGATGATCTCCTGCGACTTCGCCATCGCGGACGACGACGCCAAGATCGGTGACTTCCACATCCGCCGTGCCCTGTTCGGCGGCGCCGGCCCGATCTACCGGGTCCCGCGCATGATCGGCATCCGCAAGACCAAGGAGCTGATGCTCACCGGCAAGCTGCTGTCCGGGGTGGAGGCCACCGACTTCGGCCTGATCAACTCCTCGGCGCCGGCCGCTGAGCTGGACGCGACGGTGGAGGAGTTCATCAGCCACCTGACCGACAAGAGCCCGTTCCAGATGCGGATCACCAAGATGACCATCGACCGGAGCCTGGAGGCGGACATCCAGTCGCTGATGGTGATGGAGCACCTCGCGGTCGGCGTGACGCTCAATTCCGAGGACGCCGCGGAGGGCGTGGCGGCGTTCCTGGAGAAGCGCGAGCCCAAGTGGAAGGGTCGCTGACCGGTGGCGGCGCTGGTCGGCTCGCAGTGCACGGAGTGCGCGGTGACGGTCTATCCGGCGGACGGGGCCTGCCCGCGCTGCGGGCGGGGCACGTCGCCGGTCACGCTGTCCACTGTGGGCACGCTGTGGACGTGGACGGTGCAGCGGTACGCCCCCAAGTCGCCGCCGTACGTCCCGCCGCCGGAGGGCTTCCGGCCGTTCGCGGTGGGCTACGTGGAGCTGCCGGAGCGGGTCCGGGTCGCCGCCGTGTTCGACCCGGCCGACCTGCCCGCGATCCGGATCGGCGCCCCGGTCCGGATCGAGGCCACGGCCGGTGTGCCACGGGCGACGCCGATCGGGGAGGCGTGATGGGCGACGTGCTGATCGTCGGCGCCGGCATCTCCCGGTTCGGCCGCACCGAGCACACCACCGGGCGCGAGCACGCCGTCTACGCGGTGCGCTCGGCGCTGGCCGACGCCGGGATCCCGTGGTCGCGGGTCCGCGCGGCGTTCGGTGGCAGCGACGCCGCGGGCCTGGCCGACACGCTCGTGGCGCAGCTGGGCCTGACCGGCGTGCCGTTCGTCAACGTCAGGAACGGCTGCGCCACCGGCGGCAGCGCGCTGGTCTCCGCGGTCAACGCCATCCGCGGCGGGATGGCCGACGTCGTGCTGGCGGTCGGCTTCGACAAGCATCCGCGGGGCGCCTTCGACCCGCTGCCGGCGGACTGGGGCCTGGACGAGGCGTACGGCCGCGACGGGCTCATGGTCACCACCCAGTTCTTCGGCATGAAGATCCAGCGCTACATGCACGACCACGGGATCAGCGCCCGGACGCTCGCGCTGGTGGCGGAGAAGGCGTACCGCAACGGCAGCCGCAATCCACAGGCCTGGCGCCGCACGCCGGTCAGCGCCGCCGAGATTCTCGCCTCCGGGCTGGTCAGCGACCCGCTGACCCGGTACATGTTCTGCTCACCGGGCGAGGGAGCGGCGGCCGTGGTGCTCTGCTCTCCGGAGGCGGCCCGCGCGCTGAAGGGCGTACCGGTGACCCTGCGCGCGGCGGTCGTGCGGTCCCGGCGGTTCGGCTCCTTCGAGGTGTTCAGCCCGTGGGTCGCCGCCGGCGAACTGGCCAGCGTGAGCCGGGACGCCGCGGCGGCGGCGTTCGAGGCGGCCGGGGTCGCCCCGGCCGACGTCGACGTCTGCCAGCTGCAGGACACCGAGAGCGGCGCCGAGGTCATGCACCTGGCCGAGTGCGGGTTCTGCGCGGACGGCGAGCAGGAGAAGCTGATCGCGGACGGCGCCACCGAGATCGGCGGCGCGCTGCCGGTCAACACCGACGGCGGCTGCATCGCGAACGGCGAGCCGATCGGCGCCTCCGGCCTGCGCCAGATCTACGAGGTGGTGCAGCAGCTGCGCGGCCGGTCCGGCGAGCGCCAGGTGCCCGGCGCGCCGCGGATCGGATTCACCCACGTGTACGGCGCACCCGGCGTGAGCGCGTGCACCGTGCTATCCCGGTGAAGGAGCGACGTGGAAACACCTGAGGAGTTCCGGGCCGACGCCCGCGCCTGGCTGGCCACCGTCGCCCGGCCACGGCCGGCGGACGAAGGCTGGGGGACCGGCGACGACTCGGTCGCGGTCTTCGAGAACTGGTCGGCCCAGGCTGAGCGCGAGCACACCGAACGGATCCGGGAGTGGGAACGGATCCGGTTCGAGCACGGCTGGGGCGCCCTGGGCTGGGCGCCGGAGTACGGCGGCCGCGGCCTGCCGGCGTACTACGAGCAGCTCTACCGGGCCGAGGAGGCGGCTTTCGACGTGCCGCGGCGCACCGAGATCTTCCCGGTCACCCAGCAGCTCGTCGCCCCCGCCGTACGGATCTGGGGCACGCCGGAGCAGCGGGCGCGCTGGATCGTGCCCATGCTGCGCACCGACCTCCTGGCCTGCCAGCTGTTCTCGGAGACCGAGGCGGGCTCCGACCTCGCGTCGGTGCGCACCAGGGCGGTCCGCGACGGCGACCACTGGATCCTCAATGGACACAAGGTCTGGACGTCCGGGGCGGGGGTGGCGTCCTGGGGCGTCGCGGTCTGCCGCACCGATCCGGAGGTGCGCAAGCACGCCGGCATCACGGTGTTCCTGGTGCCGATGGACGCGCCCGGGGTCAGCGTGCGGCCGATCCGGCAGATGACCGGGGGCGCCAGCTTCAACGAGGTCTACCTGGACGACGTGGTCGTGCCCGACACGGACCGGCTCGGACCGGTCGGCGAGGGCTGGCGGGTCACCCTCACCGTGCTGGCCGCCGAGCGGCTGGACAGCGGTTCCCTGGGCCTGGCCAACGCCGACCGCGCGCTCGCGCTCGCCCGGCACCTGCCCCGCCCGCTCACCGGCGGCGAGGTGGAACGGGCGGCCGACCTGTTCGTCCGGTCCCTGGTGCAGCGGCTGATCGGGCTGCGGGTCACCGCGGCGCTGGTCGCCGGCCGCGAGCCGGGCGCCGAGGCGTCGGTGGGCAAGCTCTACGCCACGGAGACCATGCGCCGCACCAGTGACCTGGTGGTGCGGCTGCTCGGCCCGCGGGTGGTGGCCGACACCGGGGAGTGGGGAACTTTCGCCTGGACCGAGCATCTGCTGGGCGCGCCCGGCTACCGGATCGCGGGTGGCACCGACGAGATCCAGCGGAACATCCTCGCCGAGCGGGTGCTCGGCCTGCCCCGGGAGCCGTCCCGGTGACGGCCCCGCTGGCCGAGCGGGTGCACGCCGCGTTCCCGGGGCGGGCGGTCGGGCCGCTGCGGACGCTGGCCGGAGGACACTCCGGGCTGACCTACACGGTCGCGGTGGGGGAGCGCCGGTACGTGGTCAAGGCGGTGCCGCCCGCGGAGCGGCCGGTGGGGCGCAACGACATGCTGCGCCAGGCCCGGGTGCTGAACGCGCTGGCCGGCACGGCGGTGCCCGTACCCGGGGTGGTGGTGGTCGACGAGGCGCCGCCGGCCTGGTTCGCCATGGAGTTCGTCGACGGCTCGGCGGTGGAGCCGGTGCTGGACGAGCACGACGTGCCCGGCGCGCTGGCCGCGGCGCGCATGGTGGGCGCCGCCCGGGTGCTGCGCCGGCTGCACGACCTCGACGCGGCCGCCCTCCCGCTGGACGCCCCGGCGCACCGGGATGCGAGCGCCGAGCTGGCGCAGTGGAGCCGCACGATGCGCGCGGTGCCCGACGAGTTGCGGCCGGGGTCCGAGCACCTGCTGCGCCGGTTGGCCGATGCCGTGCCGGCCGGCCTCCCGCCCGTGCTCGTGCACGGCGACTTCCGGCTGGGCAACATGCTCTGTCGCGGCGAGCAGGCGGTCGCGCTCGTGGACTGGGAGATCTGGAGCGTCGGTGACCCCCGTACGGATATCGGTTGGTTCCTGCTCTTCGCCGACCATCGCAATTTCCCGGCGCTGGGCCACCCGGTCGCCGGCCTGCCGGCCGAGCCGGACCTGCTGGCCGCCTACCTGGACGGCGCCGCGGCCCTGCCCGCGTTCGCCTGGTTCGGCGCGCTCTGCCGGATGAAGATGGCCGCCGTCATGGGCCACAACCTGCGCCGCCACCGGGAGGGCCGGATCCACGACCCGGACCAGGAACGGCTGCCGCCCACCATCGCCGCGATGATCCGCAGCGCCGCCGAGCTACTGGAGTGAGGACGACCGTGGACTTCCAATTCACCCCGCGCGCAGCCGAGTTGCAGGACCGGATGCGGTCCTTCATGGCGCAGCACGTCTATCCCGGCGAGGCTGTGTACGACCGGCAGCTCGCCGAGGCGGACGATCCGCACGCGCTGCCCCCGGTGATGCGCGAGCTGAAGGAGAAGGCCCGCGCCGAAGGACTGTGGAACCTGTTCATGGCGCACGGCGACTGGGGCGCCGGACTGTCCAACCTGGAGTATGCGCCGCTGGCGGAGATCGCCGGTCGCTCCATCATCGGTCCCGAGGTGTTTAACTGCTCGGCCCCGGACACCGGCAACATGGAGCTGCTGGCCCTCTTCGGCACGCCGGAGCAGCGGGACCGGTGGCTGGGCCCGCTGCTGGAGGCGCGGATCCGGTCCTGCTTCGCGATGACCGAACCCGACGTGGCCAGCTCCGACCCGCGCAACCTGCGGACCCGGATCACCCGGGACGGCGACGAGTACGTGGTCGACGGCCGCAAGTGGTACACCTCCGGCATCCTCGACCCGGACTGCGCGCTGATCATCCTGATGGGGGTGAGCGATCCGGCCGCGCCGACCTACCGGCAGCAGAGCATGCTGCTGATCCCGCGCGACACCCCCGGCGTCGCAGTGCTGCGGGACCTGCCGGTGTTCGGCTACACCGACCGGCTCGGGCACGGCGAGGTGCTCTTCACCGACGTCCGGGTGCCGGTCGGCAACCTGCTCGGCGGCGAGGGGGAGGGCTTCGCGCTGGCCCAGGGCCGGCTCGGGCCGGGTCGGATGCACTACGCCATGCGCGCGGTGGGCTTCGCCGAGCGCGCGCTGGAGATGATGTGCCGGCGGGTGCTGACCCGGGAGGCGTTCGGCGGCCCGCTGGCCGAGCAGGGCGTGGTCCGCGAGTGGATCGCCCGCAGCCGGATCGAGATCGAGCAACTCCGGCTGCTGGTGTTCAAGTCGGCGTGGCTGATGGACACCGTGGGCAACGCCGCGGCCCGGATGGAGGTGGCCGCCATCAAGGTGGCCGCGCTGGAGGTGGCCCACCGGGTCGTCGACCGCGCGGTGCAGGCGCACGGCGCGGCCGGCGTCAGCGACGACACCGTGCTGGCCCGGCTGTTCGCGATCACCCGGGCGCTACGCATCGCCGATGGGCCCGACGAGGTCCACCTGCGCACCGTCGCGCGCCAGGAACTGGCCCGATACCCCAAGGGAGCAACGGCGTGAACGCACTGGACGCTCGGGTAGCGGTGATCACCGGCGGTTCCCGCGGCATCGGCCTGGCCATCGCGCGCGCCTACCGGGAGGCCGGCGCGCACGTGACCATTGCCGCCCGCAAGGCCGACGGGCTGGCCGCCGCCCGCGCCGAGCTCATGACGATCCCGGCCGACGGCGGCGTGCACACGGTGGTCGCCAACGCGGGCGAGCCGGAGCAGGCGCAGCGCTGCGTGGACGAGACGATGGCGCGGTTCGGGCGGGTCGACATCCTGGTCAACAACGCCGCCACCAACCCGTACCACGGCGACCTGATCGACCTGGACCTGCCGCGGGCGGAGAAGACGGTCCGGGTCAACCAGTACGGCATGATCGCCTGGACCCGGTGCGCGTGGAAGGCGTCGATGGCCGAGCACGGCGGCGCCATCGTCAACATCGCCTCGGTCGGCGGGCTGATCGTCGACCCGCACATCGGCTACTACAACGCCACCAAGGCGGCCATGCTGCACCTGACCCGCCAGCTCGCGTACGAGCTGGGGCCGAAGGCCCGGGTCAACGCGATCGCGCCGGGCCTGATCAAGACGGAGCTGGCCCGCGCGGTGTGGGAGGTCCGCGAGCCGATCCTGACCGCCAAGCTGCCGCTGCGCCGGCTCGGCACACCCGAGGACGTCGCGAACGCGGCCGTGTTCCTGGCCTCGGACGCGTCCTCCTGGATCACCGGCCAGACCCTGGTCCTCGACGGCGGTGCCCTCGCCCTGCCGATCGGCGTGGACTCGTGAGCGCCGAGTTGTTTTCGCTGTGCGGGCGCACGGCGGTGGTCACCGGTGCCTCGTCGGGGCTCGGCGCGCGCTTCGCGGCGGTGCTCGCCGGCGCGGGCGCCACCGTCTTCGCCGCGGCCCGCCGGGTGGAGCGGCTGGCCGAGGTCGCCGCCGGCGACTCGCGGATCCACCCGGTCGCCTGCGACGTGAGCCGGGAGGAGGACCGCAGCCGGCTGGTCGAGACGGTGCTGGCGGCCACCGGGCGCCTCGACGTGCTGGTGAACAACGCCGGCAGGTCCGGCTCCCCGCGCGCGGCCGACGAGACCTCCGACGACTTCGCCGAGGTGCTCGCGGTGAACCTGGTGGCGCCGTTCCATCTGGCCCGGCTCGTGGCGGAAGCGGCCGGGCCGGACACCGGCCGCAGCATCGTGAACGTGGCGTCGATCCTCGGGCTGGTCTCCGCCGCGCCGATGGGCGGCGCCGGCTATGCCGCCTCCAAGGCGGGCCTGCTCGGGCTGACCCGGGAGCTCGCCGGGCAGTGGGGTCGCGCCGGCGTCCGGGTGAACGCGCTGGCCCCCGGCTGGTTCCGGTCCGAGATGACCGAGGAGTTGTTCGCGGACGCCCGGTCCAGCGAGTGGGTCGAGCGCAACACCATGCTGCGCCGGGGCGGCGAGGGCGGCGAACTCGACGGCGCACTGCTGTTCCTCGCCTCGGACGCCTCCTCGTACTGCACCGGGCAGGTCCTGGTGGTCGACGGCGGCTGGACCGCGCGATGACCGAGGCCGTCTCGGTGGAGGTGCGCGCCGGGGTCGCGCGCGTGGTGCTGTGCCGCCCGGAGCGGGGCAACGCGATCGACCTGGCGACGGCCCGCGGGTTGCTGGCCGCCGCGATCCGGTGCCGGGATGAGGGCGTACGGGCCGTCGTGCTCAGCGGCGCGGGCCGGTCGTTCTGCGTCGGCGGCGACCTGCGTGAGTTCTCCGCGCTGAGCGGCGACGCGCTCGCCGGGCACCTGCGCGCGGTGACCGACGCCCTGCACGGGGCGCTGCGCGGCTTCGCCGGGTTGGACGCCCCGATGATCGCCGCCGTGCAGGGCGCGGTCGCCGGCGCCGGGGTCGGGCTCGCCGCCGCGGCCGACCTGACGCTCGCCGCGGCGGACGCCACGTTCGTACTGGCGTACACCGGCATCGGCTATTCGCCGGACGCCGGGGTGACCTGGTCGCTGCCCCGGCTCATCGGCCCGCGGCGCGCCCTGGATCTGCTGCTGACCAACCGGCGGGTCGACGCCCGGGAGGCCGCAGAGATCGGGCTGGTGAGCCGGGTCGTCGCGGCCGGGCAGCTCGCCGCCGAGGCGGATCGGCTCGCCGACGGTTTGGCGGCCGGCGCCACTGCGGCCTTCGGCACCACCCGGCGGCTCGTCGCGGCCGGCCTGTCCGCGCAGCGCGACCGGCATCTCGACCACGAGGCGGAAGCGCTGGCCGCCGCCGCGGTCTCCGCCCAGGGCCGCGAGGGCGTGGCCGCCTTCCTGGCCAAGCGACCGGCGCGATTCCACCCCGAGTGACTGGAGACAAGCACATGGCGGAAGCCTTCATCGTCGACGCCGTCCGGACCCCGGTGGGCCGCCGGGGCGGCGGGCTCAGCGGCGTGCACCCCGCGGACCTGGGCGGGCAGGTGATCACCGCGCTGCTCGACCGGAGCGGCGTCGACCCCGGCGAGGTGGACGACGTCTACCTCGGCTGCGTCGGCCAGATCGGCGCGCAGACCGGCAACATCGCCCGGACCGCCTGGCTGAGCGCCGGGCTGCCGCAGCACGTGCCGGGCACCACCATCGACCGGCAGTGCGGGTCGTCGCAGCAGGCGGTGCACTTCGCCGCCCAGGCCGTCATGTCCGGCACGGCCGACCTGATCGTCGCCGGGGGCGTGGAGGTGATGAGCCTGGTGCCGATCGCCAGCCCGATGACCGTCGGCGCCCAGGCGGGCCTCGGCAGCCCGTACGGCGGGGTCGGCTGGCGCACCCACTTCGGCGACCAGGAGGTGTCGCAGTTCCGCGGCGCGGAGCTGATCGCCGAGAAGTGGGACGTATCCCGGGCGGACATGGAGCGGTTCGCGCTGACCAGCCACCGGCGGGCGGCCGCGGCGGCCGTGGACGGGTCGTTCGGCGACGAGATCGTGCCCGCGTACGGGCTGACGGCCGACGAGGGGCCCCGCCCCGACACCTCGCTGGAGAAGATGGCGGGCCTCCGGACGCTGACCGAGGGCGGCCGGCTCACCGCGGCGGTGTCGAGCCAGATCTCCGACGGCGCCGCGGCCCTGCTGGTCGCCTCCGCCGACGCCGTACGCCGCTGCCACCTGACACCGCTCGCCCGGGTGCACGCGATGGCGGTGGTCGGCTCGGACCCCGTCTTCATGCTCACCGGGCCGATCCCGGCGACCGGGAAGATCCTGCACCGGGCCGGGCTCGGCATCGCGGACATCGACCTGGTGGAGATCAACGAGGCGTTCGCGTCGGTGGTGCTGGCCTGGCAGCGGGAGACCGGCGCCGATCCGGAGCGGGTCAACGTGGCCGGCGGGGCGATCGCGCTGGGTCACCCGCTGGGCGCGTCCGGCGCCCGGCTGATGACGACCCTGGTGCACCGGCTGCGCCGGACCGGGGGCCGCTACGGCCTGCAGACCATGTGCGAGGGCGGCGGCATGGCCAATGCGACCATCCTCGAGCGGCTATGACCGACAAGTGGAACCGAGTTCAACTCGCCTTTATGCTTCAGGGGCTGAGACGGACGACTCTGGGGGCATAGATGCCTGTTGCGCGGATGGTGGAGCCGGGGCAGGGGCCCCGCTCCAAGCGTGCCGCGATCCTGTCGGCGGCGATCAAGAGCTTCGGCAAGACCGGGTACGACGCCACCAAGTGGTCGACGGTGGCGGACCAGGTCGGCATCGGTCAGCCCGCCCTCTACCACTACTTCGAGTCGAAGGCGCACTGCCTGCTGACCATCATGCGGATGGAGCTGGAGCGGTCGCACGAGATGTTCGTCAAGGCGACCGCCGGCGAGACGGACGCGATGGCCGCGCTGCGGGCCGCGGTGCGCGCGGCGTACGAGGTCTCCGCGCACGACGTGCTGCGCATGCGGATCCTGGAGAACAACTTCGACCTCCTGGCCGTGAAGCGTCAGTCCGCGCGCGAGGAGGCGGAACGCGAGGCGGCCCGCGAGCTTGTGCACCAGATCGAGCTCTCCTGGACCGAGTTGCTGCGGCGGGGGATGGATGACGGCGTGTTCGCCCGCCGCGAGGCCCGCACGCTCGCGCTGTCCCTGCTGGGCATGATCGTCAGCGTCTGGCGCTGGTACCGGCCGCGCGGCGCCACCCCGCTGGCCGAGATCCGGGAGCTGATCGAGGACGCCTGCGTCCGGATCGTCGCGCCGTAATCGTTGCGCACCCGTGCCGGCGGCGTTACTGTCCCAGTAACTGAACTGAACTCAGTTACGGGAGTGTCCCATGGTGCTGCGTGAGTACATGGCCTGCATGGATAGTGCCGACCCGGACAAGGCCCTGCACTGGGTCGAGCCCGAATTCCGCTTCCTGATCGCATTGCCGGGCGGCGAGGTGACCGGCCGGTCCCGGGCGGACTTCGCCCGCTACCTCGCCGGCCGCAACGCCGTCGAGCGCGTGCACCACATCCTGCGCGCCGCGACGGACCAGGATCTGGAGACGGTCTACGGCGTGGTCACCGAGGCCGGCCAGCCGGTGGGAGCCTTCCACAGCGCGGCGGTCATCTCGGCGGCCGGCCGGATGCTCCGGTATCAGGCCTTCTTCAGCACCACCTTCGACCTGTACGACTGGCCGGTCACGTGCGACAGGTAGCAGCCGAGTTCCGGCGGCGGGCCGAGCAGTCCGACTCCGTGGCCGTGATCGACGACTCCGGCCCGCACCCGGCGCGGGACCTGCTCCGGCATGCGCGGGCCCTCGCCGACCCGCTCTCCGGCACGGTGCTGATGCAGGCCGACAACTCCTGGCGCACCGTCGCGGCCTCGCTCGCTGTCGGCCTGAGCGGGGGGACGCTGGCGGTCGTCAACCGGCACACCACCGCGGCCGAGTTCGCGGCCGCCTTCGAGGACATCCAGCCCGACGTGGTGGTGGCCGAGCCCGGCGCGATGGCGGAGTGGGCGGTGCCGTCCCTGCTGCCCGGCAGCGACGAACGGGCGCTCGACGGGTGGCTGGCCCGGTCGGCACCCGGCCGGCGGGAGGTCTCGCGGTGGGGCGGCGGCTGCCTGATCGGGCTGACCTCCGGCTCGACGGGCCGGGCCAAGGGAGTCGTGCAGTCCGAGGCGGCGCTGCGGTATGCGGCGGAGCGAACCATCGCGATCAACGGGCTGCGGGCCGGCGACCCGATCGCCGCGATCGTCCCGCTCTCCTCCACCGCGGCATACTGCTTCGGCGTCTACCAGGCGCTGCTGCTGGGCGGCCCCCTCGTGCTGTGGGACAGGTGGGACCCGGCGGCGACGCTGCCCCGGATGGCGCAGACGGGAGTGCGCTGGACCATGTGCGTGCCGACCATGGCGCTCCAACTGGGCGCGGCAGCGGCGGGCTCCCGCGCGCTGAGCGGCGTCCGATCGATCACCGTGGGCGGCGGGCCGATGGACGCGGGCGCCCTGGGCCGGGCGGAGAAGTCGCTGGGCACCCGGATCCTGCGGGTCTTCGGGATGTCGGAGTGCCTGGGGCACACCTCGCCCGCCCCCGACGACCCACCGGAGGTCCGGCTCGGCCGCGACGGGCGCCCGTTCCCGGGTACGGAACTGCGCGCGGTGGACCCCGACGGCCACCCGGTCCGTCCCGGCGAGCTGGGCCGGGGCGAGGTGCGCGGGCCGTCACTCTTCCTCGGGTACGCCCGCAGCGGCAAACTGGAGCCGCCGGAGCTCACGGCCGACGGCTTCCTGCCGACCGGCGACCTGCTGATCACCGACCCCGACGGTACGGTCACCATCATGGGCCGGGAGAAGGACGTCATCATCCGCGGCGGCCGCAACATCGACATCACCGAGATCGAGCGCGCGATCGCCAGCCATCCACGGGTCGCCCAGGTGTGCGTAGCCCCGGTCCCCGACGAAATACTCGGCGAACGTGCGGCGGCGCTGATCGTGCCCATCGACGGCGGCCCGGTCCGGCTCGACGAGGTCACCGGGCACCTGCACGGGCTCGGCCTGTCCAAGGCCAAGTGGCCGGAGTTCGTGTTCGCCGTGGCAGACCTGCCACAGACCGCGGTCGGCAAGCTGTCCCGAGCCGGCGCCCGCGACCTCGCCCGCGACCTGCACGCCCGCCGCCCGGGGGCGGAGCGGCCGTGACGGAACGCGCGGGCCGCGGGCGCTGGGCCGAGGCCGGCCCCGAGACCGTCCGTCCCGGGGTGCACCGGGTCCCGCTGCCGCTGCCGGACGACGGCCTCCGCGCGGTCAACGTCTACCTGCTGGAGGACGGCGACGGCATCGTCATGATCGACGGCGGCTGGGCGCTGCCGGAGTCTCGCCGGGTGCTGGAGGACGCGCTGGCCACGCTCGGCCACGACCTCGCCGCCATCACCCAGATCCTGGTCACCCACATCCACCGCGACCACTACACCCAGGCCATCGCGCTGCGCCGGCTGCTGGGCGCGCGGGTGCTGCTCGGCGCCGGCGAGCGGCCCGGCCTGGAAATGCTGCGCGAGATCCGTACCCGGGTCCCGGTCTTGTCATTGGCCATCCTGGCCCGCGCCGGCGCGCACGACCTGGCCGACCGGATCCGCAAGAGGTTCGCCGCCGCGGACTTCGACGACCGGGACTGGGAACTGCCCGACGAATGGCTCGGCGGTGGAATCCGGCAGCTGGAGCGGCGGTCGCTGCGAGTGGTGCCCACGCCGGGCCACACCCGCGGCCACGTCGTCTACCTGGACGAGGAGAACGGGTTGCTGTTCGCCGGCGACCACGTGCTGCCGCACATCACGCCATCCATCGGCTTCGAGCTGGCCGAGCCCGGCCTGCCGCTGGCGGACTACCTGCGCTCGCTGCACCTCATGACGACGTTCGCCGACACCCGGCTGCTGCCCGCCCACGGTCCGGTGGCGGGCAGCACGCACGCCCGGGTGGGCGAGCTGCTGGCGCACCACGACCGGCGGCTGGCGGCCACGCTGCGGGCGCTCGGCCCCGGCGACCGCATAGCGTACGAGGTGGCGCGCCGGCTCACCTGGACCCGGCGCGAGATCCCGTTCGCGGACCTGGACGACTTCAACCAGATGCTGGCGGTGAGCGAGACGGTGGCCCACCTGGACGTGCTCGTGGCGCGCGGCCAGGCCGTGGCCATCCCGGACAACGGCACGGACCGCTTCACCGGGTAGCCGTCCGGGCCGCCGTCAGGCCGAAGACGAGGGCCGCGGCCAGTCCGCCGGCGTATGCGCTGTGGTAGAGGCCGCCCGCGTCGGCGCCCGCCGCCAGCAGGCCCGGCACCACGCCGCCGGCCTGGGCGCGGACCCGGGCGTCGGGGTCGATCAGGAGGCCGCCGAGGGTGAACGTGATGGCCGGAGCCGCCTCCAGTACGTAGAAGGGTGGCTCGGCTTGGGGCCTGGGGTCGTACCGGCGATCCGGGACCGCCGGGCTGGACCGGGACGCGTTCAGGTCTTCGATCGCGGCTCGGATCTTCGGGCCCGGGTAGCCCCATTCCGGCGGCATGTCGTCGAGTTCGTCCAGGCTGTGCGCGACCGCGCAGCGTGCCCCGCGGCGGCTGGCCAGCGCGAACTTGTCCAGCCCGGGGAAGCCCTCGACGTAGGACTGGGTGATCCGGTCCCGGTGGGTGGCCGCGTCGGCGATCAGCAGGCCGCGTGCCTCCGGCTGGGCCACCAGGGCGATCGTGGTGAGGTGGTCGCCGACCGTCTCGTCGACGAAGCGCTCGCCGTCCAGGTTGAAGAGCAGGGCGTGCTCGCTGTAGTACAACGCCAGGTCCGTGTAGAGCGACGGGTCGCTGAGCGGGACCCCGGCGGGGATCAGGTGGCCGTAGAAGCCCGCGCCGTCGGTGCCGAACGCCGCGCCCGCTGCCCGGGCCAGCCGCAGGCCGTCGCCCGCGCTGCACGGGTTGCCGCGCAGTTGCAGGTCGCGGGCCTGCGGGTGGATCAGTTCCGCGCGCAGCTCCGGGTCGGCCTGGTAGCCGCCGCTGGCCAGCAGGGTCCAGCCGGCGGTGACGTCATGGGTGGCGCCGTCCGGCAGGCGCAGCTCGGCGCCGGTGACCGCGCCGCCGGTCCGCTTGAGCGTGGCCGGGCTGGTCCGGGTCAGCACCAGGCCGCCGCGATCCTTGATCCGTTGCTCACAGCAGCCGAGGTAGTGGCCGGTGTCGAACTGGTGGCCCCGGCCGAAGCGCAGCACCGGCACCGCGGGGCGGCAGTCGACGCCGAGCGAGCGGATCCAGTCGATGCCGCCGGGGAAGCCGTCGATCAGCCGGGCGCCCAGCGCCGGGTCGCCGCCGGGATTGACCTCGCGCAGCACTTCGTGGGTGGGCGCGGTCCAGGCGAACCCGGCATAGATCGCCGAGCCGCCCACGTGGTCGCCCTTCTCCACGACCAGCACCCGGGCGCCCGCGGAGGCGGCCGCCGCGGCCGCGGTCAACCCGGCCATCCCCGCGCCGATCACCAGGAGGTCGACCGCCGCGGGCAGATCCAACGCTGTCATGCTCGGCTCCCTCGGTGCGCCAACGTGTCGAGTCCCGCTCGGAGCAGGGCCGGGACGGCCGCGCCGACCGTGTCGAATCCCGTGCCGACGGTCTGGCCCGCCTGGTGGCGGGCGTGGATGCCCTCCGCGATGACGGCCAGCTTCAGGTAGCCGAGCGCCTGGTAGAAGCCGAGGGCCGAGACGTCCCGGCCGGTGCGTTCGGCGTAGCGGGCGGCGAGTCGCGGGCCGGTCGGGAAGCCGGCGTTGGCCGTCGGGGCGTGCCGTGCCCCGAGGACCGGCTCGCAGATCGGATCCCAGTAGACGAGCGTCAGGCCCAGGTCGGCGAGGGGGTCGCCGAGCGCGGCCATCTCCCAGTCCACGATCGCCAGGATCGTGCCGGGATCGTCGTGGGCCAGGATGACGTTGTCCAGCCGGTAGTCGCCGTGCACGATCGAGGCGCCGCTCTCCGGCGGGGTCGCCCGGGCCAGCAAGCGGTGCAACTCGTCCAGCTCCGGCAGGTCCCGGGTGGCTACTCGCGACCACTGGCCGTGCCAGCGCCGGACCTGCCGCTCCAGGTAGCCGACCGGACGTCCCAGGTCGGCGAGGCCCACCCGTACGGGATCGACGGAGTGCAGGTGGGCGAGCGCGTCGATCAGCGCCTCGGCGCACCGCCTGGCGTCGTCGGGCGGCAGCCCGGCGGCCTCGTCACCGTCGCGCAGCACCCTGCCGTCCACATAGGACGCGATGCTGAACGGAGCGCCGATGACGCCCGGGTCCGCGCAGTAGGAGACGGCCCGGGCCACCGGCACGCCGCCGGCGGCCAGCGCGGCCACCACGCGGTGCTCGCGGCCCATGTCGTGCGCGGTCGGCGTCAGCGGGCCCAGCGGTGGGCGGCGCAACACCCAGCGGCTGTGCCCGTCCGTCACCAGGTAGGTGAGATTGGAGCGCCCGCCCGCGATGAGCTCCAGCCGCAGCGGTCCTCGGCATTGCGCGACGCGCTCCTCGAAATACCGCTGCAGGGCGGGCACGTCGACGATCACGAGGCCGAACGTTCCTGGGACGCGCGCACCGCGCGCCGGGCGATGGCCCAGCGGTGCGTCTCCGACGGCCCGTCGTAGATGCGGAACGGCCGCACCTCGCGCAGCAGCCGGGACAGCGGCAGGTCCGCGGAGACGCCGAGGGCGCCGCACACCTGCACCGCCCGGTCCACCACCCGATTGACCGCCTCGGACACGAACGTCTTCGCGATGGATGTGTGCTGCGCTCCCGGCCGGCCCTGGTCGAGCTCCCAGCAGGCGCGCCACAGCAGCGACCGGCTCGCCTCGATGTCGATCTCCGAGTCGGCCAGCAGTTGCTGCACCATGCCCAGCTCGGCGAGCGGCCGGCCGAACGCGGACCGGTGGGCGGCGCGGTCCAGGGCGATGTCGCGGGCCCGGCGGGCGGCACCCAGCCAGCGCATGCAGTGCGTCAGGCGGGCCGGGCCGAGCCGGACCTGGGCGTATCCGAAGCCCTGGTCCACCTCGCCCAGGACCTGGTCGTCGGCGACCTCGCAGCCGTCGAAGGCCAGCTCGCTGTGCCCGCCGAAGAGGCCCTCGTCCAGGGTCTCCAGGTTTCTGACCAGCTTCAGGCCCGGGGTGCCCGCGTCGACGAGGAACATGGTCGCGCCGCCGGCGTCTCCGGGGGCGCCGCTCGTCCGGGCCATGCAGATCAGGAAGGCCGCGCCGTCGGCGCCGCTGATGAACCACTTGCGGCCGTCGATCCGCCAGCCGCCCGGGACCCGGGTCGCGGTGGTGGCCAGGGCGCGCGGGTCCGAGCCCGCACCGGGGGCCGGCTCGGTCATGGCGAAGCAGGACCGGGTGTCGCCCGCGGCGAGTGGCCGCAGGTACCGCTCCTGCTGTTCCGGGGTCGCCACCGCTTCGAGCAGGTGCATGTTGCCCTCGTCGGGCGCGGCGCAGTTCAGTGCGAGCGGGCCGAGCAGCGAGTAGCCCGCCTCCTCGAAGACGACCGCCTGCCCGCGCAGGTCGAGCCCGAGACCGCCCCACCGGCGGGCCGCGTGCGGTGCGGACAGCCCGGCGTCGCGAGCGGCCCGCTGGAGGCGGAGCCGGAGCGGCTCCGGGGCGTCGTGCACCGATCCGCCGCAGCCTCGCTCCTCGGGGATCACCACGTCCCGGACGAACGCCGTCGTGCGCCGGGCGAGGCCGGCGACCTCCGTGCTGACGTCGAAGCTGATGGCCACGGGGCGGCTCCTTCAGAGCTTGTCGAAGATGTCGGAGCCGGCCACGAACGTCGCCACCACGACGCCGGCGGCCGTCACCAGCGTCATGACCAGGGCGATCGCCGCCACCAGCGGATACGACCCGTTGCCCCAGTAGTCGAACAGCACGGTGCCCATGACCTGCGTGGTGGGCGAGCGGACCAGTAGCGACGCGGTGAACTCGTGGGTCAGCAGCACGAACATGAGCGCCGCGGCGCCCGCGATGGTGGGCCGCAGCAGCGGCAGCATGATCTCGGTGGTGGTGCGCAGCGGCCCGGCGCCGCTGGTCCGGGACGCCTCGGTGTACGCGTCGCCGAGGGAGACCATCCCGGACAGCTGCATCCGGGTGGTGAACGGGAGCATCAGCGTCACGTAGACGAGCACGATCACCTCGCGGGTGCCGTACAGCATGAAGGGCTCGCGGCTGTAGGTGAGCAGGAAGCCGGCGCCGAAGACCACCGCCGGGATGCCGAGAGGCATCGCCACGACGAAGTCGACCGCCGCCCGGATCACCGGAAATCGGCGGCCCTTGAGCAGCAGCGTCGCCGCGACGAAGCCCACCGGGAGCGCGATCGCGACCGAGATGATCGAGATGGTGAGGCTGTTGACGATCGCGTCGGTGATCCCGGACTCGGTGAACACCTTCCGGAAGTTGTCCAGGGTGAAGCCGCCGACGTCGATCGAGCCGCTCCAGAACGGCGAGAGCGACACGATCGCGAGGGCGCCCAGCGGCAGCGCCAGGGCGACCAGGCTGTACAGCAGGATGCCCGCGACCGCGAGCCGCGACGGCCGGCCGGGCGTGCGGAACGCCTTGCCGCCGTGCGTGACGAACCGGCTGTGGTCGCCCAGGATGACCTTCTGGAAGATGACCACCGCGATGCCGAACAGCAGCAGCGGCGAGCCGATCGCGGCGGCCCGGCCGTAGTCGATCGGACTCTGCGACACGGCGGTGTACATGTCCGTGGTCAGCACGTTGATGCCGCCGGTCCGGCCCAGCAGCAGCGGGCCGGTGAACTGGCCCAGGCCCAGCAGCAGGGCGACGAAGCCGCCGTAGACCAGGGTCGGGCGCAGCAGCGGCAGCGTGACCCGGAAGAACACGCCGACCGCGGAGGAGCCGCTCACCTGCGCGGCCTCGATCAGCTCGGAGTTGATGGTGGCGAAGCCGGAGCTGACGAAGAGGTAGACGAACGCGGTCAGGCCGAAGCCCGTGATGACCACGATCCACGGCAGCGAGTAGACGTCGACGGGGCCCTCGTCGAGGTGGTTCCACCAGGGCAGGTGGCGCAGCAGCGCGTTCAGGTAGCCGGGCCGGGGCGAGAAGAGGAACGCCCAGCCGGTCACCGCCGCCACCGCCGGCACCACGATGGGCAGGATCGGCAGCGCGCGCAGCAGCCGCAGCCGCGGCGGCAGCCGGGTCGCCGCCCAGGCCAGCAGGGTGCCGAGGACCAGCGCGATGGCCAGCGAGCCCAGCGCCAGGCCCACGGTGGTGCGCAGGGTCTCGGCCATCTCCGGGCGGTCGAAGGCGGACGCGTAACCGCGCGCGCCGTCCTCGAACGCCAGCCGTTGCAGGCCCACCAGCGGCGCGATGACCAGGTAGCCGATTCCCGCCAGGAAGGCGAGCGCGCCGAGCCGCGGCAGCAGGCGCCGCGCCTGGGTCAGCGCCGCCGAGGCGGGCAACGCGGGTGCGACCGCCATGTCACGCCCCCACCGTCGCGGCGGCGTGCCCGGCGATGCGCTCGTCGCCGGCGCCGAAGTAGATCGCCGCCTGCTCCGCGAACCAGGCGGTGACCTGTTGCCCCGGCTTCAGGTGCCGGGCCCAGGGGTTGGCGGCCAGCGGCGATCGGGCCTGCAGCGGGGTGCCGGCGACCGTGACCACCACGTCCATGTGCCGGCCGCCGAACTGCGCGTCGACGACCTGCGCCGGCAGGCCGACGCTCCCGGCCGGCAGGTGCGGCTCGTCCTGGGCGAGCTGCAGGTCGTCGGGGCGCAGTCGCACGGTTACCTCGGCATGCTCCCGGGGGACCGGCAGGTCCCCGGTGACGGGCTGCTCGCCGGCGGCCCAGCCGGTGCCCTGGCGCCGCAGCGGCAGCCGGTTGGACATGCCGATGAACCCCGCGACGTACTCGGTGGCGGGCTCCTCGAACACCCGTTGCGGCGTGTCGAGCTGTTCGATCCGGCCGGCCTTCATGATCGCCAGGCGGTCGCCGAGCGCCAGCGCCTCGCTCTGGTCGTGGGTGACGAACACGGCGGTGAAGTTCAGCCGCCCGTGCAGCTCGTGCAGGTGGGCCCGGACCTGGTCGCGCAGCCGCGCGTCGAGGTTGCTCAGCGGCTCGTCGAAGAGCACCAGGTCGGGCCGGGCGACGATGCCGCGGGCCAGCGCGACGCGCTGCTGCTGGCCGCCGCTGAGCTGCGCCGGGTAGCGGTCGAGCAGGCCGGCGCAGTCGACCAGCGCGGCCGTCTCCTCGATCCACTCCCGGGACTGCTCGCGGCCCACCCGGCGGGCCCGCAACGGATACCCGATGTTGCGGCGCACGGTCATGTGCGGCCACAGCGCGTAGGACTGGAAGACCATCCCGATCCGCCGCTTGTTCGGCGGCTGGTTGACCTTGCCGACGTCGAGCACGGTCTGTCCGCCCAGCGAGATGCGTCCCGCGTCGGGCGTCTCCAGGCCGGCCAGGCTGCGCAGGGTGGTCGTCTTGCCGCAGCCGCTCGGGCCGAGCAGGACGACGAACTCACCCGACTCGATCTCCAGCGTCAGGTCGTCCACCGCCACGGTCGGCGGCTTGCCGGCGAATCGCTTGGTCAGACCCTCTATCCGCACGTGCGACATGGGCAATCCTTAACCTTGGAAGACTCGGGTGGGTGGGCGCCCGCGGCCGCGGGCGCCCACCCTGACCTGCGGGCCCTACTGGAACAGCGACTTCCACTTCTTCTGGTACGCGGTGACGACATCCGGCGTCAGCTTGGCCGAATCCTGGACCCGTACCTTGTCGTTGGTGATCAGCGTGCCCGGGATGTCGGGCAGCACCGAGCCGGCGGACGGGGTGATCAGCTCCTGCCCCTTGGCGGTCACCATGAAGTCGGCGAAGAGCTGGGCGGCGTTGGGGTGCGGGCCGGTCTTCAACACCATGCCGTAGTACCGGGCGCCCCACGCGCCGGACGGCGGCATCTTGTAGTCGATCGGTGCGCCCTTGGCCTTCGCCGGGTCGAGCGCGATCGGCGCCACGAAGCTGCCGGCCGCGATCTCCCCGGAGGCGAGCGCCTCACCCATCGGCAGCGAGCTGGGGTAGATGCGCGGCTTCTGGGCGGCCAGCTTCGTCACGTAGTCGGGGCCGTACGTCTCCTCCAGCCACAGGTAGAAGTCGACGAGCGAGGCCGCGGACGGCTCGACCACGCCGATCTTCCCGCCCCCGAGCGCGGGGTCGAGCAGGTCGGGGTAGTCGGTCAGCCCCTTGGGATAGAGCTTGGTGTTCCAGCCGAAGGTGAGCACCGCGGCGTTGGTCTCGAAGTAGGTGCCGTCGTGGACGTACTTGGCGACGTCGTACTTGCCCTTGCCGGTGAGCTCGGGGCCGGTCGGCGCGAGGAACTTCCCGGCCTTGGCCTGGGTCTGCACCCACGGCAGGCTCGCGCTGACGTACAGGTCGGCGATGCCCTTGCCGGTCTGGAACTCGGTCTCCACCTTCACGCCCAGGTCGCCGTCGACGCCGCGGACCGGCTCGACGTCGATGCCCGGGTACTGCTTCTCGAAGGCGGCGGACAGGTTGTTCAGGGCGTCGAGGCCCTGTGCTGAGTAGACGGTGACCTTGGCTTCCTTCTTGGCCGCGGCGACCAGCGCGTCGATGCCGGCGTCCGCCGACACCAGGTTCTTCGAGCTGTCGTCGTTGCCGCCGCCGCAGCCGGCGACCGTCAGGGTGGTTATCAGTACCAGGACGAGGGGCCAGCCCCCGCGCCGTCGCGGATGTGCTCCCATACTCGGCTCCCTATGTGAAACCGGCCCAGCCGCGCCTGGAGTCTCTTGCCTGATCAGCGGCTGGCTGGCTAAGATTTCGTGGAAGTTACCAAACTGAACTCGGTTTCGGCAAGGCTTCCACGGCAGGGCCTTCGGGAGGGGTGGTGGCGCGGGTGGAACTCGACGGCATGACGTTCGTGATTACCGGCGCGGCCCAGGGCATCGGGGCGGCGACGGCGCGGAAGGCGGCATCCCGCGGCGCCCGCGTCGTCCTGGCCGACCTCGACGACGACGCGGGCGCGCGGACCGCCGCGGAGATCACCGCCGCCGGCGGCCAGGCCCGCTACCAGCATTGCGACGTCACCGACGCCGACCAGGTCCGGGAGCTGATGCGGGCGGCCGACGAGGCGTACGGCGGCATCGACGTCCTGCACAACAACGCCGGCATCCACGAGACGATGCTCGGCGTTCCGCTGTCGATCGAGGAGATGCCGCTCGACGCGTGGGACCGGGTGGTCGCGGTCAACCTGCGCGGGCCCTGGCTCTGCGCGAAGTTCGCGGTGCCGTACCTGAAGCGGAGCCGGCGCGGGCCGTCCATCATCAACGCCGGCTCCACCGGATCGTGGGTGGGCGGCATGTCGAGCCTGGCGTACGGCGCCAGCAAGGGCGGGGTGGCGCTGCTCACCAAGAACCTCGCCGTCGAGCTGGCCCCGTACGGCATCCGGGTCAACTGCTACTGCCCGAGCGCGACCGAGACCCGGATGGTCGAGGACTACCTGGCCGCCGGGGACGACCGGGAGGCGCGGGTGCGTACCCTCACCCGTACCCAGCTCGTGTCCCGGATCGGGCAGCCGGACGACATCGCCAACCTGGTCTGCTTCCTGGCCGGCGCCGAGTCGGCGTACGTCAACGGCGTGGTCTGGCTGATCGACGGCGGCTCGCTCGCCTGGCGCGGCGTGGTCGACGCACTCCCCGTGCAGAATGGAGTCGGATAGGTGGCCCAGTCCAAGATTGCCCAGCCCAAGATTGCCCAGTCCATGATCGGTACTGAGGCGGGGCCGCGCTCCAAGCGCGCGGCGATCCTGTCGGCCGCCGTCGGCTGCTTCGGCGAATTCGGGTACGAGGCGACGAAATGGTCGACCGTGGCCCAGCGGGTGGGCATCGGGCAGACGGCCCTCTATCACTACTTCGAGTCCAAGGCGCACTGCCTGCTGACCATCATGCATTCCGAGTTGCACCGCTCCCACCAGCGCTTCCTGGAGGCGACCGAGGGCGTCGACCCGGCGGAGGGGCTGCGGGCGGCGCTGGCCGGCGCGTTCGATGTCACCGAGCGCGAGGTCCTGCAGATGCGCATCCTGCAGAACCACATCGACCTGCTGGAGATGCCGCGCGCCTCGACCCGCGAGGAGGAGGCACGGCAGGCGGCCCGCGCCCTGGTCCACGACCTCGAGATGGCCTGGACCGGGCTGCTCGACCGGGGCATGGCGGCCGGCGTGTTCCCGCGGCGGGACCCGCACACCCTCGCCCAGGCCGTGCTCGGCCTGCTGGTCAGCGTGTGGCGCTGGTACCGCTGGGGCGGGCGGCTGGGCCTGGCGGAGGTCCGCGACTTCTACCTCGGCTGCGTTCGCCGCATGGTCGAGACTGGCTAGCGGCGCCCCCATCCCCTATATTGAATTCAGTTCAGTGCGGTCGCTTGGGATGGGGAGCGTGACGTGGACACCACGACGGCACCGGCGCTGGTCCGGTGGTTCGAGATCATGGACAGCGAGGCCCCGGAGGACATCCTCGGCCTGCTCACCGACGACTTTCAGTTCTCCGTCGTCTTCGCTACGGGCAACGCGAACGCCAGCGACTTCTCCGGCGGCCGGGCCGCGATGGAGGGCTACCTGGCGCAGCGGGAGCGGGGCACCCGGGTGCACCGCCTGCTGGCCGCCGGCGCCACCGGCGACACGGAGTTCGCGCTCGGCGAGGTGATCCGCCACGGCGAGTGGGAGGCGAGCTTCGTCGCGTCCGCCCTGCTGGCCGGCGACGGTCGGCTGCGCCGGCTGATCATCGGCCGGTCGCCCGGGGTCGCGTTCCCGCCGGCGACGGCGCGAGGATGACCGCGATGTACAGCCTCGTCGTGCTCGCGGCGCGCCCACCGGACTGGACCCACGACCGATTCATCGCCTGGTGGCGCGGCGAACACGCCGAGGTCACCCGGGCGCTGCCCGGGCTGCGGAGCTGGCGGCATCTCGCCGTCGACGCGGCGCTGGAGCCCCGCTCCGAGGGCTGGGACGGGATGTCGGTGCTGAGCTTCGCCACCGCCGACGACCTCACCCGCGCCCTGGAGAGCCCGCAATGGGCCGCGGCGGTCGCCCACGTCGGCGCGATGCGGGGCCGGCGCATCGCGGTGATGGGGGAGGAGGCCGAGCTCTTCAGCGCCACCGCCCCGGAGGCCCAGCCGACGTAGGGTGTCGGGCGGATCGTTGCGGCCTGCGCCGGACACCGTCAGGCGCTGCCGACGCGTACCAGGGTCTTGCCGGTGTTGTCGCCGCGCAGCAGCCCGGCCAGCGCGGCAGGCGCGTTGGCCAGGCCGTCGACGATCGTCTCGGGGCAGCGCAGCCGCCCGTCCCTGACCCAACCGCCCAGCTCGCCCATCATCTCGGGCAGCAGGTGAGCGAGCCCGCCGGCGCGGAAGCCGCGAATCGTCAGCGACCTGGTCACCGCCAGCATCAGGTTGTCGGGCCCCGGCGCCGGCCGCTCCGCCTCGTACTGCGAGATCATGCCGCAGATCGCGACCCGGCCGCCCGGGCGCAGCGCCCCGAGGGCGGCCTGCAGGTGGTCGCCGCCCACGTTGTCGAAGTAGACGTCGATGCCCTCCGGCGCCGCCCGGTCGAGCAGGCCGGGGAGCGGCCCGGCGGTGTAGTTGAACGCGGCGTCCAGGCCCAGCTCGTCCAGCAGATACCGGACCTTGCGGTCCGAGCCGGCGCTGCCGACGACCCGATGACCGCGGATCTTGGCGATCTGGGCGACGAGGCTGCCGACGCAGCCCGCCGCGGCGGAAACCCAGACGACATCGCCGGCGCGCAGGCCGGCGACGTGCACAAGCCCGGCGTACGCGGTGAGCCCGCTGGCACCGAGCACACCGAGATAGGCCCGGTCCGGCGCGGCATCGGCGTCGAGCCGGCGCAGCGTACCCAGGCCGCCGAGCGCGGATCGCCCGGCCTCGACCACCGCATAGTCCCGCCAGCCGGCGGCATGCCACACCGTGTCACCCGGGGCGAAGCCGTCCGCGCGGGAGGCGACCACCTCCCCGACGGTCATGACACCGTCGAGCGGCTGCCCCAGCGGAAAGGCCGGAAAATATCCCGGCGGCGACGTCTCCCGCAGCCGCAGCCGCAGCGCGGCATCGACCGAGGTCCACGTGTTGCGCACCAGTACCTCGCCCGGTCCCGGCGCGGGCACGGCCACGTCGACCACCCGGAAATCCGCCGGCCGAACCCGCCCCCGCGGATACGCCACCGGCCGAACCTCACGCCCCAGCACGGCGCGCCCTCACTGCGCGGTCCAGCCGCCGTCGACGTAGAGCTCGCTGCCGGTCATGAAGGTGGAGTCGTCGCCGGCCAGGAAGGCGATCGCACCCGCCACCTCATCGGGCCGGCCGAGCCTGCGCATCGGCGTTCCGTCCACCATGGCCCGCTCCCGCGGGGTGCCGCTGGTGCGCTCGATCAGCGTGCCGCTGGCGATGAAACCGGGATGGACCGAGTTGACGCGGACGCCACGCTGCGCCCAGTGCAGGGCGGCATTCTTGGTCATCACCCGTACGGCACCCTTCGCGGCATGGTAGGAGAAGCTGGAGCCGAAGCCGCCCACCGTGCCGAAAATGGAGCAGACGTTGACGATGGCACCGCCGCCGGCGGCCTCGATGGCCGGCCCGGTGTGCTTCATGCCGAGCCACACCCCGCGCTGGGTGACCGCCTCGACCTCGTTCCAGGTCTCCAGGGTCTCGGACTCGACCGTCGTGAAGTGACCGATGCCGGCGTTGTTGACCAGCACGTGGATGCCGCCCAGCGCGGCACCGACCTCGGCCACGACGCGTCGCCAGGCCGCCTCGTCGGAGACGTCCAGCGCCAGTGGCTCGGCTGCCGCGCCCAGGCCGCGCAACTCCTTGGCGAGGGCGGCACAGCGGTCCTCGTCCAGGTCGGTGACCACGACGGTGGCGCCCTCGGCGGCGAAGCGGCGTGCGGTCGCCGCGCCGATGCCACCGGTCGCGCCGGTGATCAGCGCGGTCTTTCCGGTCAGTCGCATGGATCCTCCAGGGGCCGGCCTCGGTGGCCTAAACTGAACTAAGTTTGGGTTGTGGGGCTCGGCCTCGTCAAGACCGGGTGCGGGTAGTTGGGTGTGGCATCGCTGCCGCCTGGGTTCGACGCCGTGCGGCTCCGATCGCGTTTCGGCCGCATGCGCTCGGCCTCCGCATGCGCCGTGGGTGGTTGGTTGCCGTGCGGCCGCCTTCGACGGTCCACCATGCGGGCGCCGCGTCCAGCCGATGAGCCCTGGTCCCGCATGCTGAGCACGGTGACTACCTCCTGAGCATCCAGTCCCACATCCTGGATCCAAACCTCACAAACCTCGCATATTGGTGCCGGTGGTCGCGACCTTGATGCGCGAAGGTGCCGAGCAGACCGCTGCGCACCAAGGTCCAACGTCCGCGGTCTTTGCCGCCTCAGCCCCGGCCCTGGCCCTCAGCCCCCGGCCCTCAGCCCCGGCCCTCAGCCCCGGCCCTCAGCCCCGGCCCTCAGCCCCGGCCCTGGCCCCAGCCCTCGCCGACGCCGACCACGTGCTGCGGACCTTGATGCGCCCGGGCGTGGACCGGCGCCGTAGGTCTTCAAGATCTGTGAGTGGCTGCCCGACGCCGGGCGTGGTCAGCAGGCGGCACGCGACCCGGGCGGTCCCAACCCGCCCGGAAAGCTCCGCTACGTCATGCTGGCGGTCCGGTTTTCGGGCATTTTGCCGGGTTCGGGCCGGTCGCGCTGCGGTCGCGCTCGGGTCGCGGCTGGATCTTGTGGTGGTCGGGTCCGCTCCGCGCCCTGGCGCATCAATGTCGACGGAAGGTCGGTGAACCAGCGTGGATCTTGCGGCGATCGGGTGAGCTCCGCACCGCTGCGGCACAACATCGGCCTGGTGCAGGGCAGCCGAGACATGGGTCTGCGTGGCTGACCAGGTGGTCGGCGAGACCGTTCATGTCCGCGGGCAGCGACCTGTTCGGCGGTAGGTCTATGCCCGGTGCCCGGTGCCCGGTGGCCCGGGCTGGCTGGGGCGGGATCTGGAGTGTCAGCCGGCGCGCTCGCCGGGGTTCGCGTCGTCGATGCCCAGCACCGGGCCGAACAGGTCCAGGGCCTGCTCGGCGCGGAGCGCGACGAAGGTGCCGGTCGCCGCGACCAGGATCGCGTCGGGCTCGGCCGCCGCGGCGATGGTGCCCGACGCGGTCACCCGCCGTCCGTCGATCCCCTGCACCTGGGCGGTCAGGCGCAGCGGGGTCAGCAGCGGCACCGGCTTGCGGTACGAGGTGTCGAGGCGAACCGTCATGCCGGGGTTGCCGGAGAAGCTCACCGCGTAGCCGAGGATCTGATCCAGCAGCATCGCGCTCACGCCGCCGTGGGCGTACATGGGTGGGCCCTCGTAGGCGAGCCCGAGCACGCAGCTGCCGACCGTCAGCCCGTCGACCTCCTCGATGTGCAGCGGCGGCGCCAGGGCGCTGCCGGTGCCGGTCACCGGGTTGTACATCCGGACGCCGCCCAGCAGGTCGTCGGCCGAGGTCAGCGCGGTGCGGTCGCGCACCCGCTCGCCCAGCGGCGCCGCGACCTGGCGCACGCGCTCGGCCGCGGCGCGCAACTCGTCCGTCGGCGCCTCGGTGATCGCCGCGTTCTCGACCAGGACCCGCAGCGCGTCGCCCAGCTCACTGATCGCCCGGCGCCGGCGCAGCAGCGCGGCCGACTCGGTCCCGGGCCGCCCGTCGACGGCCCGCAGCCGGCGCGCCGAATCGCCACCGCCGGACTGCGGCGAGGCGGTGCCGGACTGCGGCGAGGTGGCGCCGGATCGCGGCGAGGTGGCGCCGGATCGCGGCGAGGTGGCGCCGGATTGTGGTGGGGAGTCCGGGTGCCAGGCGGTTGCGGGGTCGTGGCCCGCCGCCCGGGTGGTATCGCTGTCGGTCACCGCGCGTCCTCTCACCTGCCCCCGCCCCGCCGGCGAAAGCTGAACAGCATCAGGTTCTACCAACGCGGCGGCGGTCAGCAGGCGCGGGGCTAGTGAATCTCATCACACTGCTATAACCTGTTCTAGTTATTGCGGCCCGGCGGATGGAGGCGGCATGGCGGTTTCCGTGGAATATGACGCGGTTGTGGTCGGTGCCGGTGCGGCCGGGATGGCGGGCGCGCTGGCGGCGGCTCGCAACGGCCTGAGCACGGTCGTTATCGAGAAGGCGCCGGTCTTCGGGGGATCGACGGCGCGCTCGGGTGCCGGCATCTGGGTCCCCTGCAACGAGGTGCTTCTCGCGGCCGGCGTGCCGGACACGCCCGCCAAGGCGGCCACCTACCTGTCGGCCGTGGTCGGTCCCGACGTGCCGGCCGCCCGCCAGCAGGCCTTTCTGACCAATGGCCCGAAGGCGATCTCCTTCCTGCTGCGCTCGACGCCGCTGCGCTTCTCCTGGATGCAGGACTATCCGGACTACTACCCGGAGTTGCCGGGCGGGATGCCGAACGGCCGGTCGATCGAGCCGCGGGCGCTGGACGCCAACATTCTGGGCGCCGAGTTCGCCAAGCTGAACCCGCCCTACATGGCCTCCCCGGCCGGCACGGTGGTCTACACCGTGGACTACAAGTGGCTGGCGCTCATCGCCCGCCACCCGAAGGGCCTGGCGACCGCGTCCGAGATCGTCTGGCGATATCTCCAACTGGCCGCGGCCGGGCAGAAGCCGATCACCATGGGGCAGGCCCTGGCCGCCGGGCTGCGTGCCGGGCTGCTCGCCGCCGACGTGCCGGTCTGGCTGAACACGCCCCTGGTCGACCTGTATGTCGAGAACGGCCGGGTGGCGGGTGTGCTGGCCAGCCGCAACGGCGAGGAGGTGCTGATCCGGGCCCGGCGGGGTGTCCTCGTCGGCAGCGGCGGGTTCGAGCACAACGAGCGGATGCGCAAGCAGTTCCAGGCCGAGCCGATCGGGGCCGACTGGACCGTGGGTGCGTCGTCCAACACCGGCGAGGGCATCGAGGCGGGCGAGCGGGCCGGCGCGGCGCTGGCGCTGATGGAGGATGCCTGGTGGGGGCCGATGATCCCGCTGCCGGACGGGCCCTACTTCTGCCTGTCCGAGCGGACGCTGCCCGGCAACATCTTCGTCAACGCCGCCGGCAAGCGCTTCGTCGACGAGGCCGCGCCGTACAGCGACGTCGTGCATGTCATGTATGCCAAGAACACCCCGCAGGTGCCGCACATCCCGTGCTGGATGGTCACCGACCAGCAGTATCGCAACCGCTACCTGTTCAAGGACGTCACGCCGCTGCTGCCGTACCCGGACTCGTGGTATGCCAGCGGGGCGTTGCAGCGGGACTGGACCATCGAGGGGCTGGCCGGGAAGATCGGCGTGCCGGCGGCGGCGCTGCGTGCCACCGTCGACCGCTTCAACGCGCAGGCGCGGGCCGGCCGGGACACCGACTTCGGCCGCGGCGACAGCAGCTACGACGCGTACTTCGCCGATCCCACCAACGGGCCCAGCCCGTGCCTGGCGCCGCTCGCGCTGCCGCCCTACTACGCCTTCAAGATCGTTCCGGGTGACCTGGGCACCAAGGGCGGGATGCTCACCGACGCGCGGGCGCGCGTGCTGCGCCCCGACGGCACGGTGATTCCCGGCCTCTACGCGGCCGGCAACGCCAGCGCGGCGGTCATGGGCCACAGCTATGCCGGCGCGGGCTCCACCCTCGGACCCGCCATGACCTTCGGCTATGTGGCCGGCCTCGACCTCGCGACCGGATCCGCCGGCTGAACGACTTTCGCAGCTATCAAGGAGGAACGATGCCCAAGGTTAGTGTCACGACGGACGCCGCGGCCAGCCCGGAGCAGGTCTGGCAGGTGCTCTCGGACCCGTCGCGGGTGCCCGAGTGGAACGCCATGCACGAGGGTTTCGTCGGGGAGGTGCCGGTGACCCTCACCGAGGGCACCGCGTACAAGCAGAAGGTCAAGCTGATGGGGATGCCCGCCGAGATGGCCTGGAAGGTGACCGCCGCCGTGGCGTCGGAGCGGCTTGAGCAGGCCGGCGACGGGCCCATGGGGGTGAAGGCGAAGAACCGCTTCGTGATCGAACCGGCCGGGCAGGGCTCGCAGATCACCTACGAGATGGAGTTCGCCGGCCCGGCGCTGGCCGGGCCGATGGCCGGCATGCTGGAGAAGCAGGCCGGCGCCTCGGCCAAGCAGGCCCTGGAGAAGCTGACCGCGCTGCTGGGGTAGCGGCTCAGTGCAGTAGCAGGCGGGTGGCCAGCTCCAGGTGGTTGACGACGTCGTTCGCCGACGCCCGGCGAGTCACCCAGGCCACCAGGTTGGACAGCCACACGTCGCCGATGACCCGGGCCTTCGCCCGGTCGTCGGCGGTCGGCTCGCCGTCGTGCATGGCCCGGGTGAACATGTCCTCCATGAGCCGCGCCACCGCGTTGACCTCGGCGCTGGCGGACGGGTCGGCGAACATGAAGGCCCTGGTCATCGCCTCGGTGAGCATCGGCTCGCGCTGCATGACCCGGGTCATCCGGCCGAGCACGTGCAGCATCCGCTCGTACGGCGTGTCGCCGGGAATGGGCTTGCGGTCCAGCTTCTCCTGGATCCCCTCGAATTCCAGGGACAGCGCCGACACCAAGAGGTGGATCTTCGAGGGGAAGTAGCGGTAGAGCGTGCCGAGCGCCACCTCGGCCTTTTCCGCGACCGTGCGCATCTGGACCGCGTCGTAGCCGCCCTTGGACGCCAGCGCCAGCGTGGCCTCCAGGATCCGCCGGCGCCGGTCGCGCTGTGCGGCGGAGCCCTGCTCGGCCTCCGCTCCGGCGAGCGTGCCGCGCGCGGCGCCATTGCTGGTATGCGTTCTCGATGCTGCCATTGTCACCTCTCCGGCGGACCGTCGCGGTCGACCACCATGTTTACTCGTGGATTCAGCGTACCAACGGCTCGTTGCGGGCCGATGTCGCCCGCCGCTAGCGGAGCCAAAATGAAACGTGTTCTAATTGTCGGGTGACCGATGCGGTGGGGCCGGACTTCCGGCCGGACGAGGCGCAGGAGACGATCGCCCGCCTTGCCGGCGAGGTGCTGGACGGCGACGCGGACACCCCGGAACGGCTGTGGAAGGCGCTCGGAAGCGCGGGCCTGCTCACCCTCGCGGTGCCGGCCGGCCTCGGCGGCGCGGGCCTCGGCGTGGCGGAGACCGCCGTGGTGCTGACCGAGATCGGCCGGCGCGCAGCCGCCGTGCCGGCGCTGTCCACCCTCGCGCTGGGCGTGCTCCCGGTGGCCCGCTGGGGCACCGCCGAGCAGCAGCGCGACCTGCTGGCCGGGATCGCCGAAGGCGCCGTGCTCACCGCCGCCGTCACCGAGCCCGCCGACCCGCTGCCGGCCCGGCCGCACACGACAGCCGCCGCCGACTGGAGGGTGACCGGCGTCAAGACCGGCGTGCCCGACGCCGAGCGGGCGCACCGCATGCTCGTGCCGGCGCGCACGGCCGCGGGCGGCATCGCCGTCATGGTGATCGACCCGGCGTCGCCCGGCGTCTCGCTCGAAGCCTCGCCGATCTCCGCCGGAGTCTCGCCGGGATCCGCCGGCGCGACCAGCTACACCGTGCGGCTGGACGGGGTCGCCGGGCAGGCGCTGGGCGGCAACACCGACGGCCGCTGCCTGACCGACCTGCACCGGTTCGCGGTCGCCGGCGCGTGCGCCCTCGGCGACGGCGCCCTCGCCGGGGCGCTGGCGCTGACCGCCGGCCACGTCCGGACCCGGGAGCAGTTCGGCCGGCCGCTGGCCACGTTCCAGGCGGTGGCCCAGCAGATCGCCGACGTCTACGTGACCGCCCGCACCCTGCACCTGGCCGTGGTCGCGGCGTGCTGGGCGCTCGGGTCCGGCCGCCCGGCCCACCACGATCTGGCCGACGATGATCTGGCGGTCGCCGCGCAGTGGCTGACCGCCGAGGCGCCGCCGGCCCTGCGCTCCTGCCACCACCTGCACGGCGGGCTCGGCCTGGCCGCCGACTACCCGCTGCACCGGCACACCGCCCTGGTCCGCGACCTGGTCCGGCTCCTCGGCGGCAGCGAGCACTGCGTGCAACGGCTGGGCGAGCGCGTCGCCCAGCAACCTGGCTGAGTCACCCGTCGATCCGGAGAGGAGGCGCGTTGTTCATCGACCTGACCGAGGAGCAACACGCGCTGCGCGAGCGGCTGCGGGCGTACCTGGGTGGTCTGCTGACGCCGGCGCAGCGCACCGTCCTGCTGCGGGAGCGGCACGGGCCCGCCCACCGTGACCTGGTCGCCCGGCTCGGCCGCGACGGCTGGCTGGGTCTGGGCTTCCCGACCCGGTACGGCGGCGGCGGGCTCGGCCCGGTGGAGCAGCAGATCTTCGTCAACGAGGCGGCCCGCGCCGACGTCCCGCTGCCCGCGGTCACCCTGCAGACCGTCGCGCCGACCCTGCTGGCCCACGGCACGCCCCGACAACAGGAGTTCTTCCTGCCGCGGATCCTTGCCGGCGAGATCCACTTCGCGATCGGCTACACCGAGCCGGAGGCCGGCACGGACCTTGCCGCGCTGCGCACCCGGGCGGTCCGGCAGGGCGAGGAGTACGTGGTCAACGGCCAGAAAACCTTCACCACGGGCGCACACGACGCGGACTACCTCTGGCTCGCCTGCCGCACCGATCCGGGCGCGGCCCGGCACCACGGCATCTCCATCCTCATCGTGGACACCCGCGATCCCGGCTATTCGTGGACGCCCATCATCACCTGCGACGGGGCGCACCACATCAACGCGACCTACCTCAGCGACGTGCGCGTACCGGTGTCGATGCGGGTCGGCGCCGAGCACGGCGGCTGGCGGTTGCTGACCACCCAGCTCAACCACGAGCGGGTCATGCTCGGCCCGGCGGGCCGGATCGGCGCGCTCTACGACCGGGTACGGGGCTGGGCGGCGACCCACCGCGGTGCCGACGGCAGCGCCGTGCTGGACCGGCCCGACGTGCGCCGCTCGCTCGCCCGCGCCTACGCCACCCTGCGCGTCAACGAGTTGCTCAACTGGCAGGTCACCGGCTCGGAGCCGACGGTCGCGGACGCCTCGGCCACCAAGGTTTTCTCCTCGGAGCGGCTGCTGCGCCTCGGCCAGGAGCTGGAGGAGATTGTCGACCGCTACGGCGACCCGTCCGACGGCCCGACCGCCGACCTGCTGTCCTGGCTGGACCTGCAGGCCAAGCGCAACCTGGTGCTCACCTTCGGCGGCGGGGTCAACGAGATCCAGCGGGAACTGATCGCGACCGCGGGCCTCGGCCTGCCCCGGGTGCCGAGGTAGGTGGCCGGCGTGGAGGAGGCGATCAGGGCGGCCGCGCGGCGGCTCGCGGCGGCGGGCGAGTCACCCGCGCGGCCGGGCCGGGACCCGGTGAACAGCCCGATGATCCGCAGCTGGCTGGAGGCGATGGGCGACACCAACCAGGCGTACGAGCGCGACGCCGTGGCGCCGCCGGCGATGATCCAGGTCTGGACCATGCGCGGGCTGTGGCCGGCCGCCGAGGACCCGGACGATCCGCTGCGGGCCATGACGGCGGTGCTCGACGAGGCCGGCTTCACCTCCGTGGTGGCGACCGACTGCGAGCAGACCTACCACCGCTACCTGCGCGAGGGCGAGGAGGTGGCGGTGCGCGGCCGGCTGACCGAGGTGACCGGGCCCAAGCGCACGGCCCTGGGCGAGGGCTGGTTCGTCACCACGGAGAGCACCTGGTACGTCGGCGCCGAGGCGGTGGCGACCATGCGCTTCCGGGTGCTGAAGTTCCGCCCGGTCGCCCGGCCCGCGGCCCCGGCCGCCGCGCTCCGGCCGATGATTAGCCCGGACACCGCGTACTTCTGGGCCGGCACCGCCGCCGGCGAGCTGCGGATCCAGCGCTGCGAGGACTGCGGCGCACTGCGCCACCCGCCGGGCCCGGCCTGCCCGCGCTGCGGGGCCACCAAGCCCGGGTACGCGGTCGCGTCCGGCACCGGCCGCATCCACAGCCACATGGTGCACCGCCACCCGCCGCTGCCCGGCCGGGAGTCGCCCGTGGTGGTCGTGCTGGTGGAACTGGACGAGGGGGTACGCATGGTGGGTGAGCTGCGCGGGGTGGCGCCCGAGGAGATCCGGATCGGGGCCGCCGTCCGGGTCGACTTCGTCCGGGTCGACGACGGGCTGACCCTGCCGGCCTGGCGCCCGGACCCGCCGGAGGTGGCGAGATGAAGGCCGGGACAGCGCTGCCCGAGTGGCGCCTGGAGGTGACCCCGACGCTGGTCATCAGCACGGCCCTGGCCACCCGGGACTTCCAGGACGTGCACCACGACCGGGACGCGGCCGTGCGCCGCGGCGGCAAGGACATCTTCCTCAACATCCTCACCACCACCGGCCTGGTGCAGCGCTACGTCACCGACTGGGCCGGCGAGCGGGCGGTGCTGCACGGGATCGCGATCCGGCTCGGCGGGCCCTGCCACGCCTACGACACCCTGACCTTCACCGGGCGGGTGACCGGCGTCAACGGCGGCGAGTGCCTGGTCGCGGTGGCCGGTCGGACCGCGGTGGGCGAGCACGTCACTGCGACCGTACGGGTGACGCCGTGAACGGGTTTCCGCCCCGGGTCGGCTCGGCGGCGATCGTGGGGATCGGGGCCACCGAGTTCTCCAAGGACTCCGGGCGCAGCGAGCTGCGGCTCGCGGTCGAGGCGGCCCGCGCGGCGCTCGACGACGCCGGGCTGCGGCCGTCCGACGTCCAGGGCATGGTCACCTTCGCGATGGACACCAACGCCGAGGTCGCCGTCGCCCGCGAGCTGGGCGTCGGCGAGCTCAGCTTCCTGAGCCGGATCGCGTACGGCGGGGGAGCGGCGTGTGCGGTCGTGCAGCAGGCGGTGCTCGCCGTCGCGGCCGGGCTCGCCGAGGTCGTGGTCTGCTACCGGGCGCTCAACGAGCGGTCCGGTCGCCGCTTCGGGCAGGCCTCGGCCGAGCTGGCGTCCGCGCCGACCTCCTCGGGGATCGACGCCGGCTGGCACTACCCGATGGGCCTGGCCACCCCGGCCGCGATGGTGGCCATGGTGGCCCAGCGGTATCTGCACGACTACGGGGCGAGCACCGACGACTTCGGCCGGGTCGCGGTCGCCGCCCGCCGGCACGCCGCGACCAACCCCCGGGCGTGGTTCTACGGCCGCCCGATCACCCTGGAGGAGCACCACGCCTCCCGGTGGATCGCCGAGCCGCTGCGGCTGCTGGACTGCTGCCAGGAGAGCGACGGCGCGGTCGCGCTGGTGGTGACGTCGGAGCGGCGGGCGCGCGACCTGGCCCGGCCGCCCGCGGTGGTGTGCGCGGCGGCGCAGGGCAGCGGCACCGACCAGTACGTGATGACCAGCTACTACCGCGACGAGGTGGCGGCGCTGCCGGAGATGGGCGTGGTGGCGCGCCAGCTGTGGCGCCAGTCCGGGTATGCGCCGGCCGACGTGCGTACCGCGGTGCTCTACGACCACTTCACCCCGTACGTGCTCATGCAGCTGGAGGAGCTCGGGTTCTGCGGCCGCGGGGAGGCCCGGCACCTGGTCGCCGACGGCGGGATCGAGCTGGGCGGCGCGCTGCCGGTCAACCCGCACGGCGGGCAGCTCGGCGAGGCGTACATCCATGGCATGAACGGCATCGCCGAGGCGGTCCGCCAGGTGCGCGGCACGGCCGTCAACCAGGTCCCGGGGAACGGCCCGGTGCTGGTCACCGCGGGCACCGGCGTGCCGACCAGCGGCCTGATCCTGGCCGCCAACACTGCCTGAACCCACTTCGGCATCTTGATCGAGAGCTGATCAGCGAGATTGACCGTCGGCGATGGCGCGTAGCGCGGCAAGGTGGCTGACCATCGCCACCCGGCCGGCCGGAGCGAGGGCGAGCCAGGTCCGCGGCCGTTTGCCGACATAGCCCTTCTCGACCGTGACGTAGCCGGCTTCCTCAAGCGTGGAGACCTGCTTGGAAAGCGCCGCCGCGGTGACTTCGACCGTGTCCCGGACAATCGCGAATTCGGCGCGATCCACTTCGGCGAGAAACGCCATGATGGACAGCCGGATCGGCGCATGGATCACCGGATCGAGGCGGTGGCGCGGATGGGCCCCGGTCACCGCCCCACCCACCACGCGGCGGCCGCCCACACCGAGAAGCCGGCGGCGGCGCCGACCGGGTATGCCACGGGATAATCGATGCCGACCGCCATCGTGAGGCCGAACACCACGGACCACGCCAGGATGGTCACGATCTGCGTGCGCCGGGGTATCGCGCGGACCGGTTGCCGCCGGAGCCAGCCCGCGAACAACGCGATCAACACCCCGTACCACACTCCCCACCAGGCCGGGGACACCCACGGCGAGGCCGCCCAGACGGCCAGCACGGAACCGGCCGACACCGCGCCGAAGCCGAGCAGGTAGCGCCGGGCCGAACGGCCTGCGGCCAGACGGCCGGCGGCGCGTGCCTGCTCGGCGGCGTCGAGCGCGGCGTGGGCCTGCGCCTGGTCGAAGACGTTGTCAGTCATGGTCGCCCTCCCGGCTGCCGGATCGTTCATTCCTCCATGCTAGTAACTAGTTTCCAAAACGACAACATGTTTCCTGTACGGGAAACGGCTGGCTGCCCTTGGGGATCAGTCGCGCGTCGTGAATGCGGTGCCCTCGTCCCGGAGGTCAGTCGCGCGTCAATTGGCTGCATCGTCGTGAACGCCGCGCTGCTCCTGGAGAAACGCGGCGCTGCTCCTGGAGGTCAGTCGCGCGTCAACGCCTGCACCGTTGTGAACGCGGCGCTGAGCGTGCCGGCCTTTGTCTGCACGTGGTAGCGGCTGCGCCCGCGCTTGACGATCGTGCCGGCCAGCCCGGAATACCGTCCCCCGCCGGTCAGCCGCACCCGGTCGCCCACCCCCAGCCGGACCGGCGCCGGCTCGGTCTCGGGTGCGCGGATGCGCGCAAGCTCGGCCTCGTAGCGAGGATGCATCGGGGCCGGGCGCCCCGCAAAGGTCCAGGTATAGAGCGCGGCCACATCGAACGTCGCGGAACAACCGGCACACGACCGCACCCGAACCGGCCGGCGATGAGCCGTCGTACGGTGCCCCGCCGCACAAACCCCCTCCCACGCCCCATCCACCTTCGGCGCGTCGGCCGGCATGCACCGCCGCCCCGAACAGCCGATCCGCCGCGCAACCGTCCGCCATACCCGGTCATGGCCATGCCCCGAACCTGCAAGGGCGTGCGCGATCTCGTGCAGCACGGTTTCCGTGACTTGCTCCGGTGAGTACAGGCCCATCAGATGCCGGGAAAGACCGATCTCCTTGCGGTCCGAGCGGCACACCCCGGCCCGCGTCTTGGCGTTGTCGAACACCAGCCGCCAGCCGGTGAGTCCGTGCCGGGTCATCAGCGCGGTCGCGAGGTCGCGCGCCTTCGTGTGGTCCAACCCCGATGCTCCTCGTCGTTTCGTGCCCGTCGTGCCCGTCGTGCCCGTCGATGGTGCCACGCGCGCCCGGTTGCCGCCGGCACGCCATGGACCCATTCGTCACCGAGGAGAGCCTCCCGCTCCGGGCCGATCGTCGCGAGGGTGACGACGGACCTCGCGCTCTGGATGAGCGATTCCAAGGGGCTGACGGAACGAGCGATTCCCAAGGGGTCGACGGAACCCGAGCGCTTCAAGGTCTGCGCGGGTTGCCTGCGCCTGCGGGCTGTGCCTGTCGGCGTCTCATCCTGCGGCGCGGATGGCTGAATGTGGAGCGCGAGGGGATTTGTTCATGAGTGTCCGGTGTGTGCTGTCAACAATCCATCCCCGTGACGGAAATCCACGGCCAGGCCACTCATTGGACCTGCATCCTGCGACGAGGCCCCTCGGCCACGCCTTCGACGGTCCACCATGCGGGCACCACGTCCAGCTGACGAGCGTCGGTCCCACATGCTGAGCGCGGTGACCGTACCCTGGGCTTCCGGTCTCACATCCCGGACCTGAATCGCACAAAACCGCGCATATCGCCGACGACGGTCGCGACCTTGATACGTACGGGCGCCGAGCACGCCGTAGGTGTCCAAGATCTGTGAACTCGGCTGTTGTCCCGTTGTATCTGATAGGAGCGGAACGGGATGGCTGGCTGTCCTGTCGATAACGTGAGCCGACGTACCCTATCCAGACTGGGCCGATGCCTTCCGGAGTTCGCTCAGCCACTCGATGCCGAGCCGGTTGCCGTCGGGGAACTGGTCGTCGCGATCCCAGCGCCACGCTGTGATCATCGCCAGCATGAGGGTCCGGCAATTTTGGAGCAGTTGGTGGTCGATGCCCGGGTAGTGGTCTCCGACCTCGTTGGGCGCGTGGGCAAGGTCGAACTCGATCGGCCCCCGGCAGCACGTCTCGAAGTCGATGAAAAGCGGGCCGTTCTGGGTCGAGAGCAGGTTGCCCGGGTGGGGCTCGCCGTGCAGGAGCTGCTCGGGCCGACCGCTCTCGCTGACCGCCCGTCGCATGCGGGCCAACGTGCTGGCGAGGAAGGCACGGTCTGGGGCAGCAAGTTCTGGTGTTCGGGCGTGGTCGGCCACGAGCGTCTGGGCCTCAGAAACCCGGTCCGTGAAGTGCGGGGTGGGCAGGTCGATTTTGCGCATTCCGGCGTGCAGACGTTCGAGCGCGCCGACGTAGTCGGCGTTCGGGATCGGTCGAGTGGTCACTGGTTCGTAGTAGGTCCAGAAGGTGACCACGTAGTCGCCCCGGGCAAAGACCTCGGGCGATTCCAGCGCGGCCACCGGGCTCCCGACCTCGGCCAACCGCTGAGCGACGTCCACTTCAAGCTGGGCGCACTGGTGCGCGGCCGGCGCCACCCGGGCGAGCACGTCGCAGGGCTGCAGACGCAGGGTGAGCTTGTTCGAGTTGTGCAGGACGGCGGCGTCGTGGGCGGTCAGGCCCAGCCATGAGGCGCTCGATATGGCTGCCTGTGTTGCCCGCTGAGCCTCATATGCCTGCATCGGAGCACCGTAGTTCAGTGTTCGTGGCGCAGCAGCCGTATTTTGGTGTACCTCGCCCTCGTCAGGGTCGACGTAGCCGACCTCGAACTCCGTAGGATCCGAGCGCTGACCACCTGCCACTGGCCGAAGACCCACGACCACCGTGCCCTCAGCTCCCCCTCGATCCGCACATGGACGATTTCGGGAGCGCGTTGCCAAACCCGGCCACCGACGTCGATCGGTGCCTCGGTGCCGCATGGGCGACTGGACGGGCAGCCTGGCGATCGGCCACCGCGGGCGGCGCCACTGTGGTTTGTTCCGCCCGAGTGAAGGGGGCGGACTGGCCCGCGCGCCCCATTGGGTGTTCAGCAGGGTGACTCGGTGTAATCCGGGTGGTAGGAGCGCACGCCCCAGCTGTATTCGTCGCCGGAGCAGCCGACCACGCGCTCGCCGACGACGGTCGTGTAGGTCGAGTCGCTGTAGTAGACCCAGTGGCAGAACCAGTCGAGCGGGCAGGCGCGGGCCTGCGCGGGGCTGCCGGGGGCGGCCAGGACGGTGGTCACGACGAGGACTGCGGTTATGAGCACACGACGGAGCATGGGAACCCTTTCGTAGCACACGTAATAGGGGGATTATCCAGCGCTGGTCCACCATGGACAACGGGCGTTCCTGCCCAGGTGTGCGTATTGCGGCGGGCGCGACATGTTACGCGTGTCGGTCCATGTGTCCATCATGGAGCGTCCCGCTTTCGGCCCACGGCCTGGCGGTGGGCCGGTGCTCGGCGCGGTGGTGGGTCAGTAGAAGGTGAGCTCCGCGTCGGACAGCGCCGGGGCGTCGTCGCGGTCGGGCACGGTGGCGGTGAGGATCAGCCGGTTGTCCTCGCGCCAGATTCGGGTGCGTAGCGTCTCGCCCGGGAACACGACACCGGAGAAGCGGCAGCTGTAGGCGGTCACCCGGGCCGGGTCGCCGTCGAGTGCGGAGTCCACTGCCGCCTTGGCCACTATCCCGTACGTGCAGAGGCCGTGCAGGATCGGCCGCGGGAAGCCGGCCTTGGCGGCGAAGACCGGATCTACGTGCAGCGGGTTGCGGTCGCCGCACAGCCTGTACCACAACGCCTGCCGCGGATCGGTGCGGGAGAGCACCTCCAGGTCCGGCTCGCGGGCCGGCACCGACACCCGGCCGGACGGCCCGCGGTCGCCGCCGAAGCCGCCCTCGCCCTTGGCGAAGATGCTGATCCGGCTGGTGAACAGCGCGGTGGTCGTCTCGGTCACCACGATCGCGGCGCTGCCCTTGTCGTAGACGGCGGCGATCCGGGAGCTGGCCTGATCCTGGCCGCTCGGCGGGATCGGGCGATGCAGCACCAGCTCCTGCCGGCCGTGCACGACCCGGGCCAGGTCGATGTCGATCCCGGGCATGGACACCCGCGGCGGCTCGGTGTCGCGCAGCGTGGTGGCGACCGTGGCGAAGGTGGGCAGCACCCCGCGCAGGGCGGCCTCGTAGACGTAGCCGAGCTCGTCGGGTCCGGCGCCGACGGCCAGGTGGTAGAGCAGCACGTCGGTGCTGTCCCAGCGCAGCTCGCGCCGGCCGAGGTCGGCGCCGACGGCGACCGCCGGATCGATCGGCATCAGTCCTCCCCGATGGATGCGGCACCGGTGGGCGCGATTCCGGTGGGTGCGGTGCCGGTGGGTGCGGCGTTGGTGGGCGCGGTGCCGGTGGGTGCGGTGCTGGCGGATGCGGTGCTGGTGGGCGCGGTGCTGGGCGGCGTCGCGGGTGAGCCGGCCAGGTCCAGCGCGGCCAGGTAGCCGAACGTCATCGCGGGTCCGAGCGTGGCGCCGGCCCCGGCGTAGCCGCGGCCCATCACCGAGGCGCTGGCGTTGCCCGCCGCGTACAGGCCGGGGATGGGTGTGCCGTCGGCCCGTAGCACTCGGGCCCGCTCGTCGGTGCGCAGCCCGCCCTTGGTGCCGAGGTCGCCGGGCACCAGCGAGAACGCGTAGAACGGCGGCTTGCGCAGCGTGCCCAGGCATGGGTTGGGGTGCTGGCGTGGGTCGCCGTAGTAGCGGTCGTAGGCCGAGGCGCCGCGCTGGAAATCGTCGTCCTGGCCGCGCTCCGCGAACCCGTTGAACCGCTCCACGGTGGCCCGCAGCGCCTCGGCCGGCGTGTCGATCCGGCCGGCCAGCTCTTCCAGGGTGTCCGCGCGGTGGGCGATCCCGGCGGCGAACCAGCGGCGGGGCAGCGCCGTCCGTGGTCCGCGGCCGGCGAACAGGTAGCGGTCCCGGTAGGTCTGGTCGGTGACCAGCCAGGCCGGCAGGTGCGGCGTCGCATCGTTGCGGCCGAGCATGGCGTGCACGGCCTCGACGTACGGCGCGGACTCGTTGAAGAAGCGGCTGCCGGTGCCGTCGACGACCAGGCAGCCGGGGAGGTTGCGCTCGGCGAGGCAGAAGTACGGCCCGCCGGTGAGCGGGAGCGACGGTCCCCACCAGGCCTCGTCCATGAGGTCGAGCTCCGCGCCCAGCCGCCGGCCGGCCTCGATGCCGTCGCCGGTGTTTCCCGGCGCGCCCACGGTCCACTCCGTGCCGATCTGCTGATATTGCTGGCGCATTCCCTTGTTGTGCTCGAATCCGCCGCTGCCGAGCAGCACGCCCCGGCGTGCCCGCAGCCGGACCGGTTGCCCGTCGCGTTCGATGACGATCCCGGTGACCCGTTCCCGCTCGGTGGTCAGCTCGAGCATCGGGGTGGCCAGCCGGACCGGGACGCCGGCGGCGCGGAGCCCGACGCGCAGGCCGCCGGCGAGCGCCTGCCCCATGGTGAGCCGGTGCCGCCGCCGGAGCCGGGCGAGCAGGGTGCGGGCGGTGAGCCGGGCCGCGGTGCTGAGCGCGCGCGGGTGCCGCATGCCCAGCGACAGCCACCGGTAGTCGACCGCGGTGATCGCCATGCCGCTCGGCGCGGCGAGGTAGGCCGGCGCGAGCGTGTCGAGGTCGGGGCCGAGCACCCGGGCGTCCAGCGGCCTGGGCTCCACCGTCCGGCCGCCGGGCATGCCGCCGGTGGCCTCGGGGTAGTAGTCCGGGTAGCCGGGCACCCAGGCGAAGTCCACCGGGGTGTGCGCCCGGACGAACGCGAGCATGGTCGGCCCGTGCTCCAGGAAGGCGAGCCGGCGCTCCGCCGGCACCTCCGGCCCGGCCACGTGCGCCAGGTAGGCGCGGGCGCCGTCGGCGTCGGCGGCCACCCCGGCCCGGTTGAGCACCTCGTTGCCGGGCAGCCACAGGCCGCCGCCGGAGCGGGCGGTGGAGCCGCCGTACACCTCGGCCTTTTCGACGACGACGGCGCTGAGCCCGTGGTGTGCCGCGGTCAGCGCCGCCGTCATCCCGGCGCCGCCGCTGCCGACCACGATCACGTCGAACTCGTCATCCGCGTGAGTCATTAGAACAGGTTATAGTTATGGCGGCACCTGCGCTACAACGAATACTCCTGATGTGTTGATACGTGTTCCAGTCTTCGGAGGTTACGTGACCGGGTCGTGGGACTCCTCGGCCGACGTCGTGGTGGTGGGCTTCGGTGCGGCCGGGGCGTGCGCCGCCATTGAGGCGGCCGAGTCGGGCGCCGCCGTGCTGGTGCTGGACCGCTTCGGCGGCGGCGGGGCCACCGCGATCTCGGGCGGTGTCGTCTATGCCGGCGGCGGCACCCGGCAGCAACGTGCGGCCGGCGTCACCGACACCCCGCAGGCGATGTTCGACTATCTCACCGTCGAGGTCGGCGACGCCGCGTCGGCGGAGACCCTGCGCCGGTTCTGCGCGGAGAGCGCCGGGATGATCGACTGGCTGGCCGAGCGCGGCGTGCCGTTCGACGCCAGCCTCTGCCCCTACAAGACGTCCTACCCCACCGACCGGCACTACCTCTACGACTCCGGCAGCGAGCAGTCGTTCGCCCACCTCGCCGCGCCCGCCCCGCGCGGGCACCGCGCCTTCGCTCGCGGCACCTCCGGCCGGATCCTGTACGCGCGACTCGCCGAGGCCGCGCGCGCCCGCGGCGCCGTGATCCGGGACCAGACCCGCGCCCACCGGCTGATCCTCGACCCGGACGGCCGGGTGGCCGGTGTCGAGTGCCACACGCTGCGCGCCGCGCCGGCCTGGGCCCGGCTCGGCCACCGCGTCCTGCACCGGTGGTCGGTCAAGCCGGGCGTCTATCTGCCCGCGTTCGGCCGCGCCCTGCACCGGCCGGTGGCCTGGCTGGAGGGCCGGTATGCGCGCCCGCTGCGGATCGGTGCCCGCCGGGCGGTCGTGCTCTCCGCCGGCGGGTTCGTGTTCAACCGGGAGATGCTGCGCGAGCACGCCCCCGAATACCGTGGCGGGCTGCGGCTGGGCACGCCCGGCGACGACGGCTCGGGCATCGGGCTCGGCGTCCAGGCCGGCGCCGGCACCCGCCACCTGGAGCGGGTCAGCCTCTGGCGCTTCCTCACCCCGCCGTCGGCGCTGCTGGGCGGCCTGCTGGTCGATCGCGACGGGCGGCGCGTCTGCGACGAGGCCCGCTACGGCGCGGCGATCGGCGACGCGGTGCTGCGCAGCCCGGGCCGGCAGGCGTGGCTGCTGGTCGACGCGGCGGTGCTGGCCGAGGCGCGGAGTCAGGTGCGCGACCAGACGCTGTGGTTCCAGCGGCTGCCGACGTGGTGGCTGCTCGGCGCCGGCCGGGTCGCCGCCCCGACGCTGGAGCGTGTCGCGCGGCGGGCCGGTGTGGACCCGGCGGGGCTGGCAGCCACCGTCGAGGCGTACCAGGATGCCGTGACCGCAGGCCGGCCCGACCCGACCGGTAAGCCGGCCCACATGGTCCGCCCGCTGGTCCGCCCGCCGTATTCGCTGATCGACGTCTCGGTGCGTCCCCGGCTCGGCTCGCCGGCGCCCATGCTCACCCTGGGCGGCCTGCGGGTCGACGAGGAGAGCGGGCAGGTGCTGCGCGGCGACGGGCGCGGCGTGCCGGGACTGTACGCGGCCGGCCGCACCGCCGCCGGCCTCTGTTCGCGCTCCTACATCAGCGGGTTGTCGCTGGCCGACTGCGTCTTCTCCGGCCGCCGCGCGGGCCGGAGCGCGGCGGTGGAGAACCTGGGAGGTAAGCATGCTCACCGAGGCTGACCGTCGGACGCTCGCCGACCGGCTGCACGCCGCCGAGCGGGACCGCGCGCCGATCCCGCCGCTGGTGCGGGACCGGCCCGACCTGGGGCCCGACGACGCGTACGCGATCCAGCTGCACAACGTGCGCCGCCGCGGCGGCACGGTGGTCGGCCACAAGGTCGGCCTGTCGTCGAAGGCGATGCAGCAGATGATGGGCGTCGACGAGCCGGACTACGGCCACCTGCTGGCCGACATGCGGCTGTCCGAGACCGAGCCGGTCGACGCGCTGCGATATTGCCGCCCGAAGGTCGAGATCGAGGTCGCGTTCCTGCTCGGCGCCGACCTGCCCGGCCGCGGCTGCACCGAGCGGGACGTGCTGGCCGCCACCGAGGCGCTCGCCCCGTCGATCGAGCTGATCGACAGCCGGATCGTGGACTGGCAGATCAGCCTGGCCGACACCATCGCCGACAACGCCTCCTCGGCCGGCTTCGTCGTGGGCGCGGCCCGGATCCCGCCCGGGGAGGTCGACCTGCGCGAGATCGACGCGGTGCTCTATCGCGGCGCCGAGCCGGTCGCGCAGGGCCGCTCGGACGCGGTCCTCGGCAACCCGGCGACCGCGGTGGCCTGGCTGGCCCGCACGGTCGCCGACTTCGGGGTACGGCTGCGCGCCGGCCACCTGATCATGCCGGGCGCCTGTGCCCGCGCCGTGGACGCGTATCCCGGCGACGAGTTCCGGGCGGTCTTCACCGGCCTCGGCGAGGTCAGCCTGTCGTTTGCGAAAGAGGTGTCCCATGGTTGATGGACTGAGCGCAGCCATCGTCGGGTCCGGCAACATCGGCACCGACCTGCTGTACAAACTCCTGCGTTCGCCGCTGATCGAGCCGCGCTGGATGGCCGGGATCGACCCGGCCAGCCCGGGCCTGCGCCGCGCCGCCGAGGCGGGGCTCGCGACCAGCGCCGCCGGCACGGACTGGCTGCTGGCCCAGGACCCGCTGCCCGACCTGGTCTTCGAGGCCACCTCGGCGGCGGTGCACCGGGCCAACGCCCCGCGGTACGCCGAGGCCGGCATCCGGGTCGTCGATCTGACCCCGGCGGCGGTCGGGCCGTACGTGGTGCCGGAGGTCAACCTCGGCGCGCACCTGGACGCCGCCAACGTCAACCTGATCACCTGCGGCGGCCAGGCCACCATCCCCATGGTGTACGCGGTGTCCCGGGTGACGCCGGTCAGCTACGCCGAGATCGTCGCGACCGTGGCCTCCCGGTCGGCGGGGCCGGGCACCCGGGCCAACATCGACGAGTTCACCCGGACCACCGGCCGCGGCCTCGAGCTGCTCGGCGGCGCGGCCCGGGGCAAGGCGATCATCGTGCTCAACCCGGCCGATCCGCCGCTCATCATGCGCGACACCGTGTTCTGTGCGATCGGCGCCGAGGCGGACACCGGGGCGGTGGCCGCGTCGATCGTGGCGATGGCCGCCGACGTGGCCCGCTACGTGCCCGGCTACCGGCTGCTCAACGAGCCGCAGTTCGACCCGCCGTCGGCGGCGACCGGCGGGGCCACCCGGGTGGCGATCTTCGTGGAGGTCGCCGGCGCCGGTGACTTCCTGCCGCCGTACGCCGGCAACCTCGACATCATGACCGCCGCGGCCACCCGGGTGGGCGAGGAACTCGCCCGCACCGCCGTGCCCGCGTAACCAGGAGGCCAGCATGCTGCCCCGCCGCTTCTCCGCCGAGCTGGACCTGCGGATCACCGACTCCTCGCTGCGCGACGGCTCGCACGCCAAGCGCCACCAGTTCACCACCGCCGAGGTGGCCTCGATAGTCGCGGCCCTGGACGCCGCCGGCGTGCCGGTGATCGAGGTCACCCACGGCGACGGGCTGGGCGGCTCGTCGTTCACCTACGGCCTGAGCCGGACGCCGGAGCAGGAGCTGATCGCGGCGGCGGTGCGCGCCGCCACCCGCGCGAAGATCGCGTTCCTGATGCTGCCCGGGGTGGGCGTCATCGACGACATCCGGCAGGCAGCCGGCAACGGGGCGAGCGTCTGCCGGATCGCCACCCACTGCACCGAGGCGGACATCTCGGTCCAGCACTTCGGGCTGGCCCGCGAGCTGGGCCTGGAGACCGTCGGTTTCCTGATGATGGCCCACTCCCAGCCGCCCGAGGCGCTGGCCGCGCAGGCCCGCATCATGGCCGACGCGGGCTGCCAGTGCGTATACGTGGTGGATTCGGCCGGCGCGCTCGTGCTCGACCAGGTCGGCGACCGGGTCGCGGCGCTGGTGGCGGAGCTGGGCGACGACGCGCAGGTGGGCTTCCACGGCCACGAAAACCTGGGCCTCGGCGTGGCGAACTCGGTGCTGGCCGCGCGGGCCGGCGCCACCCAGATCGACGGCAGCACCCGGCGCTTCGGCGCGGGCGCCGGCAACACGCCGGTGGAGGCCTTCGTCGGCGTCTGCGACAAGCTCGGCATCAGCACCGGCGTCGACTTCTTCGCCATCGTGGACGCGGCCGAGGACGTGGTGCGCCCGGCCATGCCGGACGAGTGCCGGCTGGACCGGCTGGCGCTGATCATGGGCTACGCGGGGGTCTACTCCAGCTTCCTGATGCACGCCTTCACGTTGGCGCAGCGCTACCAGGTGTCCGGGGCGGAGATCCTGGTGCGGGCCGGCGAGCGGCGCCTCGTCGGCGGCCAGGAGGATCAGCTCATCGACATCGCGATGGAGCTGCAGCGCGCTCAGGGTTAGTAGTAGGTGACCGTCACCGTGTCGCTGCGGGGGAGGGCCTGGCAGGCGAGGATGTAGCCGTCCGCGAAGTCCTCCTCCTCCAGCACCTCGTTGTGCACCAGCTCGACCTCGCCGTCGAGCAGCCGGCACGCGCAGGCGCCGCACTGGCCCTGCCGGCAGGAGAAGGGCGGGTTGAGCCCCGCGGCGATGATCACATCGAGCAGCCGGGTGCCGGCCGGCCACGGCAGCACGTGGGTCTGCCCGTCCAGGGTGACCTCGGCGGTGGCGTCGCGGCCGCCGGCCGCCGTCGCCTCGACAGCCAGGTCGAACCGCTCGACGCGGACCCGGTCCGCCGGCACGCCGGCGTCCTGCAGGGCCTGCCGGGCGACCACGACGAACGGTTCCGGGCCGCACACATACGCCTCGCGACCCGCGTACGGCAGCAGCAAAGCGGCCAGGGCGGCACCGGTCGGCGCGCCCCGCTCGCCGTCCAGCCAGTGGGTGATCGCGAGCCGGTCCCCGTACTGCTGTCGCAGGGCGGTCAGCTCGGCGGCGAAGATGACCGAGCCGGCGTCCCGGTTCGCATAGACCAGGGCGAGCCGCCCGCGGCCCCGGGCCAGCACCGACTTGATGATGGCCATCACCGGGGTGATGCCGCTGCCGCCCGCGAGCAGGAGCAGGTCGTCGTCGAGTGAGGGCGGGGTGAACGAGCCGGCCGGCGGCGCGAGGTCCAGCGTGCTGCCGGGACGGACGTGGTCGCAGATCCAGTTCGAGGCCTGCCCGTCGCGTACCCGTTTGACGGTGATCTTGAGGTCTGTGTCGGTGTCCGGCGAGCTGGACAGCGAATAGCACCGGGCGACGACCCCGCCGCCGTCCGGCACCCGCACCGTCAGGTATTGCCCGGGCCGGTAGGCGAACGCCGCGGCCAGCGCCGGCGGCACCGACAACACCAGCGAGTGCGCGTCGGGTGTCTCAGCGATGACCTCGGCCACCGTGATCCGGTGGAACGTCGGTGCTACGGCGACCTCGGTCTGTGTCTCCATCATCAGCTCACCTCCAAGCGGCCCTCGCGCACCGCGCCGTCGATGCTGTCGCGAAGCTCCGGGCAGGTCGGCACCAGCGCGGTCGGGCGGGTGCCGGCCGCCGCGGCCAGCCGGGCGCAGGAACGCGCGGCCGGGGTGGTCCACTGCACGCTGGTCTGCTGCGGGCTCGCCTTGCGCGCCCGCACCCGGGCGCCGCAGTGGCCGCAGCTGATCTCGGTGAGGCCGCCCTCGAGGTACGCCCGCCGCTCGGCCTGCGTGTCGGCCAGGGTGTCGGCCGCGGTCATGACCGCGGCGCCGCATCGGCCTGCCGGGCCTGGTTCGCGGCCACCTCGGCCTCCCACGTCTGCACGGCCCGGGTGGTGTCCACCTCGAACTCGTAGCGCGCCACCATGTCTTCGGTGACCTCCTCGACGTCCACATAGAACTGCTCGTACCAGCGGCGCAGCTGGTAGACGGGGCCGTCCTCGGCGCACAGCAGCGGGTTGTCGATCCGGGTCTTGTGCTTCCAGATCTCCACGTCCTGCAGGAAGCCGACGCCGATGCTCTTGGCGAACCTGGCCGCCGCCTTCTCCGCCTGGGCGTTGGTGAGGCCGGGCAACCGCTTGACGATCACGCCCCACTGCAGCACGAACGAGTCGGGCGAGACGGGGTAGTGGCAGTTGATCAGCACCGACTCGACGTCGATGCCGTGGTAGTTGTGGTACAGGTTGTCGATCATGTAGGAGGGGCCGTAGTAGGCGGCCTCGGAGCGCAGGGTGGCGTCGCCGGACTGGCTGGCCCCGGTCGGCACGTCCGGCCGCGGCCGGGTGTTCAGGAACTGCGCTGCCACGTGGCCCTCCAGGACGTTCTTGAAGAACGTCGGGAAGGCGAAGTGGATGTAGAAGAAGTGCGCCATGTCGACCACGTTGTCGATCACCTCGCGGCAGTTCGCGCCGTCGATCCGGATCGAATCCCAGGTCCACGAGCTCCACTCGTCGGAGAAGGCGCCCTCGATCCGCGGAATGACGATGCCGGGCGGTGGCGGCGCACCCTGCGGGTCGTGCCACACGAAGAGCTGCCGGTTTTCCTCGACCGTGGTCCATGATCGGGTACGGGCGCGCAGCGGCACCCGGTGCGCGTAGGGCACGGTTTCGCACCGCCCGTCGCCTCGCCAGCGCCAGTCGTGGAACGGGCAGGCCACCGAGTCGCCCTTGATGGTGCCCATGGTCAGGTCGCCGCCCATGTGCCGGCAGTATCCGTCGAGCACGTGCAGGGCCCCGCCGGAGTCGGCGAACACCACGAGTTTCGTGCCGAACGCTTCGATCGCGTGCGGGCTGCCGTCGCGGAAGGATTCGGCCAGGCCCAGGCAATGCCAGCCCCTGGCGAACCTGGCCGGTGGTGCCCCGGTGTCGATGGTGCGTACTTGCTCGCCGCTCATGAGCCGCTCCAGGTTTTGTGGAACGCGGGTCTTGTGGAACGCGTTGCAATGTGGCCGCGTAGGCTGTGGTCACGAAGGTAGAACGTGTTCTAGTATATGGGCGGCGAGTTCGCCAGCCAACCCGAGTTTGTCAGCCAACCCGCGGAGGGGATCTCATGGAGGCAAGCGCCGGCGACGCGGTTCGGAGCGGAGTGCGCGACCTGTTACCGGTTCTCCGGGACAGAGCCCAGGAGGCGGAGGACCGCCGGGCGCTGGCTCCCGAGACCGTCAAGTCGCTCGCCGAGACCGGCTTCTTCCGGTTGTTGCAGCCCGCCCGGTTCGGCGGCATCGAGGCCGATCCGCTGACCTTCCTGAGCTGCGTCCGGGAATTGGCCGGTGCGTGCGGCTCGACCGGCTGGGTCGCCTCGGTGATCGGCGTGCACCCCTGGCAGCTCGCGCTCTTCCCCGACCAGGCGCAGCAGGACGTCTGGGCCGACGACCCCGGCACCCGGATGTCGTCCTCCTACGCACCGACCGGCAAGATCACCTCGGTCGACGGCGGCTACCGGATCAAGGGCCGGTGGAGCTTCTCCTCCGGCAGCGACCACGCCAGCTGGGTGCTGCTCGGCGGGATCGTGCCGCCGAGCGAGGACGGTGCCCCCGCCGACTTCCGCACCTTCCTGGTGCCCGCGACGGATTACACCGTCGAGGACGTCTGGCACACCGTCGGGCTGCGCGGCACCGGCAGCAACGACGTCGTGATCGCCGACGCGTTCGTGCCGGCGTACCGGTCGCTCAGCTTCAACGACACGGCCCGCTGCGTCTGCCCCGGGCAGGAGCTGAACACCGCCCCGCTTTACAAGATCCCGTACGGCTCGATCTTCTCGTACGCGATCACCACGCCGATCATCGGCATGGCCACCGGGGCGTACGACGCCCACGTCGCCTACATGCGGGAGCGGGTGCGCGCCGCGTATGCCGGGGTGCGGGCGGCCGAGGACCCGTACTCGCAGGTGCGGGTGGCCAACGCGGCCGCCGACGTGGATTCGGCCTGGCTGGCCCTGGAGGCCAACATGCGGGAGCTGATGGCGCTGGTCACCGCCGGCGAAAAGCTGCCCATGCCGCTGCGCCTGCGGGTGCGTCGCGACCAGGTGCGCGGCACCGAGCTGGCGATCCGGGCCGTGGACCGCCTGTTCGAGAATTCCGGCGGCAGGGCGCTGGCCACCGGCACACCCATCCAGCGGTTCTGGCGCGACGCGCACGCCGGCCGGGTGCACGCCATCAACGACCCCGAGCGGGCGCTGTCCATGTACGGGCGCGGCGAGTTCGGCCTGCCGATCAACGACGCCATGGTGTGAGGCCGGCATGACGACGCCAAGCGCGACTCTCGACTACGACACCACCAGCGGATACGCCGCCGGCCTGCACCTGCACCGGGCCGGCCCGGCCGGCTCGGCTTCGCCGCCGGGGACTGTGGTGCTCCTGCACGGCGGCGGCCCCGGCGCGTCGGGGTGGAGCAACTTCGGGCGTACGCTGCCGGTCTTCGCGGAGCGGTTCGACACGCTCGTTGTCGACCAGCCGGGCTACGGCCGCTCCGCCACCGGCCCGATCACCGGGCAATACTTCACGCACGCCGCCGATGCGCTGCTCGCCGTGCTCGACGAGCTGGGCATCGAGCGCGCCGACCTGGTGGGCAACTCGCTCGGCGGGGGCACCGCGGTCCGGTTCGCGCTGCGCCACCCGCGGCGGGCCGGCCGGCTGCTGCTCATGGGCCCCGGCGGGCTGAGCCTCAACCTGTTCGCCCCCGACCCGACCGAGGGCGTGAAGCGCCTGATGGCCTTCGGTGCGCCACCCGGTCCCACCCGGGAGAAGATGGCCGCGTTCCTGCGCACCCTCGTCTTCGACCAGTCGCTGGTCACCGACGAGCTGATCGAGGAACGCTTCCGGGCGGCCGCCGAGCCGGACGCGCAGCGGGCCATGCGCGAGATGGGCGCCTCGTTCACCGACCCCGCGCGCGTCGAGGAGGGGCTGCTCTGGCGCGACGCGCACCGGCTGCGCCACGAGGTGCTGCTGGTCTGGGGCCGCGAGGACAGGGTCAACCCGCTCGACGGCGCGCTGCTGGCCCTCAAGCTGATCCGCCGCGCGCGGCTGCACGTCTTCGGCGGCTGCGGGCACTGGGCACACCTGGAGAAGTTCGACGAGTTCAACCGGCTGGCGATCGACTTTCTGGAAGGGGACCGACCGTGAGTCTGATCCGATCCCTCGGCTATCTGCGCGTCGAGGCCACCGACGTGCCCGCCTGGCGGGAGTTCGGCGTCAAGGTGCTCGGCATGGTGGCGGGCCGCGGGCCCGACCCCGACGCCGTCTACCTGCGCATGGACGACCTGCCCGCCCGCATCGTGGTGGTGCCCGGCGAGCGCGACCGGCTGGCCGCCACCGGCTGGGAGGTCGCCGACCCGACGGCGCTCGCCCGGCTCATCGGCGTGCTCGAGGAGTCCGGCACCGCGGTCAAGCCGGCCGGCGCCGACGAGCTCGCCGAGCGGCGGGTGGCGCAGATGGTGAGCGTCGACGACCCGTCCGGCAACCGCCTCGAGTTCTTCTGCGGCGCGGCCCTGGACACCCGGCCGGCGATCAGCCCGTACGGGAACCGGTTCGTCACCGGCGAGCAGGGCCTGGGGCACGCGGTGCTGCCGGCCCACGACGACGCCGCCGCCCTGCGCTTCTACACCGAGGTGCTCGGCTTCCGGCTGCGCGACACGATGCGGCTGGCGCCGGAGATGGTCGGCCTGCCGCCCGGCGACCGCCCGCTGTGGATGCGGTTCCTCGGCTGCTGCCCACGCCACCACAGCGTGGCCCTGGCCCCGATCCCCGCGCCCAGCGGGCTCATCCACCTGATGGTGGAGACCGAGACGATCGACGACGTGGGCCGCGCCATGGACCGCTGCGCCAAGTTCGGCGCGCCGCTGGTGTCCACCATGGGCCGGCACGCGAACGACGAGATGATCTCGTTCTACGTCCGGACGCCGAGCGGCTTCGACATCGAATACGGCACCGGCGGCTGCACGGTCGACGACAGCACCTTCGTGGCCCGGCAGACCACCTCGCACAGCGTCTGGGGCCACCGCTTCCTGCGCGGCGGCGGGCACTGAGGCCCGCGTGAGGGCCAGCGCGATGGACGTCGACACCCGGCGCTTCCGCCGGGTGTTCGGCCACTTCTGCACCGGCGTCACGGTCATCACCACGGTGGACGACGAAGGCCCGGCCGGCTTCGCCTGCCAGGCCTTCGCCCCGCTGTCGCTGGACCCGCCGCTGGCGATGTTCTGCCCGCAGGCCGCCTCGGACACCTGGCGGCGCATCCAGGCGCGAGGCACATTCTGCGTCAACGTCCTGGCCGACGACCACCGCGACCTCTCCCGCACCTTCGGCACCCGCGGCACGGACCGGTTCGCGGGCGTCGACTGGTCCGCGGCACCCTCGGGCGCCCCGATCCTGGCCGGCGCGCTGGCCTGGGCCGACTGCCGGGTGGAGGCGATCCACCCGGGCGGCGACCACATGATCGTGGTGGGCCGGGTGACCGCGCTGGGCGAGTGCCGGGACGCCGGCCCGCTGCTGTTCTACAAGGGCCGCTACACGAGCACCGCGCCGACCTCGCCCTACGAGCCCCCCGAGGTCGTCGACACCCTCCTGGCCTGGCCGCGGCACACCGACTGGATGTAATCGACACTTTGCTCTGCTTCCCCATCGGAAACGCCCCGTCGCCCGGCCCGGGATGCTCAACCGCGCAGCCGGGCGTTGAGCCGGGCGGCCTGGCGCGTGAGGTGGTCGCGTTCGGGGAGGCTGAGTGCCGACCGGGCAGCCTCGGCGTAGAGCCGCGCCGCGGTCACCGGGTCACCGTCACGCTCGTGGAGGTACGCCGCGACGGCGGTGTGGCGGGGCAGGGCGGGGTCGAGCCCCGCCAGGGCGGCCAGGCCGGCCCGCGGGCCGTCGGCCTCGCCGACCGCGACGGCCCGGTTGAGGCGGGCCACCGGGCTGTCGGTGAGACGCACCAACTCGTCGTACCACTCGACGATCTGCACCCAGTCGGTCTCCCCGGCGGTACGGGCGTCGGCGTGCAGCGCGGCGATGGCGGCCTGGGCCTGGAACTCGCCCAGGCGGTCGCGGGCGAGGGCCGCCTGGAGCACGTCGACGCCCTCGGCGATCAGGCGGGTGTTCCACCGGCGGCGGTCCTGCTCGGCGAGGGGCACCAGCCGGCCGCCGGGGCCGGTCCGCGCCGGGCGCCGGGCGTGGTGCAGCAGCATGAGCGCGAGCAGGCCGGCGACCTCCTCGTGGTGGGTCTTGACCGCCAGCTGGCGAGTGAGCCGGATCGCCTCGCCGGCGAGGTCCACATCGCCGGAGTAGCCCTCGTTGAAGACCAGGTAGAGCACGCGCAGCACCGTGGCGACGTCACCGGGCTGATGGAACCGGACGCCGGAGACGGTCCGCTTGGCCCTGCTGATCCGCTGGGCCATGGTCGCCTCCGGCACGAGGTAGGCCTGCGCGATCTGACGCGTGGTCAGGCCGCCGACCGCGCGCAGCGTGAGCGCGACGGCCGACGCCGGGGTCAGGGACGGGTGCGCGCACAGGAAGTACAGCTGGAGCGTGTCGTCCAGCTCCTCGCCCGGTACGGCCGGGGGCTCGCCCTCGACACGCTCCTCACGGTGTCGCCGGGAGGAATCGGCGCGGGCGGCATCGAGGAACTTGCGCCAGGCCACCGTGACCAGCCAGCCCTTGGGATCCCGCGGCGGGTCGTCCGGCCACACGCGTACGGCCTCGACCAGGCCGTCCTGCACGGCATCCTCGGCCGCCGCGAAGTCGGCTCCGCGACGGACGAGGACCCCGATCACGGTGGGGGTGAGGGCCCGCAGCAGGGCCTCGTCCACCGTCATTCAGTGATGGTCGGCGACGCGGTCAGGAACGGGCGCACCTCGAGCCACTCGTGGATCGGTTTGCCACCCGCGCCCGGGGCCGCGGACAGCTCGCCGGCCAGCTCGAGCGCCCGCTCGTAGGTCTCGACGTCGATCACCATCCAGCCGGCGATCAGGTCCTTGGTCTCCGCGAACGGGCCGTCGGTGACCGGCGGCCGCCCCTCGCCGTCGTAGCGGACGAACGTGCCCTCGGGGGAGAGCGGCTGACTGTCGACGAACTCGCCGGTGCCCTCGAGCCGGGCGGCGAAATCCTGCATGTACTGCACGTGGGCCGAGAGCTCCTCCGGCGTCCACTGGTCCATCGGTACGTCGTTGACCGGTGCCGGCGCGCCGCGGTAGTGCTTGAGCAACAGGTACTTGGCCATCATGTTCTCCTTGGTGCGTTCACTTCGGTTTACTTGCGGGTTCTCGACATCCCGCCGCGTGGTGCTCAGGCGTGCTGCCGCTCGGCCCGCTGCCGGATCAGTTCCTCGACCGCGCTCGGCAGGGTCGTCTCGAAGTCGATCAGCTTCGCCCACGTCGGGGTCACGACGACGCGGACCATGCCGTCATAGAGCGAACGCACCTCCGCCTCCCACTCGACGCGTTGCTCGGGCGTCATCTGGTAGGTGCCGTTCATCTGGAGATACTCGTCCGGGATGCCGTCGACGACGTCCAGCTCGGCCCGGCCGCGGATGAGCAGAATCTTGGGCGGGTGCACCTCGGTGTCGATCGTCAGGGCAACCGCCGGATTATCGCGCAGGGCGGGGAGCTTCGGGGCGTTCTTCGTGGTGCACATGACGATCTCCGAGCCGTTCCAGGTGAACGCGATCGGGACGTTGCGGGGCGTGCCGTCCTTGGCGACGTAGGCCAGGCGGGTCAGGTCGCGGGCCAGCAGTTCCTGGCTGAGCGGCCGGTTCAGAACCTCGGTGATCTCGTTCGGTTGCACGGTAGTCCATCCTATTTGTCGTGTCTTTCCGCCTTGTCGCGCGGGCCGTTGGGCCGCTGGCGTCCCTGGGACGGAGCCGGCGCCACGTTCTCGACACCCGGAAGCATGTTGAGTTCCAGGACTTGCTCCTGGCCGTCACCGCTGGTGCGGCGGGCCGGGCGGATGTCCGATATGAGCCAGCGGCAGATGGCCCGCTTCGCGAAGACCTCGTCGGGGACCGTCGGCAAGGTCGAGGCCGGTGCGCTGGTGCCCAGCGTCGATCTTCTCAGCCGGCTGCCGGGAGCGGCAGCGTCGGCGCAGCCAGTGGGAGGTTCGGGTGGCGAAATATCGAGGGGTGCTGCCGCCACCGCCGCCCTATTGATGGGCGCTGGTGAGGATCAGTTGGGTAGTGCGGCGGTCAGGCGGTCGAGGTGGGTGCCGGGTGCGCCGAAGAGCTGGGCCGAGCCGTGGGCGCGGCGCAGGTAGAGGTGGGCGTCGTGCTCCCAGGTGATGGCTATGCCGCCGTGTATCTGGACCATTTCGGCGGCTACCGCCTGCAGCGTCTCCGTGCAGTACACCTTTGCCACGGCCGCCCGGGCCCAGGCGTCGGGATCGCCGGCGACCAGTGCCTCGGTGGCGGCGTGCGCCGCGGAACGGGCGGCTTCCAGCCGTACGTGTGCCTCGGCCAGCCGGTGTTGCAGGACCTGGAAGGAGCCGATCGGGCGGCCGAACTGGACCCTGGTCTTCGCGTATTCGACGGTCAGCTCCAGTGCCCGGGATGCGGCGCCGACCTGCTCGGCGCTCAGCGCCGCGCAGGCCACGTCGCGGAGGGCGGACAGGGGAGAGCCGCCATCCAGGCGGCGGCCCGGCGCGTCGTCGAGCCGGACCACGCCGGATCGCCGGGTCAGATCGAGGGAACTCGCCGCGCGGCGGGTGACGCCCGGTGCGTCGGCGTCCACCTCGTAGAGCGCCAACCCGTCGCCGTCGCGGGCGGCGACCAGGAGGGTGTCGGCGGCTTCCGCGTCCAGCACGTGGTGGGCCTCGCCGGTGAGTCGGCCGGCTGCCGTGGCGGTGCAGGCCGGTTCGTTCGGGTTCCAGCCGCCGGTTGCCGGGGTCCAGGCGAGCGCGACGATGCGCTCGCCGGCGCAGATGGCGGGCAGCAGCCGGGCGCAGGCGTCCGGGTCGCCGCCGAGGAGCAGGGCCTGGCCGGCGAGTACGGCACAGCCGAGCATCGGCGTGGGGGTCAGCGACCGGCCCAGTTCCTCCAGCACGATGCAGGTTTCCCGCAGGGTGGCGCCGGCGCCGCCGTACCGTTCGGGGATCGCGAGGCCGGCGACGCCGATCTCCTTACAGAGCCGGGCCCATCCGCCGACGTCGTAGCCGGCCGGCGACTCGGCCGCGGACCGGGTGGGATAGCCGGAGAGCAGCCCGCGGACCGCTTCACGCAGCGCCCGGAGTTCCTCGCTTTGCTCCATGTTCACCTCGTCAGCTCCGCCATTATCCGGGCCCGGTGCTGTGCCGGGGTGCCCCACGCCAGCGTCAGCACCCGGACCTTCGTCAGCCACCGGCCGAGCCCGTGCTCCCGGGTGTAGCCGATGGCGCCGTGCACCTGCAGGGCCGCGCGGGCGACCCGGTGCGCGGCCTCCCCGCAGGCCACCTTCGCGGCCGAGACGTCCCGTGCGGTGTCACCGGCCGACCCGGCGCCGCCGGATGCGCCAGATGCTGCGGCATCAGGTGCGCTGGCACCGGCGCCGGAAACGGCGGCTGCGGCCGCGTAGAGCAGTGGCCGGGCGAATTCCAGGCCGACCGCCACGTCGGCGAGCCGGTGCTGGAGCGCCTGGAAGGAGCCCACCGGCCGGCCGAACTGGGACCGCGTCTGCGCGTGCGCGACCGCGGCCTCCAGCAGGGCGTGGCCCGCGCCGAGCAGTTGGGCCGCGCAGGCGAGTGCGCCGAGGTTCAGCGCGTGTGCGACGGCTGCCCGGGTCGCGGGCCCGGCGGCGAGTGTGCCGGCGGCCGACACCTCGGCCAGCCGCCGGGTGGGGTCCATCGAGGCGTGCACCGTGCCGGTTCGGGCGAGTCGCACCGCTCCCGGCTCGGCGAGCAGGACGAGGTCGGCGGCGTCCGGGTCGGCGGCGCAGGGCAGCCACGGCGGTGCCGCGAGTGTGGCGATGACCCGGCCGGCGGCCAGCTCGGGCAGCCATTTGTCGGCCGCCCGGTCGTCCTCGGGGCCGTCCTCGGCCAGCGCGGCGAGCAGGGCCGGCACGGCGGAGATGGACTCGGCCACCGGCCCGGGCAGCGCGTGGTGACCGAGCACCTCGCAGGCGATGACCAGGTCGGCCGCCCCGGCGCCGGCGCCGCCCCACCGCTCCGGCACGATCAGCCCGGTCACCCCGGCGTCGGCCAGCCGTGACCAGATCGCCCGGCCCGGTGCGGTGTCCCCGTCCGCCCAGCGTGCCGCCGCCGACGGGACGTCGGCCGCGGTCAGCAGGTCGTGCAGGGTGGCCGCGAACCCGGCCTGCTCCGGCGACGGGACGAGCCTCATCGCTCGCGCCCGCGGTCGCGCGGCAGGCCGAGCACCCGCTGGGCCAGGATGTCGCGCTGGATCTCGTTGGTGCCCGCGTAGATCGGGCCGGCCAGCGCGAACAGATACCCGTCGGTCCAGGCCGGATCCGTCTCGGCGCCGGCGCCGAGCACGTCCAGCGCGGTCTCGTGCAGGGCGAGGTCCAGCTCGGACCAGAACAGCTTGGTGGCGCTCGCGGCGAACGGCGCCGGCTGGGCGTCGAGCGAGGCGAAGGCGTGCATCCGGTACGCCTGAGCGCCGATCCAAGCGTCCGCCACCCGGTCCCGGAGGCCGGTGTCCGTGGGGTCCCCGGCGGTCTGCCAGAGGGTGACCAGCCGCTGCGCGGTCGCCCGGTATCTTCCCGGGCTGCGCAGGGTGAGGCCGCGTTCGTGGCCGGCGGTGCTCATCGCCATCCGCCATCCGTCGCCGGCCGCGCCGATCACGTCCGCGTCGGGGACGAACACGTCGTCGAGGAAGATCTCCGCGAAGCCGGGGTCGCCGTCGAGCTGCCGGATCGGGCGCACGGTCACCCCGGCGGCGCGCAGGTCGAACATCAGGTAGGTGAGGCCGCGGTGCCGTTCGGCGCCCGGGTCCGTGCGGAACAGCCCGAACGCGCGGTCGGCGACGACCGCCCGCGAGCTCCACGTCTTCTGCCCGGACAGCAGCCAGCCGCCGGCGGTGCGCCGGGCGCTGGACCGGATCGCGGCGAGGTCGCTGCCCGCCTCGGGCTCGGACCAGGCCTGCGCCCACACCTCGTCGGCGCGCGCCATCGGTGGCAGGATCCGGTCGCGTTGCTCGGCCGTGCCGTGCGCGAGGAGCGTCGGCGCGAGCAGGAACAGGCCGTTCTGGCCGATCCGGGCCGGCGCGGCGGCGGCGTGGTATTCCTCCTCGAACAGCAGCGCGTGCAGCGGCGGCACGGCCCGCCCGGCGTACGCGGTCGGCCAGGACACCGTCGCCAGGCCGGCGCCCGCGAGGCGACGCTCCCAGGCCCGGTGCGCCGCGTCGCCCGCCGGGGTGTCCACACTGGGCAGTCGCTCGCCGGGGACGTTGGCCGCGAGCCACTCCCGGACCTCGTCGCGGAAGGCGAGGGCGGCGGCGTCCAGGTCGAGGTTCACGACGCGGCCCGCTTCATGGCGGCCGGGTCCATCCCGGCCAGCGGGTTCTCGCTGACCTCGACGTTGTGTGCGTGCGCCACGTGGTGCAGGCCGAAGACGGCGTCCATGCCCGCGCGCAGGCCCATCTGGTCCTCGCACTGGTTCACCGCCCGCTTGGCGAGGGCCAGCCCGAAGGCCGGCATGGTGGCGATCCGCTCGGCGAGCGCGAAGGTCGCGGATTCCAGCTCGGCACGGGGGACCACCCGGTTCACCATGCCCACCTCGTACGCCCGGCGGGCGTCGAAGCGCTCGCCGGTGAACAGCACCTCGCGGGCGAACCGGGGGCCGAGCGCCCACGGGTGCGCGAAGTATTCGACGCCGGGAATGCCCATCCGCAGCACCGGATCGGCGAAGAACGCGTCCTCGGCGGCCACGATCAGGTCGCACACCCAGGCCAGCATGAGCCCGCCGGCGATGCAGGCGCCCTGCACCATGGCGACGGCCGGCTTGGGCATCTCCCGCCACCGCCGGCACATCCCGAGGTAGACCTCGATCTCCCGGGCGTAGCGGCGGTCGGCGCCGGCCTTGTCGGTGTGGTCCCACCACATCGCCGCCCGCCGGGGGAACGAGGCGTCGGCGTCGCGTTCCGGGGTGCCGATGTCGTGGCCGGCCGAGAAGTGGTCGCCGGCGCCGGCCAGCACGATCACGGCGACCTCGTTGTCGTCGACGGCCCGGGTGAACGCCTCGTCCAGCGCGTAGGTCATCGCCGAGTTCTGCGCGTTGCGGTAGCGGGGCCGGTTCATGGTCACCAGGGCGGCCCGCCCCCGGCGCTCGTAGGTCACCACGTCGGTCATCGGGCCACCTCATCCCGCAGCAGGTACTTGAGGACCTTGCCGGAGGCGTTGTGCGGCAGCTCCGGCCGTATCTCCACGGACCGGGGGACCTTGTAGTTCGCCAGCCGGCCCCGGCAGAACCCGATCACCTCGGTGTCGGACACGGTGTGCCCGGGGCGCGGGACGACGTACGCCTTGCCGACCTCCCCGAGCCGCGGGTCGGGCACCCCGATGACCGCCGACTCGGCCACCGCCGGCAGCCCGGCGAGGGCCCGCTCCACCTCGGCCGGGTAGACGTTGAAGCCGCCGCAGATGAACATGTCCTTGAGCCGGTCGGTGATGCTCAGGTAACCGCGCTCGTCGAGGCGTCCGACGTCGCCGGTGTGCAGCCAGCCGTCGGCGTCCACGGCCGCGGCGGTGGCGGCCGGATCGTCCAGGTAGCCGAGCATGACGTTGGGGCCGCGCAGCAGCACCTCGCCGTCCGGCTCGCCGATGCGCACCTCGAAGCCGGCTGCGGCCCGCCCGCAGGTGTGCGCCACGGTCAGCGCGTCGTCGCCCGGCCGGCACATGGTCGCCACCACCGCCTCGGTCAGCCCGTACGCCGTGAGCACCGTCTCCATCCCCAGCTCGGCCTGCATCCGCTCGATCAGCACGGGCGGCACGGTGGCCGCCCCGGTCACCGCGAGGCGCAGCGAGGACAGGTCGTGCCCGGCGCGGTCGGGGTGGTCGAGCAGGCTGGTGTAGAGCGTCGGCGGGCCGGGCAGCACGGTGATGCCCTCGGCGGCGACGAGCGCCATGGCCCGCGCCGGGTCGAAGACCGCCTGCGGCACGATGGTGGCGCCGCTGACCAGGCAGGCCAGCAGGCCGGCCTTGAGGCCGAAGCTGTTGAAGAACGGGTTGACCACCAGGTAGCCGTCGCCGGGGCCGAGCCCGCCGATCTCGGCCCACGCCCGCGCCACCGCCAGCGCCTGGCGGTGGGCGCTCATCGCGCCCTTGCTCCGCCCGGTGGTGCCCGAGGTGAACAGGATGTCGCTGACGTCGTCGGGGGCGACCGCCGCGGCGCGGGCGTCGGCCTCCTCGGCCGGCCCGTCGCCGGCCCGGCGCAGCAGGTCGGGCCAGTCGAGCACGGTGTCGTCCGGCTCGGCGGGGGCGCCGGCCGGCACCCGGATGACCAGGCGGGGGAGCGGCACACCGGCCTGCCCGGCGGCCTCGCGCAGTGCCGCGAGCCGATCCACGCCGAGGAACGGGCCGGCCACGACGAGGCCGCGGGCCCGGCTGCGGGCGATGATCTCCAGCGCCTCCACCCCGGTGAACCGGGTGTTGACCGGGACCAGCGTGGCGCCCGCGCAGCTCGCGCCCAGCGCCGCCAGCACCCACTCGCAGGTGTTCGGCGCCCAGACGGCGAGCCGGTCGCCCGGGCGCAGGCCCTCGGCGATCAGCGCCCGGGCCACCGTGCGGACCTGCTCGTGCAGCTCGGCAAAGCTCCACCGGCCCGCGCCCGGATCCACCAGCGCCGTGGCCGTCCCGTATTTCCGCGCCGCGTATGCCACGGCGGCCGGGATGGTCGATCCCACCATGGCCTCCCGATGCTTGTCCCGAGCGGATGGTGAACCAAGCAAGTGCTTGGTAGGGTGAGCCTACGCGTTCTGCGGAAGGTGGCGCCAGTGGACGGTGACGAGGAGTTCCGGCGCGAGGTCCGCGAGTGGCTGACCGCCAACCTGACCGATGAGTTGCGCGGCGCCGGCGGGCCCGGCCGGGAGAACGAGGCGTTTCCGCAACGCCTCGCCTTCGCCCGGCGGCTGGCCGCCGCCGGGTGGGCCTGCCTGGCCTGGCCGGTGGAGCACGGCGGGCGGGGCGCGTCGCTGGCCCGCCAGGTCATCTTCCACGAGGAGTACGCCCGCTCCGGCGCGCCCAGCCGGGTCGACCACATCGGCACCACCATGGTCGGCCCGACGCTCATGGCGCTGGGCACCCCGGAGCAGCGCCGGCGGTTCCTGCCGGGCCTCGCCGCGGTCGATCAGCTGTGGTGCCAGGGCTATTCCGAGCCCGGCGCCGGCTCGGATCTCGCCGGCGTGACGACCCGGGCCCGGCTCGACGGCGACCACTGGGTGATCACCGGCCAGAAGGTGTGGACCTCGCTCGCGCACGTGGCGGACTGGTGCTTCGTGCTGGCCCGCACCGCGCCGGTGCCCGCCGGTGGCTCCCGCCATGCCGGGCTGTCCTATCTGCTCGTGCCGATGCGCCAGCCCGGCGTCACGGTGCGCCCGATCCGCCAGCTCACCGGCGACAGCGAGTTCAACGAGGTCTTCTTCGACGGCGCCCGCACCGAGCGTGACCTGGTGGTCGGCGAGCCCGGGCAGGGCTGGCGGGTGGCGATGGCCACGCTCGCCTTCGAGCGCGGCGCGGCCACGGTCGGCCAGCAGATCGGCTTCCAGCGCGACCTCGACGACCTCGTCGCGCTGGCCCGCCGCACCGGTGCGGTCGCCGACCCGCTGCTGCGCGCGCGGCTGACCCGGGCCTGGATCGACCTGTCCGTGCTGCGCTCGCACACCCTGCGGGTTCTCGCCGCGCCGGAGCCGCCGCCGGCGACCGCCTCGGTGATCAAGCTGCTCTGGACCCGCTGGCGGCAGGGGCTCGGCGAGCTCGCCATGGACGTGCTCGGCCCGGCCGGCGCGGCGGCGGAGCTCGCCCCCGGCGACGAGGACGTCGAGCGCTGGCGGCGGTTCTTCCTGTTCAGCCGGGCCGACACCATCTACGGCGGCTCCAACGAGATCCAGCGGGGCATCGTGGCCGAACGGGTGCTCGGGCTGCCCCGCCAGGACCGCCGGTGACCACCGCGCCCCGGCCCCCGGCCGGGCACGGCCTGCTGGCCGGCAAGTCCGTCGTGGTCACGGCCGCCGCCGGCACCGGTATCGGCTCGGCAGTCGCGCTGCGGTGCCTGCAGGAGGGCGCCCGGGTGGTGCTGAGCGACAGCCACGAGCGCCGGCTGGGCGAGACTTGCGACCGGCTGGCCGCCGAGTATCCCGGCCGGGTGTGGGCGGTGCCGTGCGACGTGACCGACGAGGCCGCCGTGGTGGCGCTCATCGCCGGCGCCGCCGACCGCTGCGGGCGCGTCGACGTGGTGGTGAACAACGCCGGGCTCGGCGGGAACAAACCCGTGACGGAGATGGCGGACGACGAGTGGGCGCGCGTCCTGGACGTCACCCTGACCGGGACGTTCCGCTGCACCCGGGCCGCGCTGCGCCAGATGATCGCGCAGGGCGGCGGCGGGGCGGTGGTGAACAACGCCTCGGTGCTGGGCTGGCGGGCCCAGGCGGGCCAGGCGCACTACGCGGCGGCGAAGGCCGGCGTGATGGCCTTCACCCGGTGCGCCGCCCTGGAGATGGCGGCGCACGGCATCCGGGTGAACGCGGTGGCGCCGAGCCTCGCGGCCCATCCGTTTCTGAGCAAGGTCGTCAGCGAGGAGGAGCTGGCCGGCCTGGCCGCCCGCGAGGCGTTCGGCCGGGCCGCCGAGCCGTGGGAGGTGGCGACTGTGGTCGTGTTCCTGGCCAGCGACTACTCCTCGTACCTCACGGGCGAGGTGATCTCGGTGAGCAACCAGCATCCCTGACCGGCAGGGCCGGTCATTCGCTCGCGACGACGGCCTTGCCGCGGGACCGGCGGGACAGCAGCAGGAGCAGCAGCCCGGCCAGCAGGAGGACCCCACCCACCACGGCGAGCCCGGCCGGCAGTTGCGAGCGAAGAACCCGGATGGCGTCAATGCCGTCGGAGGCCTCGGCCGCGATCTCGGCCCGGGTCTGCTCGGTGTACTGGAAGGTGGCGTCCAGCACCGGGATGGACGGCTGGTCGAACGGCAGCACGATCTCGCGCTGGACGTGCTCGCGATAGTCGACGATGCTTCCGGTCACCGGCTCGACCCACACCGTCCGGCTGCTCTGATAGCGCATCGACGCCAACTGCGCCACGAACTTGGCCTCCGGCGGCAGCGACGCTTCCAGAGCGGCGAACGACTGGGGATCCAGGTTCCATTGCTGCACCGGAATTGTCTGCTCGAATCGGTAGGTGCGCAGCCCCTTGACGGTGTCGGTGCCGCTGTAGGCGATCGGCAGCGCCGCACGCACGGTGGTGTCGAAGAACTTGTACGTCTTCTTCTCGGTGCCGAACGGGAACGCGTACAGCTGCCCGGAATACCGCACGTTGCCCGGCTTGCACGGGGCCGGCTGGTCGGCCAGGCACTCCCCGGTCCACTGCACGCCGGCCCCCGAGCGGGCGTCGAGCGCGATCCTGCCCTGCATGACGCTTATCGGCGTGGCGGCGCCGGACAGCACGGTCTCCTGGGACGCGTCCCAGATCACCGCGCCGTCGTCGGTCTTGCCGTCCGCCCGCATCCGGGTGGTGATGCGCAGGTCCCCCTTGGCGGCCTGCGAGGAGCCCGCGCCGGGCTGCATGACGGTCGCCCCGGGCGCCTCCAGTACGGCGGTGGGCAGGCTGCCCTGGTCGGGAAGGCGGATCAGCTGCGGGGTCATGAGGAGGAGGACGGCCGCCGCGACCAGGCACAGCAGGCCGGCGGTGCCGAGGACGAGCCCTAGGATGCGTTTCATCTTTGCGCCTCCACTTTCGACTTAATAAGGTGTGGTGCCGGCCTCAGAGGCGCTCGATGATGCTCGCCGTGGACATCGCGCCGCCCGCGCACATGGTGATGAGCGCGGTGGTCTGGTCCGAGCGTTCCAACTCGTGCAGCGCGGTGGCGATGAGCCGGGATCCCGTGCTGCCGACCGGGTGCCCGAGCGCGATGGCCCCGCCGTTGACGTTGACCCGTGCCGGGTCGGCGCCGTGCACGCCCAGCCAGGACAGCACGACACTGGCGAACGCCTCGTTCGCCTCGAACAGGTCGACGTCGTCGATCTTCATGCCGGCCCGGGTCAGCACCCGGTCGGTGGCCGCGATCGGGCCGTCCAGGTGGTAGTAGGGCTCGGCGCCGACCAGGCACTGGGCGAGGATCCGGGCGCGTGGCCGCAACCCCAGCCCGCGCGCCCGGTCGGCATCCATCAGCAGCACCGCGGCGGCGCCGTCGGAGATCTGCGAGGACGTGCCCGCGGTGTGCCGGCCGTCCGGAAGGACCGGGCGCAGCCGGGCCAACCCCTCGATCGTGGTCTCCCGCAGGCCCTGGTCGCGGTCGACGGTGCGGGTCTCGCCGGTGGGCCGGCCGTCCGCGTCCAGCACGGGAGCCTCGACCGGCGTCACCTCGCGGGCGAAGCGTCCCTCGGACCAGGCGCGGGCCGCGTTCTCCTGCGAGCGCACGCCGAACCGGTCCAGGTCGGCCCGGGTCAGGCCGCGACGGTCCGCGATCCGCTCGGCGGCCACGTACTGGTTGGGCAGGTCGATGTCCCACGCCTCGGGCCGGGGCAGGCCGGCGTCGGTGCCGAGGTTGGCCCGCAGCGGCACGCGGCTCATCGACTCGACCCCGCAGGCGACGCCGGCCTCGACGGCGTCCGCCGCGATGAGCGCCGCGACGAGATGGGCGGCGTGCTGCGCCGAGCCGCACTGGGCGTCGATGGTGAGGCAGCCGGTGGTGTGCGGCAGCCCGGCGTGCAGCCAGGCGGTCCGGGTGATGTTGTTGGACTGCTCGCCGCCCTGCGTGACGCAGCCGCCGATCGCCTGCTCGACGAGGGCCGCGTCGAGGCCGGTGCGGTCGATCAGCGCGCGCTGGGCGGTGCCGAGCAACTCGGCGGCGTGCAGCCCGGCCAGCCAGCCGCCACGCCGGCCGATCGGCGTGCGGACGGCATCCACGATCACCGGAACCCCCACGGCGGCCTCCTCGCTACAAAAGTAGAACGTGTTTCCATATCAAAGCACAAGAGGCATACCCTAGGGACCGCCATGCGTGTTTGAATCAGTAGAACCTGTTGCTGTAGGAGGAGCCGTGGCTGAGCCCCGCATCCCCGAGGGTTTCGACTTCACCGATCCGGAGATCTACGTCCATGGGATCCCGCAGGCCGAGTTCGCCGAGGCGCGGCGCTCCGCACCGGTGTGCTGGATCCCGCAGCCCCGGGGGAGCGCGGGCTTCGACGACGAGGGCTACTGGGCGGTGACCAAGCACGCCGACGTGATGGCCGTGTCGCGCGACAGCGAAACGTTCTCCAGCTGGGAGAACACCGCGATCGTCCGGTTCCAGGCGGACATGCCGCGCGACCGGATCGAGATGCAGCGGTTCGTGTTGCTCAACATGGACCCGCCGCAGCACACCAAGCAGCGGTCCATCGTGTCCAAGGGCTTCACCCCGCGCGCGATCAACAGTCTGCGCGCGGCGCTGACCGACCGCGCCGAGCGGATCGTCCGGGAGGCCGGCGGCGCCGACGTGGGCGACTTCGTCACCGAGATCGCCTGCGAGCTGCCCCTGCAGGCCATCGCCGAGCTGCTCGGCGTCAACCAGGAGGACCGGCGCAACGTCTTCGAGTGGTCGAACGCCATGATCGGCTACGACGACCCGGAATACCGCAGCAGCGGCGCGGACCCGATGGAGCCCGCGATGGAGCTGCTCGGCTACGCCATGAAGATGGCCGAGGACCGGCAGTCCTGCCCGCGCGACGACATCGTGACCACGCTGGTGAAGGCGGAGATCGACGGCGAGCACCTGTCCACCGACGAGTTCGGCTTCTTCGTGCTCATGCTGGCCGTGGCGGGCAACGAGACCACCCGCGGCGCGATCTCGCACGGCATGCTGGCCCTGCTGGAGAACCCCGAGCAGTGGGAGCTGTTCAAGGCCGAGCGCCCGCGCACGGCGGTGGACGAGATGGTCCGCTGGGGCACCCCGGTGAACGTCTTCCAGCGCACCGCGCAGCGGGACACGGTCCTCGGCGGCCAGTCGATCGCGGCCGGCCAGCGGGTGGCGATGTTCTACGGCTCGGCGAACTTCGACGAGGACGTCTTCACCGACCCGCTGCGCTTCGACATCACCCGCAGCCCCAACCCGCACCTCGGCTTCGGTGGCAGCGGCGCGCACTTCTGCCTGGGCGCCAACCTGGCCCGGCTGGAGATCGACCTCATCTTCAACGCGATCGCCGACCACATGCCCGACATCAGCCTGGCCGGGACGCCGCAGCGGCTGCGCTCCGGCTGGATCAACGGCATCAAGCACCTGCCGGTCCGCTACCGCTGAGCCGTCGCGGTGGGCGCGGGTCGGCCCGCGCCCACCACGCGGTTCAGGCGTGCTCGGCGATGAAGCGGTCCATGCAGCGCTCGGCGTTGGCGGTGATGGTCAGCGACGGGTTCGCCAGGCAGGTCGAGCCGGGCAGCAGCGCGCCGTCCACGCAGTACAGGTTCGGGTAGCCGGCGACCTTGCCGCCGAAGTCGGTGACCTTGCCCATCACCAGGCCGCCCAGCGGGTGGTAGGTGTTGCGCGAGCCGAGGCCCATGCCGGTGTTGCGGTCGTAGCTGGGCAGGCCGTTGAGCAGGTAGCCGTACCGGCCCTCGGTCTGCCACCACAGCCGGCTCACCAGGTCGCGCCCGGCCTTGTCGGAGGAGGTCTCCATCTCGGCGTACGGCCAGTACACCTTGCCGGCGCCGGAGGCCGCGTCGTACCGGATCTCGCCGCGCTCGGCGGACAGGGCGGTCACCAGGTGCGCGGTGGTGGGGGTCAGCCAGCTCGGGATCGGCGCGGACTCCCAGGCCATCGCGGCCGGCGCGTACGGGTTGGCGTCGTCGTAGAACTTGACGTTGCCCGGCCCGCCCTGGGCGGACCCGACCGGTTTGCGGAGGTTGAGCCGGGCGGTCAGGAAGTCGCCGTTGTTCGCCCAGCCCTTGCCCACCTCGGTGCTGGCCAGCCGGGGCAGCTTGCCGCGCACCCGGGAGGTCAGCAGCAGCGAGGTGCTGCCGAGCGAGCCGGCCGCCAGGAACAGGTAGTCGCAGGCGAACACCTTGGTGGCCAGCACCGTGCCGTACTCGTCGATCTGCCGGCAGGCGACCTCGAACTTCTCCTGGCCGGACACCTCGCGCACCTCGGTGACCTCGTGCAGCGGCAGCGTCTGTGCGTTGCCGGTCGCCTCGGCCCACTTCAGATAGTTGCGGTCGACGCTGTTCTTGGCGCCGGAGTTGCTGCCGAACGGGCCCTCACCGATGGTGTGGCAGGGCACCGCCCGCCCGGCGAGCTCGTCGCGGATCACGTTCCAGTCGACGCCGAACGGCACCGGCACGGCGGTCTTGCCGAACTCGGCGATGTACTGCGTCCAGGCCCGCGCCGCGGCGTAGCCCGCCGCGCTCTGCACGTCGGCCGGGATGGTGCCGGCGCCCAGGTTCTGCCGGGCCCGCGGCCAGTAGACGCTGTCCATCTCGTCGTAGGGCAGGTCGGCCGGATATACCTTGTTCCAGTCGGCCTTGCGCGGCTGCGGCAGGAACATCCCGATGACCAGCGAGCCGCCGCCGACCCCAGCCCCGCTCATCACCGTGATGCCGTCGCCCTGATGCTTGGCGATCAGCCCGGCCCGGCGCTCGATCGTCGCGCTGACGTCCAGGCCCAGCGGCGGATGGTCGGAGAACCAGGCACACCGCCAGTCCGGCTTGCTGATCGTGCAGAACGTGGTGCCGGAGCCGTCCACGTCCCAGCGCCGGCCCCGCTCCAGCACGGTCGTGCTCACCCCGGCCTGGGCGAGCCGGTACGCCGCCACGGCACCGCCGAAGCCGCTGCCGATCACCACGGCGGTCTTGCCGGCCAGGGCGGGCACCACGCCGTACGCGGCCAGCGCGCCCTCCGACCCCAGGATGCCGTATGTCACGGCCGCCCCCGCGCCCAGCGCACTGATCCGCAGCACCTGCCGGCGGCTGATCGAGCTGTCCTTCATGGCTGCCTCATTTCGCCGGGCGGTCCGGCTCGCTGCCGACCACCCACATGGAGAAGAACTGGGATCCCCCGCCGTATGCGTGACCGAGCGCCGTGCGGGCCCCGGTCACCTGGTGTTCGCCGGCCCGGCCCATGACCTGCATCGCCGACTCGGCGAAACGCAGCAGCCCCGAGGCGCCGATCGGGTTGGAACAGAGCACGCCGCCGGACGGATTGACCGGCAGCCGGCCGCCGATCCGGGTCTCGCCCGACTCGGTGAGCTTCCAGCCGTCCCCCGCCCCGGCGAAGCCGAGGTTCTCCAGCCACATCGGCTCGAACCAGGAGAACGGCACGTACAACTCGGCGACGTCGACCTCGTCGATCGGGTCGGTGATGCCGGCCGATCGCCACAGCGCGCCCGCGGCCTCGGCCCCGGCCCGCGGGTTGACGTGGTCCTTGCCGGCGAACGAGGTGGGCTCGGTGCGCATGGCCGTGGCCCGGATCCAGGCCACCTGCCGGTCGCTCGCCTCGGCCGCCGCCTGGTCGCCGATCACCACCGCGCAGGCGCCGTCGGAGGAGGGACAGGTCTCGTCGTAGCGGATCGGGTCCCACAGCATCGGCGAGGACCGCACCGATTCCAGCGTGATGCCGCCCTGGCGCAGGTGGGCGTACGGGTTCAGCGCCCCGTTGCGCCGGTCCTTGACCGCCACCATTGCGCCGATGTGCTCCGGAGCGTTGAACCGCCGGATGTAGGAGCGGATGTGCGGGGCGAAGTAGCCCCCGGCCCCGGCCCCGATCGGCGCGCTGAACGGCGGCTGGATCGACAGCGCCCACATGGCGTTGGACTCGGACTGCTTCTCGAAGGCGACCGCGAGCACCCGCCGGTGCACGCCGGCCCGGACCAGGCTGGTCGCCACGATGGCGGTGGCGCCGCCCACCGAGCCGGCCGTGTGCACCCGCAGCAGCGGCAGGCCGGCCGCGCCGATGGAGTCGGCCAGGAACAGCTCCGGCATCATCACGCCCTCGAACAGGTCCGGCGCCTTGCCCAGCACCACGGCGTCGATCTGCGACCAGTCGGTGCCCGCGTCGGCCAGCGCCCGGTCGATCGCCTCCCGGCACAGCCCGGCCATCGAGACGTCGGTGCGCCGGGTGCGGTGGTGCGTCTGCCCGGTGCCCAGTACGGCTGCCCGCCGCGCCCGGGTCATGGGGTCGCCGCCAGCACGCAGACGAGGTTTTGTTGCAGGGCCGGCCCGCTCGTGGCGTGCGCGGCCGCGCGCCGGGCCCGCCCGGACATGACCTGCTCGGCGGCGGCACCGATCCGGGACAGCCCGGCGGAGAACATCGGGTTGCCGCAGAGCGCGCCGCCGGAGGGGTTGATCCGCACCGGCTCCGGCAGGCCGAGCGCGGCCCGCAGCAGCAGCTCCTGATGGGTGAACGGGGCGTGCAATTCGGCCACGTCGACATCGCCGTCGAGCCCCGCGTCGGCGGCCGCGGCGGTCGCCGACGGCACCGCCGTCAGGTCGCGCTCGCCCAGGCCCTGCGGGTCGATCCGGTGGGCCAGGCCGGTGATCCAGGCCGGCCGGTCGCGGTGCCGGCGGGCGCGGTGGCCGGCGGCCAGCACGACCGCGGCGGCGCCGTCGGAGACCGGCGGGCAGTCGTGCGAGCGCAGCGGGTCAGCCCGGTACGGCCTGGCGAGCAGCTCCTCGGCGGTGGTGCGGCCGGACACCTGCGCGTACGGATTCCCGGTCGCGTCGGCACGGCTGCGCACGGCCACCTCGGCCATGTCCCGCTCGGTGAACAGGCCGGCCTCCAGGGCGATGCGGGCCTGCAACGCGGCCACGCTCACCGAGTCGGGCCACAGCGGCGCGGCGACGTACGGGTCCAGCTGCAGCGCCAGCACCCGGCGCAACTCGCCGGCCGAGGACTTGCCGAAGCCGTACACCAGCGCGGTCTCCGCCTCGCCGGCCAGGATCTTGACGTACGCCTCGTAGAGCGCCCACGCCGCGTCCATCTCCACGTGCGACTCGCTGATCGGCGGGCAGGCACCGATCGCGTCGATCGCGTTGACGAACGAGAACGCCCGCCCGGCCAGGTAGTCCGACGAGCCCGAGCACCAGAAGTCGATGTCGCGGCGGGCCAGCCCGGCATCGGCCAGCGCCTCCCGGAAGACCGGCACCAGGGTCTCCACCCCGCTGGTCGTCCCGGACCCGGGTGAGCAGGGTGACTGGGCGAAGCCCACCACGGCGACGGCGTCGTCCTCGCGCTGTGTCATAGGTGCCTCTGGTAGGAGTCGTAGGGGGCGTCCGGCTCGCCGGTGGGCCGGAAGTGCGCGATGTTCTCCGGGGTGGTGGACCACTGCGCCCGGTCCCGCCAGACGGCGGCCACCCGCAGGCCCATCCGCACCTGCTCGGCCGGGACGCCCAGGATCAGATGCGACATCGGGATGTCGGCGCCGTCGAGCAGGACCTGCGCGACCACGTACGGCGGGTCCAGCCGTTGCCCGGCGAACGGCACGTTGACCACGCAGAACGTGGTGACGGTGCCCCGGTCGGGCAGCACCACGACCTCCTCCGGCGGCACGCCGTCGGCGGGGCAGACCCGCGGCGGCACGTAGACCTTGCGGCAGACCGGGCAGCGCTGCCCGATCAGCCGACCCTCGGCCAGCGCCCGCAGGTAGCGGTCTTCCTCGGCCGAGGTGGTGTGCCGGTAGTGCAGCCGGATCGGGGTGGTCATCGTGGTCACCAGCCCGTCCGGCGCGAGCTCCGGCGGGGGCGGCTCCGGGTCGGGGCCGTCGGCGGGCTCGAAGCAGGCGATGTCGCGGATGTGGCCGACCGGCTCCGCGGACCAGCGGACCCGGACCCGCATGCCGGTGCGCATCCGCCCGCGCTCGCCGGCGTCGACTGCGTGCAGCAGCGAGGTGTCCGCGCCGTCGAGCCGCACCAGCGCCCATCCGAACGGGCGGGTCAGGGGCTGGCCCTCCAACGGCCGTTCGGCCCAGGTCCAGCTGACCACGGTGCCGGTGGCGGCGACCTCCACCAGCTCGACGACCGGCGCGTGGGTCACCGGGTCGTATTCCAGCGGGGGCACGTGGATCCGGCCGTCCGAGGTCCGGCCGCCCAGGATGCGGCGGCCGCGCAGGCCGGCCATGAACCGGCCCAGGACGGGGCCGAGCGAGCGGGTGTAGTCGAATCCGATGGTCATGGGGGCGGAGAGCGGGTGCGCCGGAGCGGTGTCCACGGTGGTTAGTGAAACACGTTACAACATTGGTCGGCAAGCTTGCTTCCACACAGCGTTTCGCGTAGTGGAACACGTTGCAGAGTTGTGGGTGGTGACGCGGCGCCGCGCACGGACCGAGGTCGCCGTAGTCCGGGTGGAGGTGGACCAGCCCGTCGAAGGGCTGGTGTGATGGGGCTCATCCGATGTCACCGCCAGGCGATGGGGTTTGCCGGGCCGCCGGCTGGTGAGGTGGGACACGAACGAAGTCCCCCGCCCACGAGGGAGCCGTCCAGATGTCGACCGCTGTGACCGCCGTTGTGTTTGTTGCCCTCTTCGCTGGCCACCAGGTCGGTGACCACATCTTCCAGACGAACGCCACCGCCCAGGCCAAGGGAGCCCCGACCGCCGAGCTGCTGGCGGCCGGTGCGCACCCGTGGCTGGGGTGGGGCGCCTGCCTGCGCCACGTCGGCACGTACACCCTTACCCAGGCGGTGGCGCTGATCCTGGTCACCGTCGCCACGCCGGTGGCCTGGGCCGGTTTGGTGGCGGCCCTGGCGGTGTCGGCGAGCACCCACGCCGTGATCGACCGGCGCTGGCTGGTCCGGCTGATCGTGCGGGCCAAGGGTTGCCAGGACTGGCCGGAGGCGCCGTACCTCATCGATCAGTCGCTGCACACCGGCGCGATGCTGGTGGCGGCGGTGGTGGCCGCGGTGGCGACGACCGGTGCCGGCGCCTGCGCCGTCGGGGCCTGCGCGGCCATGCTCGTCGGCGCCGCCCTGGTCGTCGAGCAGCACCTGGCCACGGCCGCGCGGGACCGGGCGGCGAGCACGGTCGGGGGGTTTTAAGCTGCTGTTGTTTGAGTGCTCTTTGGTGGTCGAAGGGCTTCTTTGGGGTGTTTATCCGGGTGTTGGGGTGTGGGTTCGGAAAGTGTCGTACCCCGAGCCGATACTGAACGTGTACCGCTGAGGGAGGGGGTGAGCGTGAAGTCGATGCAGGCGTATCGGTTTGCGTTGGACCTCACCCCCAGCCAGGAGCGTGCGGTGTGGTCGCACGCGGGTGCGGGCCGCAAGGCCTACAACTGGGCCCTGGCTCGGGTGAAGGCGGTGCTGGATCAGCGGGCCGCGGAACGCTCGTACGGCCTCACCGACGACGCGCTCACGCCCGCGATGGGGTGGTCGCTGCCCGCCCTACGCAAGGCCTGGAACGCGGCGAAGGAGCAGGTGGCGCCGTGGTGGCGGGAATGCTCGAAGGAGGCGTACAACACCGGCCTCGACGCTTTGGCCCGCGGGTTGAAGAACTGGTCCGACTCCCGCACCGGTGAACGCGCCGGACGTAAGGTCGGCTTCCCGCGGTTCAAGGCGAAACACCGCACGACGCCGTCGGTGCGGTTCACGACCGGGACGATCCGTGTCGAGCCGGATCGCAAGCATGTGGTGCTGCCCCGGCTGGGCCGGCTGAAGCTGCACGAGTCCGCCCGCAAACTCGCCCGTCGGCTTGAGGCCGGCACCGCGCGGATCATGTCCGCGACCGTCCGCCGTCACGGCGGGCGCTGGTTTGTCGCGTTCACCGTGGAGGTCGACCGCACGGTTCGGCGGTCGGCGTCCGGGCCGGTGGTCGGGGTGGATGTCGGGATCAAACACCTCGCCGTGCTGTCCACCGGCGAACTCGTGCCCAACCCTCGGCACCTGGACGCCGTCCTGGTCCGGCTACGGGCGCTGGGCCGGGCACTGTCCCGTAAGACTGGGCCCGACCGCAAGACGCGTAGGGATCCGTCGAAGCGGTGGCTGCGCGCCAGGTCCCGGCTCGGCCGGGTGCACGCCAGGGTGGCGAATCTGCGCCGTGACGGGCTGCATAAACTCACCACGAGGCTGGCCCGCGGGCATGCGACGGTCGTGGTGGAGGATCTCAACGTCGCCGGGATGATGGCCAACCGGAGGTTGGCCCGGCACATCGCTGACGCTGGGTTCGGTGAGTTGCGGCGGCAGTTGGCGTACAAGACGGTGTGGAATGGTGGTCGGCTGGTTGTGGCTGACCGGTGGTATCCGTCGAGTAAGACGTGCTCGGCCTGTGGTGTGGTGAAAACCAAACTCGTCCTGGCCGAGCGCACCTACACCTGCACCAGTTGCGGTCTGGTCCTTGACCGGGATCTGAATGCCGCCCGTAACCTCGCCGCCCTCGCGGCGGAGGTGAGTACCGCCGGGAGTGGCCCGGTGGCAGGACGTGGAGCCATCCGGAAGACCCGCCCCGGCGGGCAGGAGGCTGGGAAGCGTTTACCCGGCACCGCACCCGCGGGCAAGACCGGGACCGTTCTGCCGCAAGGCAGGACTGCCGCATGAGCGCCAAACAGCACTCGACGGCAACGGTGACACAGTGAGGGGCGCAGGGAATTCCTCGACGTGGCCGTCCGGCACCGTGCTGGGCGCGCTCGATGCCGCCGACCGCGACGTGCTGCTCGCGCTCGGCGCGGAGCGGGCGTTCCGGCCCCACCAGAGGATGATCAGCGAGGGGTCGGGCGATGCGTATACCTACCTGCTCGTGCGGGGGTGCGCCAAGATACTCGGCAACTCCGCGGACGGTCGTGTCGTGCTGCTGTCCATCCGGGTGGCCGGAGACCTGGTCGGCGAGCTCGCGGCCCTGGACGGCAAGCCGCGCGCCGCCTCGGTGGTCGCCGCCACGCCGGTCGCCGTGCGGGCCATCTCCCAACCCGTCTTCCTGCGCTACCTGGATGAGCGCCCCCATGCGGCCAAGGTTGTCTACACCGCGGTCATCACGGAGCTGCGCCGATCGACCACGCATCGGATCTGGGTCAACGCCGCACCCGCCCAGGTGCGTCTGGCGCTCGTGCTGAGCCACCTCGTCGAGGCGCACGGCCGGCCCTGCCCCGACGGCATCCGGCTCGACGTGCCGTTGAGCCAGCCCGAGCTGGCGTCGCTCGTCGGCGTGTCCGAGCCGACCCTGCACCGCGCCCTCGCCGACCTGCGTGCCCGTGACATCATCCGCACCGAATACCGCCACCTCGTGATCCGCGACCCGGCGGCCCTCGACGCCCTGACCCCGCCGCGCTGACCGCTCCGCTAGCGGCCGTGGAAGATCGGGGGCCGCTTCTCGGTGAAGGCGCGGGGGCCCTCCTTGGCGTCCTCGCTGGCGAAGACCCGCATGCCGATCTTGGACTCCACGGCGAAGGCCTCTTCCTCGGGCATCCCCTCGGTCTCCCGGATGGTGCGCAGGATGGCCTGCACGGCAAGCGGCCCGTTGCCGGCGATCGCCATGGCCAGCTCCAGCGCCTTGTTCAGGGCCTGCCCGTCCGGCACGACGTGGCCGATCAGGCCGACCTCCTTGGCCTCGGCGGCGGACAGGTGGCGTCCGGTGAGCAGGATGTCGGCCGCGATCGTGTACGGAATCTGGCGGGGCAGCCGAACCGCCGATCCGCCCAGCGGGAAGAGCCCCCAGCGCGCCTCGGAGACGCCGAAGCGGGCGCTCTCCCCGGCCACCCGTACGTCGGTGGCCTGCAGGATCTCGGTGCCGCCGGCGATGGCCGGGCCCTCGACGGCGGCCACCAGTGGCTTGGTCAGCCGGCGGCCCTTGAGCAGCGCGTCGATCCGGGACAGGTCGACGCCGCCGTTGCGGAACCCGTCGCCGGGGTGGGATGTGGTCATCGCCTTGAGGTCGGCCCCGGCGCAGAACGCGCCGCCGGCGCCGGTGAGCACGCAGGCCCGGATCTCCGGATCGCGGTCCACCCGGTCCCAGGCGTCGCGCATGATGGCGAGCATCTCGGCGGACAGCGCGTTGCGCACCCGCGGCCGGTTCATCGTCACGACGAGGACGGGTCCGCGCTGCTCGACGAGCGCGTGCGGGGCCGGAAGGTCGGTTTCCACGCGGTCTCCCTCGATGCCGGGCTGGGTCTTGCCTCGAACGATAACAGGTTCTACTTTCTGAGGATGGCGGCCAATATTGCGGACCTGTTCGAGCACGCTGTCGACGCCTTTCCGGAGCGGGTCGCGGTGGCCTGCGGGGAGCGCGCGATCAGCTATGCCGAGCTGGAGTCCAGCGCCAACCGTTTGGCCCACTTCCTGCGTGATCGCGGACTGGGCAAGGGAGCGCACATCGGGCTCTACGCGGGCAACTCGATCGAGGCCATGGTGGCCATGATCGCCGTGTACAAGCTGCGTGCGGTGCTCGTCAACATCAACTATCGGTACGTCGAGAACGAGTTGCAATATCTGTTCACCGACTCGGAGATCGCGGCGCTGATCCACGACCGCTGCTACGCGCCCCGGGTCGCCACGGTGCTACCGGCCATCCCGCGCCTGCACACCGCCGTGGCCCTGGCGGACGACTCGGCCGCCGACATCGCCGGCTACGGCGGGGTGTCCTGGGCGGACGCCCTGGCCGCCGGTGACGCCGGGCGCGACTTCGACGAGCGCTCGGGCGACGACGTCTACCTGCTCTACACCGGCGGCACCACCGGGTATCCGAAGGGCGTCGTCTGGCGGCACGAGGACGTGTGGCGGGTGCTCGGCGGTGGGATCGACTTCATGTCCGGCATCCCGCTCGAGGACGAGTGGGCCCAGTCCAAGCGCGGTCACGAGATGGGCCCCATGGTGCGGCTCTGCCTGGCCCCGCTGATCCACGGCAACGCGCAGTGGGCCGCGCTCATGGCGCTGTTCGCCGGCGACACCGTCGTGATGCTGCCGCACTTCGACCCGCACGACGCGTGGCGGGCGATCGACCGGCACCGGGTGAACGTGGTGGTCCTGATCGGCGACGCGATGGCCCGGCCGATGATCGAGGCCTTCGGTGCCGGCGGATACGACGGTTCGTCGCTGTCCTTCATCTCCTCGAGCGCGGCGCTGTTCTCCCCGTCGGTCAAACGGCAGTACATGGAGCTCTTTCCAAACTCGATGATCACCGATGCGATCGGTGCCTCGGAGACCGGCTTCACCGGGATCGGCGTGGTGGCCGACGTCGAGGGCGGCGCGGTGGAGGGCCCCCGGGTGATGCCCGGGCCGAACACCGTCGTACTCGGCGACGACGGCAGACCGGCGCCACCCGGGGTGGTCGGCCGGCTGGCCAAGGGCGGACATCTCCCGCTCGGCTACTTCAAGGATCCCGAGAAGACCGCGAAGCTGCTGACCGAGGTGGACGGGGTGCGCTACGCGCTGCCGGGCGACCTGGCCCGGCTCGAACCGGACGGCACCATCACGCTGCTCGGCCGCGGCAACACGTGCGTCAACAGCGGGGGCGAGAAGGTCTTCCCCGAGGAGGTGGAGGGCGCGCTCAAGTCCCATCCGGACGTCTTCGACGCGCTGGTCATCGGCCTGCCCGACGAGCGGCTCGGGCAGCGGGTGGCCGCGCTGATCCAGCCCCGCGAGGACAGCCGGCCCGACCTCGCCGAGGTCGAGCGGCACGTGCGCGGGCGGATCGCCGGCTACAAGGTGCCCCGCGCCATGTGGCTGGTGGACGGCATCGCCCGGACGATCAGCGGCAAGGCCGACTACCGCTGGGCGCACCAGTACGCCGCGGGTCACCCCGCCGAGGCGGTGCACCATGCGGACTGACCTCTGCGACCGGCTCGGCATCGAGCACCCGATCGTCGGCTTCAGCCCGTCCGAGCACGTGGTCGCGGCGATCAGCAAGGCCGGCGGGCTCGGCGTGCTCGGCTGCGTGCGCTTCAACGACGCTGACGAACTGGACGCGGTCCTGTCCTGGCTCGACCGGGAGACCGGCGGTTACCCGTACGGGGTGGACGTCGTCATGCCCAGCCACGTGCCCACCGAGGGCGCCCCCGCCGACCTGGACCGGTTGATCCCGCCCGGCCACCGGGACTTCGTCGAGCGGACCCTGCTGCGCCTCGGCGTGCCGCCGCTGGCTACCGACGAGTCGCGCCGGGACGGCGTGCTCGGCTGGCTGCACTCGGTGGCCCGCGCGCACGTCGAGGTGGCCCTGACCCACCCGGTCCGGCTGATCGCCAACGCGCTCGGCCCGCCGCCGGCCGACGTGATCGACCAGGCGCACCGGCACGGGCTGGTGGTCGCCGCGCTGGCCGGGCGCGCGGATCACGCCCGCAGCCACGTGGCGAGCGGCGTGGACCTGGTCGTGGCGCAGGGCTACGAGGCCGGCGGCCACACCGGCGAGATCGGCAGCATGGTCCTGATCCCCGAGGTGGTCGACGCGGTCGGCGCCGAGACGCCGGTGCTCGCCGCCGGCGGGATCGGCAGCGGCCGGCAGATCGCCGCGGCGCTGGCACTGGGCGCGCGCGGGGTGTGGATGGGCTCGGTCTGGCTGGGCACCGAGGAATACCACAGCGGCCCGGCGCTGCGCGAGGCGCTGCTGCGGGCCGGTTCCTCGGACACGGTGCGCAGCCGGATCTACTCCGGAAAGCCGGCGCGGCTGCTGCGGAACCGCTGGACCGACGCCTGGACCGAGCCGGAGGCGCCCCCGCCGTTGTCGATGCCGCTGCAGAACCTGCTGGTGTCGCAGGCGCACGCCCGGTTGATGGAGTCCGGTGACCCGAGCGTGGTGCCGATGCCGGTCGGGCAGATCGTGGGCCGGATGAACCAGGTCCGCCCGGTCGCCGAGGTGCTGGCCCACCTGGTGTCGGAGGCCGACGAGACGCTGGCCCGGCTGGGCAAGCTCACGTAGCCGGGGCCGGGTCGGCTCAGTCGAGGACGACCACGGCCCGGCCGGTGAGCATGCCGGTGGCCAGCCGCTCGTAGGCCTCCTCGATGCCGTCGAAGTCGAACTCCTCGACCTGATTGCGGATCAGCCCGGCCGCGGCCAGGGCGATCACCTCCTGGGCGTCGGCGATGGTCGAGCCCTGGAAGGTGTAGACGTCGCCGTCGCGGGGCAGCGTCGCGAACCAGGACGCCTGCAGCCGGCCGCCGGACGAGCCCACCAGCCCGTACGCCCCGCCCGGCCGGACCACCGCCAGGCCCGCGGCGATGGTGGCGTCGGTGCCGACGAAGTCCAGCACGGCGTCCGCGCCGAGGCCGCCGGTGTGCTCCCGGAGCCGGGCGGTCGTCGATTCGTCCACACCGGACATCTGCTCGTGGGCGCCCACCGACGCCGCGTAGGCCAGCCGGATCGAGCTCGGGTCGACGGCGATCACCCGGGCCGTGGTCAGGACCCGCAGGAACTGCACGGCGAACGCGCCCAGCCCGCCGGCGCCCACCACGATGGCGGTTCCGCCGGGGGTGATGCGCGGCACCGCGCGCCGCACCGCGTGGTAGGCCGTCGCGCCCGCGTCGGTGAGCGGGCCGGCCTGCCGCGGGTCGAGCCCGCCGAGCGGGATCAGGCCGCGCCGCCCCGACACCAGCACGTAGTCGGCGAGGCCGCCGTCGAGCCCGTAGCCGCGGCCGGCCAGCCCGTGCGGGCAGTTGTTGTCCTGGCCGCGGACGCAGAACCAGCACGTGCCGCAGGAGGTGGGGGAGACGAGCGCGACCGGGTCGCCCTCCGCCGTGCCGCGGACGCCGGCGCCGAGCTCGGCGACCCAGCCCGCGGTCTCGTGACCCAGCGTGAAGGGCATGCGCCAGCCCAGCTTCTCGCCGACGGCCTGCGGCATCCGCCGCATGGTCAGGTCGGAGCGGCACAGCCCGCAGCCGGCCACCCGCACAAGGATTTCCCCGGGGCCCGGCGTGGGCACCGGCATGGTCTCTGCTCGCGGGGGCTCGCCCCACCCGATCATCCGGTACGCACGCTGAGTCTCGGCCACGTCGTCAAGAGTGAAACAAGTTCTTGTCGATAGTCAACGATCAACACGGGAAAGTTGACCAGTTGCTAGAACCTGTTCTAGTGTTTTGCCGTGCTCACTCAGCCGTTCGCGGAGGCGATCCGCGAAGCCGAAAGGGTCATCAAGGACGCGCCGCACTGCCGTGGCGAGCAGGATCTCGTCGAGGGCTACGACTACCTGGCCGGCAGCATCCGGGCATCGGTGCAGATGGCCTGGGCATACGAGCGCGACTTCCCCTACTTCGTCCGCTCCACCGGGCCGTACACGAAGATGGGCCTGGACAACCCGGACACCCTCTACTTCCACGCCTGGCTGCGCGACAACGCCGAGTACGTGGTCACCGGCCGTCGTGGCAGCACCGCCGACCTGAGCTTCCAGATCCTCGACGGTGACTACTCGCCGGTCGAGGTCCCGGGCAGCCTGGCCGCCTTCGACGACCGGGCGATCGACATCGACGGCGACGGCTCCTTCCGGATCACCTTCGGGTCGCACGGCCCGGGCCGCAACGCCGTCCCGCTGGCACCGCGCTCGGCCATGCTCGTGGTCCGCGAGGTCTACAGCGACTGGGCCACCGAGCAGCCCGGCATGCTGCGCATCCAGCGCGCCGACCGGGTCGGCGCCGCCCCGCCGCCGCCGACCATCGACTCCCTCACCCGGCGATACGGCGTGGCCGGCAAGATCCTGATCAGCCGTCTGCGCACCTTCCTCGCCTTCGCCGAGCGGTTCTACCTCGGCCTGCCGGTGAACACCCTCACCACGCCGCGCCCCACCCCGGGCGGCCTGGCCACCCAATATTCGTCGGTGGGGCACTACGACCTCGCCGACGACCAGGCCATGGTGGTCACCGTCCCCGCCTCCGACGCGCCCTATCAGGGCATCCAGCTCGGCAGCATGTGGTACGTCTCGCTGGACTACATCAACCACCAGACCAGCCTCACCGCGGCCCAGGCCCGGACCGACCCGGACGGCATGATCCGGTACGTGATCAGCGAGCGCGACCCGGGCCTGGCCAACTGGCTGGAGCGCACCGGACACAGCCGGGGCTACGTGCAGCTGCGCTGGCAGCGGCTGTCCCGGGAGCTGTCCGCCGCGGACGGGCCACGGGTAGACATCGTCGCGGTGGACGACCTGCCCAAGCAGTTGCCGTACCACGAGCCGATCGATCCGGCGGCCTGGCGGGAGCGGATCGCCGCCCGACAGGCCGCGACGGCGGCCCGGATGCTCGGGTGAGCACGATGCTGGCCGACAAGATCGTGGTGGTCGCCGGGGTCGGGCCGGGGCTGGGGCAGGCCGTCGCGGTGCGTGCCGCGCTCGCCGGCGCCGACGTGGTGCTCGCTTCCCGCACCGAGTCCTATCTGGCCGAAGTGGCAGGCAAGGTGACCGCGGCCGGCCGGCGGGCGCTGGCGGTGCCCACCGACCTCACCGACGACGCGGCCGTCGGCGCGCTCGCCGAGGCGGCGCTGGCCGAGTTCGGCCGGGTCGACGCGCTCGTGCACAACGCGTTCGTGATGCCACCGATGCGCAGCCTCGGCAAGGTCGACCTGGCCGACCTGCAGGACAGCTTCGACGTCAACGTCCTCGCCGCGCTGCGCGTCACCCGGGCGCTCACCGCCGCGCTGGTCGCCTCCGGCGGCTCGGTCGTGGTCGTCAACTCGGCCGTGCTGCGGCACTCGCGGCGCCCGTTCGGGCCGTACAAGGTGGCCAAGGCGGCGCTGCTCGCGGTGGCCCAGAACCTGGCGAGCGAGCTGGGGCCGAAAGGCGTCCGGGTCAACTCGGTGGCGCCCGGCTGGATCTGGGCGGACACGCTGCGCGCCTGGTTCGAATACCAGGCGGCCGAGCGTGGCGTGCCGCCCCGGCAAATCTACGACGAGATCGCGGCCGGCACCGATCTGCGCCGGCTGCCGGAGCCCGACGAGGTGGCCGACGCGGTCCTGTTCCTCGCCTCCGACCTGGCCCGGGCCATCACCGGGCAATGCCTGGACGTCAACTGCGGGGAGTTCCACCGATGACGTCGACCGACCGCACCGACGTCGGCACGGTCGAAGACCTGCACGCCTCGGCGACCCGGCTCACCGGGCTCGACGACTTCGGCGGCACCGACTACCTCGACGGGCTGCGGGCGTTGCTGTCGGCGTACGCGAAAGAGAGCGACCTGACCCCCGCCGGGAGCAAGGCGACCCGGCAGATGTTGCGCTCCGCTCTGGTCTCCCGGCTGCTGAGCGAGGCGGCCTGGCGACAGCATCCGGAGCACGCGCAGGTCGCCGTGCCCCGCCCGGTCTTCGTGACCGGCCTGCCCCGCACCGGCACCACGGCGCTGCACCGGCTGCTCACCGCCGACCCGGCGCACCAGGGGCTGGAACTGTGGCTCACCGAGATGCCACAGCCCCGGCCGCCCCGCGCGGCCTGGGCGGAAAATCCCGTCTTCGCCGCGCTGCAGCAGGGCTACCGGCAGCACCACGACGCGAACCCCGAGTTCATGGGCGTGCACTATCTCGGCGCCGACCAGGTGGAGGAATGCTGGCGGCTGCTGTGCCAGTCGATGACGTCGGTCTCCTTCGAGTGCACCGCCCACGTCCCGAGCTACTCGCGCTGGCTGGCCGGGCAGGACTGGACCGCCGCCTACCGACGGCACCGGCGCAACCTCCAGCTGATCGGCATGGCCGACCAGGACCGCCGCTGGGTGCTGAAGAACCCGAGTCACCTGTTCGCGCTGGATGCGCTGCTCGAGGTCTACCCGGACGCCATCGTGGTGCAGACCCGCCGCGCACCGCGCGCCGCGATCGCCTCGGTGTGCAGCCTCAACGCGCAGGCCGCCGACGGGTGGTCCGGGTTGTTCCGCGGGGAGGTCCTCGGGCGTGCGCAGCTTGAGCTCTGGTCCCGGGGTGTGCGGCGGTTCATGGCCGACCGGGCGCGGCATGATCCTGCGCAGTTTGTGGATGTCGACTATGAGGACTTCGTCGCCGACCCGATCGGTACGGTCGAGGCGATCTATTCTCGGCTTGGCACGCCGCTCGGCCCGGCCGCCCGGGCCGCGATGACCGAGCTGCACGCGGCGAGTATTTCCGGGGCGCGCCGGCCCGTGCATCGATATGACCTGGCCGACTTCGGGCTCACCGCGGCCGAAGTGGACGACGCCTTTGCCGACTATCTGGCCGCTTACGGCCGCTGAGCCCGGCTCACCCTGTCGTTCGGGGTTGCGGTTTGTGGGTTGGACTTTCTTGCGGTGGGCGGTTGGGGCCGGGGGTGACCACGCACTGCTGGTGGATCGTTTTTATGGCTGTGCGTGGTCACCCCGG